>Ga0209358_10001618_pt1 | contig 17703 bp, 19 predicted proteins | sample LauGreFa1BDMLBSN_2_FD_187574 | JGI IMG/M metagenome (GOLD analysis project Ga0209358, IMG submission 187574) | Freshwater lake microbial communities from Lake Michigan, USA - Fa13.BD.MLB.SN (SPAdes) (version 2) | ecosystem: Environmental > Aquatic > Freshwater > Lake | place: Lake Michigan, USA... | reverse complement strand
TTTAAATGATTTTTATGCTCACCCAGAGCATTTTGTTTCTAAATTTCCAATTTTTACAAAATCAGCCGACATATTTATTTCTGCTCATTTTTGGGATCCTCGCTCTCCACAAATGTTTAGTCAGCAGGATATGCAAGAAAAAGATTTTCATTTATCTGTAATTGCCGATGTAACCTGTGATGTGAATGGCTCCGTTCCATCTACCATAAGAGCAAGCACCATTTCCCAACCATTTTATGGCTATAATATTATGACAGGAAAAGAAGATTTACCTTTTAATAAAGATACTGTTTGTATTATGGCCGTAGATAATTTACCCTGCGAACTCCCAAGAGATGCTAGTGATGATTTTGGAAAGGATTTATCAGAACGTGTGCTGCCATATATTTTTGGTGAGGATAAAGATAGCATCATTAAACGCGCAAGTATTTGTATGGATGGAAAGTTGTGCGAAAATTTTAATTACTTAAGCGATTATGCTTATTAACTATTTAATTGCCTTTATCCCAAAATTTTATTATTTCGTCCCAACCTGCATTTAATTTTGTTTCATCTCCATGACACGAATAAAAAATAATATTAAGGCAAGCAAATTGTCGGGGATATTTTTTTAAGCTTTCTAAATTCAGTAAAGTTTCTTCTAAAGAGCTTTCTTGCTCTTTAATCATTCGGCTAGCAATTTTTACGATTAATTCTTTTAAAGGATGTTCAAATCGTTTTTCGATTTCTTTTAATAGATCCAATAGTGCTAAAAATGGTAATAATGCCCGGTCTTCATCTGGTATTCTGCAAATCTCTTCTATTACTGCAAATGAAGCGTTTGGAGAAATTAAAACTGCTTCATCCATTAATTTTATACATTCTTTTCTATCTCCGTAAGGAAAATTGCCGTCAATTCTATCAATAAATTCTAATTCTTTTAAAATATTCATAAGACAATGTTTGAGGACTAAATTTATTTAATTTAAAACTTTAATTCTTTTTGTGGATCCCAAAATATATTTTTAAAATCTATTACTTTATCATTTTTAATTACAATTTTTTCTTTCCTTAATAATTCCTCCATTTGAAAAGGAGTTTCGAAATGCAGTTTTCCGCTAAGTAAACCGATTCTATTTACTACTCGGTGAGCAGGAACTTTTGGTTTTATTTTATGTGATGCATTCATGGCATAGCCAACAACTCTTGAAGAAGATTTGGAGCCTAAATAATTAGCAATTGCCCCGTAGCTTGTTACTCTTCCTTCAGGCACTAATTTAACCACCTCATAAACCATTTTAAAAAAGTCTTTTTCCATATCTTTAAAATATAAATTTACATTATCTTTGTGAACTATGGAAAAACGTGTTAGAGTTAGATTTGCACCCAGTCCAACTGGAGGTTTGCATATGGGTGGAATTCGAACGGCTTTATTTAATTATTTATTTGCGAAAAAGCACGGAGGCGATTTTATTTTAAGAATTGAAGATACCGACCAAACGCGTTTTGTTGAAGGTGCCGAGGAATATATTATTGAATCATTAAAATGGTGTGGCATTGAACCTAATGAAGGTGTTGGTTTTGGCGATGGCAAGCATGCTCCTTATCGCCAAAGTGAACGTAAAAATTTAGGCATTTATAAAACCTATGCCAATAAATTAATTGCTTCTGGTTTTGCTTATTATGCTTTTGATACAACTGAAGAGTTAGAAGAAATGCGCAAAAGATTAGAGGCCGCAAAAGTTGTGGCGCCTCAATATAACGCAGTGTCTCGTCTAAATATGCGTAACTCATTAACTTTATCTGAAGATGATGTAAAAAAATTATTAGAGCAAGGAGAAAAATATGTTATAAGATTAAAAGTACCACGTAATGAAGAAATTCGATTTAACGACATTATTCGTGGTTGGGTAACTGTTAATTCTGCTCAAGTGGATGATAAAGTATTATTAAAAAGTGACGGTATGCCTACCTATCATTTAGCACATATTGTTGATGATATTGAAATGGAAATTACTCATGCGGTTAGAGGCGAAGAATGGTTGCCAAGTGCACCGGCACACATCTTAATTTATAGATATCTCGGTCTGGAAGATCAAATGCCTAAATTAGCTCACTTACCTTTAATTTTAAATCCGGATGGCAATGGTAAAATTTCTAAGCGTGAAGCTCGCTTTCCTGTTTTCCCATTAAGTTGGCAAGATCCTCGAGAAGCCTCGCCATATATAGGATATAAAGAATCGGGATATTACCCAGAAGCTTTTATAAACATTTTAGCTCTTTTGGGATGGAATCCAGGTAATAACGAAGAGCTGTTTTCTGTTGATCAGTTAGCGGAATTATTTTCATTTGAACGTGTTCATAAATCTGGTGCAAAATTTGATCCGGAAAAAGCAAAATGGTTTAATCAGCAGTATTTAAGGGCGAAGTCAGACCATGAATTATCACAAGTATTCAAGCCAATTTTAAAAGAAAAAGGCTTCGAGAAAGACGATGCTTTTATGATTGATTTTTGTAAGCTCGTAAAAGAAAAAGTTCAGTTTGTTCACGAATTTTGGGATCATGGTAAATATATTTTTGAAGCACCAACTTCATACGATCAAAAAATAATGACAAAAAAATGGAACGATACATCTGGAACTCTTTTTAATTCTGTATTAATTACTTTTAATTCAGTAGATACTTGGACTTCTCAAAACATTCACGATGCATTCGAAGACTTATTAAAAACTACTGGTAAAATTGACATGCAATTGTTACGTGTATTAATTACTGGAGTAGCTGGAGGCCCTCAGTTATTTGATATGTTAGCACTTATCGGTAAAAATGAAGTGATTAAAAGATTAGAATTAGCTCTGCAAAAAAATAATTAAATTGCCCCCATTTGTCCTGCAAAAATAACAGCTAAGCAGAGTAGAATTAGCGTTAAAATAGTATTCACTATTTTCTTTTGTTTTATCTCATATAGAAAGTCACCAATAAAAAAACTTAGTGGCAGGGCATAAGTTAAAATAATACTACTACCAGTTGCACCTTTTGAAAAGAATCCAAATGTGTTAAATAATAGAACAGATACAAATAGGAGCTTTGTTCTTTGTTTTTTTATAGTGTTGCCAAAATTTATTAAAAAAGATTTTATTACTGAAATTAGCAATAAGACAAATAATAAAAACAAAATTGGAAAATAATATTCGCTAATTATAGGTTTGCTTAGATTTTTAAAATAAAACGCAATAGCTTCAAATAAATACCAACTATTATAGCCACTTAAATAAGCTACTCCTTCATATATAAATAAAGGTGCAAAAATTCCAACTATAGCAATTACCCATTCTCTCCAGTTAAATGATCGTAAAATTATTAAAGTAATAAAAAATATAGGTAAAGTAATTATACTCGATATAGTTATAAATGCTGAGAAACTAAGACAAAATGCAGCTTCAAAAATTTGGCTCAAAACTCTTTCTTGCCTATAAATAGAAATCAGTTTATTGATAGAAAACAAAATAAATATATTGGTAAATAGTTGAGGATTTATTTGCAAAGGGTTAACCGAGATGATTGAAAGAATTAAGAATAAAAACACTGAAAAATAATTACTCTTTTCAACTATTTCTTGGTTAATCAGAATTAATCCAGTTAAAAAAACACCCAAGCCAATAAAAACAAAGTTTAAACTTAAAATAACTGCTTTATTGCTAATTTTATTTACTAAATAGTTAAAAAACAAGCCAGAATCAGTATTAGTTTCTAAGGAAACAGGTGAAAAATAAATTAAAACAGCCGAAATTAAAAAAATCAACACTAAAAAGACTAAACTTCCTCTTATTCCTTTATTTAATAATGATGCAAACACAATTTTTTAATTATATAATTTTTTTTAAATTTGTACCTGTAAACTTACAAAAATTAAATATATGAAAATGCTAATGATTACCTGGACAGATATTTTTGAAGGAACTGGAGAATTTTTTCAATGGATTTTTAAAGGGATGCGTGTTTTAGGTCAAAGCCCAAATTTAATTATTTGGATAATGATAATTGGCATTCTTGCTTATTGGATTTTACGTTTAACGCGTTATAAAAAAGAAGCAGCTCGTAACGGAACCATTGAGTAATTTTTGTTTTATAGTTGGCAAATAATTTCTGCCGCTTTTTCTAATGTTTCATCTTTTTTTGCAAAACAAAATCTTAAAAGTTGACGGTCATTTTTTTGACTATAAAAAACAGATAAGGGTATAGTAGCTATCTTCTTTTCTTTGGTTAATCTGATGGCCATTTCTGTGTCTGGTTCCTGACTAATATTTTTAAAATTCATAAGCTGAAAATAGGTGCCGCTTGTTTTTAAAGGAATTAGACGAGAATTTTTGGTTAGTTTTAAAAAATAATCACGTTTCTGTTGATAGAATTGTTTTAAGTCATTATAGTTAGAACTATTTTTTAAAAAGTCTGCTAATGCCAATTGTAAAGGGTGATTTACCGCAAAAACTAAAAACTGATGTACCTTTCTAAATTCAACCATTAATTCTTTTGTTGCCGCTACATAGCCAATTTTCCAGCCTGTGGCGTGCACTGTTTTGCCAAATGATGAAATAATAATTGATTGATTTCGAAGTAATTTACTGCTGGCAACGCTATAATGTTTTAAGCCATCAAAAACCATGTGTTCGTATACCTCATCACTTATTACGATGATGTTTTTACCAGAAACTAAATTTTCTAAATTTTGGATATCATTTTTTGTAATTATTGTTCCGCTCGGATTATGGGGCGAATTGATGATAATTGCTTTGGTGCGTTCGTTTATTTTATTTTTTACATCATCCCAATTAATTGAAAAATCGTCATTATTAAGTTGAGAATAAACTACAATACCTCCATTTATTTCAATAGCAGGAGCATAACAATCGTAAGTGGGTTCAAAAACAATTACTTCGTCATTAGATTTTATAAAAGCAGAAATGGTTGTATAAATTGCTTGCGTAGCACCAGCAGTAATTGTTATTTCGGAATCAGGATGATAAATAGAATTATAACAGGTTTGGATGATTTCAGTGATTCGTTCTCTTAATTCTATAACACCAGGCATGGGTGCATATTGATTGAAATTATTTTTAATGTAGTGATTAGCTAAACTAATTAATTCTGGTGAGCAACTAAAATCTGGGAACCCTTGAGATAGATTAATGGCCTGATGCTCTTTTGCAAGAGCGCTCATTGTTGTAAATATTGTGGTGCCAACCTTAGGGAGTTTTGAAGAAAATTGCATGTTTTTATAATAATTTTGCCAAGTTGCTAAAAAAATATCATTTTAGATATCTGTTCTTAATAAATAAAATTAAAAATTTATTACTAATATCACTATGAAATTTAAAAATATGAGAAAAATAAATTTAATATTATTAATGTTTGTTGTATTTAACCAAATTTTTTTAAAAGAAAATTCTTATAACGGAAAATACATTAATAATAATGGTGCAATTAAGTCAAATCATTTTAATTTATACTAACTCATTTAAGGAACAAAATTTGGAACTTGGAAATAATTTGTCGATTGCTTAAAAACAATAGAAAAATTAACTAATTTTAAAATGAAAATAATCTATTTATTTATTCTAAAAAGCACAGTTCGGTTTTACGACATACATATAACTGATTAAGCAAAATATTAAAATCATTAAATATATGGGAAGAAGTTTAGTTTAATAAATTATTTAAAACATGGAAAAATTACTTAACATCATTTTATCAAACCAGGTATATATTATTATTGCTGGAATTGCAATTGTAATTATAATTTTTTTATTAATTAAAAAATTATTTAAGTTTTTTCTTTATGCCTGTATTCTATTTATTGCATTCCTTGCTTATGTTCATTATACTGGAGGCAGTGTAAAAGAAACGATTAAAGATGTAAAAGAAAAGGGTAAGAAAATAATCAAAGAGGGCTCAGAAAAAATTAATAATTAAACCAAGTTGCCTATAAAATTTTTATTCTACTTGTTGAGAATTTAAAATGTATTTATAATAAAAGATATACGATTTCTTCTTAAAGATTCGAATGAATTAGCAAGTGAATTAGCATCAGTTATTTTTTGATTAAACACATTTAAACCTAATGAATATCTCATTTCAATCATTCGTGTTTTTTTACCAATTTTAATACGATATCCAAGGCCAGTATCGAATGCTCCATAGCTTTTACTAAATAATTCTTCTTGATCTTTACTCAAATCAGCTAATTTATAACCACCTTTTAAGCCCAAGATTAGAGCTAAACCATGAAATTTACTAAAATTAGAAATGACTGCTTGAAAAGGGGCTTCAACATTTAAAGAAGGGAATTTAGTAGATTTAGGTGTTCCATCTGGCAATGTGTAATCTAATTGACCCATAGACACATTAAAAACTAATTGAGGTCTTAATATAACTAAATTAGCTAGTTTAATATTTAAGGGAATTCCTAAACTAAAGCCGCCCGATTTATCTATTGCAAATTTTTGAGCAACACTTTTAATTGAATCTGGATTGACTTTGGTACTTAGGGAGTTATAATCCAAACTAAAATTCCAGCCAAAAATAGATTGAGCTTTATATAACTGAGAAGTAAAACTGAATAAAAACGAGAGAAACAATATTTTTTTCATAAATTTTTTACTAGTTAATTTAAAACAAATTTAAGTATTAAAATTAGAAAATGGATTTATTTTTATTTTATATGACAAAATTTTGAAATAGATATTTTTGATTTTTTATTAATGTTAACAAATTAAATTTTACTGCAAATAATAGCAAGACATAGCTACATTATATAGTAAGTTTATAACTATAAATTCTATGTAACTTGATTTATTTGAATACAAATACACTAGATATTTATTTTTCATTTAAATCTTAATCCCAATCACAAGAATGTCATCCGTTTGATCAAGCGCGCCCTTCCATTCCTTCGTAGTTTTAGAAAAGATGGATTCTTGTTGAATAGCCGTATTTTGATTTACAGAAATCACTAGCTCTTTGAAATTTTTATGCTTGTATTTTTTTTCTAGCGGACCTCCAATTTGATCGGCAAACCCGTCAGTAAATAAATAAAGAAAGTCACCTTTATTCAATTTTATTTCATGATTTGTAAATGGGGTTGCAGGACCCGAATAAATTCCAATTGGTTGCTTATTTCCTTTTATTTCGATTACACTTGTTGATGTATCCGCATCCTGAGTTTGATTTCTTATAATCCACAAGGGATTGTTTGCCCCAGCATATTCAGCTGAGCCACTTTCATTATCAATTGACAAAAGAGAAATATCCATTCCATCTTGATTTTCTCCGCTTGTTCCTGTTTGTTTTAGCGCTTCAATTATTAATTCGCGTAATTGATTTAAAATATCAGAAGGTTTTGTTAGTCCTTTCTCGTTAACAATCTGATTCAAAAATACATTTGCAATCATACTCATAAAAGCGCCCGGGACACCATGACCTGTGCAATCAACGGCGGCAATTATTTTTTTTCCATTTTTTTCAGAGTACCAATAAAAATCTCCTGAAACAATATCACGGGGCAGAAATAAAATAAACGCCTCTGGAAATAATTTTTGTTTTAGGGCAAAAGAGGGAAGAATGGCTTCTTGAATTTTTTTTGCATAGTTTATACTATCTGTAATGTCTTTATTTTTTTCTTCGATAATGTTTTTTTGGAGCTCAAGAATTTTATTGGATTCGATTAATTTAAGACGTGCTATAATTTCTTTTTTTGTTAATGAATAACGCGACTGAATTAAAACTGCGGAAAATAGCGCAACTGTAGCCACCAATAAACCTCCGTTAATCAAAATTTCTTGAAAGGAAAGAATGCTAAACATTTTTAGAAAAAAAATGTTTGCCAAAAGTGTTAATACGAGCACTAATATTGACCATATTGGCTTCCATAGTGCGAGCATTCCAACACCAATAAAAAGCGCTATATATGCAAAGGCGTGCTTCTGAAACATTGGCACATCCATAAAACTCCACATGTATGCGTTTTGAATTGCAATACCGAAAACCGGAATAAAAATTAATGCTTCTGTACTTATTTTTATTTTATTTCGAAAAAAAACTGCTATAAAAGTAAATAAGGCAACAGCCAAACGAATAATCAAAAAATTTTCCCATTGGTTAAGCATTGTATAGTAATCGATAACAAACCACAGCGGGTTTAATATTATTGCTACCCAACAAACAATAACATGATGCTTTGTGGCAATTCGTGTCATTTCAATTTGCCAATCAGAGGTTTCCGATACTAATTTTTGCTCTATCAAAATAAATAATGGTTTATCAAATATAAGATTATCAAAATAAGATTATCGGTTTTATCAATAAAAACGTATTTAAAATTGTTATTAGAGACATAAAAACAATTACATTTGTCTAAACTTTTTAATATATCGTTAAACAAAACAAAATATGCTCTACACTTATAAAACTACCCAATTATTAAAAAGCGACATAGATACCGTTTGGGATTTTATGCGTTCGCCAAAAAATTTAGCTAAAATAACGCCTCTGCACATGGGTTTCCATATTGTTGGAGAAACAAGCGATATTGATACGATGTATGCTGGACAAATTATAGAATATTACATAAAGCCTATTGCTGGTATTCCTTTACATTGGGTTACAGAAATTACACAAGTAAAACACAAAGAATATTTTATTGATGAACAACGTTTTGGCCCATATGCCTTATGGCATCACAAACATTTCTTAAAAGTTGTAGAAGGGGGAATTGAAATGACGGATATTGTTCATTACAAATTACCCTTAGGGTTTATCGGTCGTATTGCTAATGCTTTGTTTGTGAGAAACGAAGTTGAAAAGATATTTAATTTCAGATTTAAAAAAATTGACGAACTATTTAATTATGGAAAATAACAACTATTGCTACTACAGCGATTTGCCATCACCTTGGGCTTATATGCAGGAAAAAGAAATTGAAGAAAAGAAAGTTTTAAGCCCTACAGAAATTAATAGAATTATAGAAATGGCCTGGGAAGACAGAACACCATTTGATGCTATAAAATTTCAGTTTGGATTAAACGAGGCAGAGGTAAAAGTGTTAATGAAAAAAAACTTGAAATTTAGTAGCTATAAACTTTGGCGCAAACGAGTTGAAAATTGTAAAACAAAACACGCAGCTAAACGTTTACAAGGTATTGATAGATTCAAATGTAATTTACAACGTAAAATAACAACAAATAAAATCTCAAAACGATAATATGCAAACATTCTTATTTGCAGGCGCATCAAGCGCTATTGCACAATGCACCGCGAAAATATTACAAGATAAAGGACATAAAGTAATTGGTATTAGTACTAAACCCAATACATATAATTACAATGAATTTTATCAAATTGAAAGTTATGCCTTTGGAAGTTTTCCTTTAATTAATGAAGAAATACATGGCCTTGTCTACTTTCCTGGCACAATCAATTTAAAACCATTCCATCGCTTAACAGCAGAAGAATTTAATGCCGATTTAAACATCAATTCACTGGGAGCAGTGGCTTTTACGCAAGCCTATTTAAACAATATTAAAAAAGTAAATTTAGCTTCCGTTGTATTTATTAGCACTGTGGCAGTTAGCACAGGCTTACCTTTTCATTCTTCAATATCTTTGGCAAAAGGTGCACTCGAGGGCTTAACTAAAGCTTTAGCAGCAGAATTAGCCCCAACTATTCGTGTAAACTGCGTTGCACCCTCATTAGTAAATACGCCTTTAGGAGATAAATTCGTAAACTCACCCGAAAAAGTAGAAGCCATGCAAAAACGAAATCCTTTACGCAAAATAGGCGAAGCGGCTGATATAGCCAATGCTATTGCGTTTTTATTAGGTAATGAATCGAACTGGATAAGCGGACAAACCATTGCCGTTGATGGAGGAATGAATAATTTAAAAAATGGATAATAATATGCAAACACATTTCTCTAATAAAAATATTATAGAGATGGAACAGCGCCAACGTGCTGTTTTTATTAATAGTTTAGGAGGTTTTAAAAGTGTGTGTTTAATTGGTACAAAAAATAAAACTGGCCAAACTAACCTGGCAATTTTTAGTTCATTAGTTCATATTGGTGCTAACCCACCATTAATAGGTTTTGTGGTAAGGCCCGATTCTGCTGAAAGGCATACCTTAAACAATATTTTAGAAACTGGTTTTTACACAATTAATCATATTAACGAAAACATTTACAAACAGGCACATCAAACTTCAGCGCGCTATCCAGTAGAAATTTCTGAATTCGCAGCAACTGGCTTAAACGAGCAGTATCAATCAAATTTTTTTTCACCTTATGTTATAGAGTCGCATATTAAATTAGGTGTAGCTTTTAAAGAGAAAATTAATTTTTCAATTAATGAAACTATTTTTATTATTGGCGAAATACAGGATGTTTATTTACCAGAAAATTGTATCAATAGAGATGGCTTTGTAGATATAGAAGCTACAGGAACAATCACATGTAGTGGCTTAGATAGTTATCACACAACTAAAAAATTAAGTAGATTAAGTTATGCCAAGCCAAATACATTTTCCGTTAAGGTTTAGTAGTTATCTTGCTTTTTAAAAAATGAATCATCAATACCTTTATTTATAACATAACCAGTTAAGGTAATAATTATTTTTCCTTTTTTGCCAATCTTTTCAGCTTCTTTTTTTTGTGTAGTATTAATATCTGCAGCTACAGCTTTTGGTATTTTAAACTTTTTAATATCTACTTCAAAAATCATCACATCAGGTAAGCCAAAGGCTTTTTGAGTATTGTATTCATAAGTCGTTATGATGGTGCCATTTAATTTAGTAGTTATTTGCGATTTTAAGATCAATTGTTGCGCTTCGTCAATCCATAATTTACCTAAAACTACATCAGATGTATCGCTCAAGGGAATCAAATTTATCAAGCTAACCTTAGTTCCATTAAGTATTTCATTATTTTGATACATAGCAGTAAAACTATTGGTATCATTAATTAATTTGGTTAATTGAACAAAGCCCTGTTTAGGCAAAATAGCTATGTTTTTTGAAACTAAATTAAATTTATCTTTTTGTTTGTAATAAATTTTAGCATGAATAGGTGGCATTTTTATAAAAGGCAGGTCTACTTTTATATTCACATCAACACTATAATTATTGGTTTTATTGAGTTTGGCATATACTAAACTTAATAATTTATTTGGATTTTGTGCTTCACTATTTTGTGAAATGGCAATACAAAAAATAAATATAATTACTTTTCTTAAACGAGTCATTACGATAAAATATCCTTCTTATTAAATTTATATAAAGCTATTAGCAGCAAAAAAATAATATGTCCAACCAATATGCATATAGAATATACTATTTGTTTAATTGATAAAGGATCATCAAAAAAATAACGCCAGGCCGCCATGTGCGTAGTAAATAAAAAAGGTTTAATGTTATCAAATACAGGAACTTCTAATGTACCAATAATAGTAAATAACAAAATAATTCCCATCGTTGATACAATTGGCCCTATTGAATTTTCAGAAAAACAAGAGAGTGTTAGCGCTAATGAAGCCACCGTTACCAATGATAAAAATGCAATTAAAAAGCCGTAAAAAAATCGCCAAGTAACATCTTGTTCATGAAAAACAATTAAACCATCCGACTTTAGTACAATTAAATCGCCAGTGCCAAAAAGTAATTTACCAAAAACTACCGACATAATTACCAAGCAAATAATAACTACTGAGGTATAAACGCAACTGGCTAAAAATTTGGATAATAAAATACTAGTTCGAGAAATAGGTTTAGTGAGTAATAAACGAATAGTTCCCATGGCAGCTTCGCCTGAAATTAAATCTCCTGTTACAAATGCAATTAATAATGGCACATGAATAATGAGCATTTGTAAAATAATATACGCAATTAAATTTCCATTTAAAATAGTCCCTTCAAAACTTAACGATTGTTCAAACTGACCAGTTAAAATAGAAATGTAAATTTGTCCATCTAGCCTAAATGCAAATAAAATTAAACTAATAATAAGTATAATGCCACCAATACCAATATAACTGCGAGGTTTGTATGCAATTTTTAATAATTCGTTATACGTACTTTTAAGAAACATTAGGCGGCAATTAATTTTAAAAAGTAATCTTCGAGTTTTCGTTTGGTTTCAATAGCACTTACTAAAACATGATTATCGCATAATAATTTATTAATATGTGCAATGTTTTCTTGTGCGGTATGAATCAAAACGGTTGAAGAAGAAAATGAATCTATATCTTTTGAAAAAGACGATTCTGATAAAAGACGTTTTGATAATTCAACATCATTTACCGTAAACGAAACAATTAAATCTTGTGCATTCAATAATTCTGCAACGCTACCTTGCACTATAGTTTCGCCTTTATTAATAATAATCATTCGGTTAGCTATTAATTCAATTTCTGATAAAATGTGTGAGGATAAAATCACTGTTTTATTCTGCTCATTTTTTAATTTCAAAATTAAATTACGAATATCAATAATACCTTGTGGATCTAACCCTGTGGTTGGCTCATCTAATACAATTAAATCAGGATTATGAATCAAAGTTTGTGCAATACCCAAGCGTTGCTTCATTCCATGCGAAAAGCCACTAATAAGTTCTTTTTCACGCCCTTTTAAACCTACAAATTCTATTAACTCATGTAATTTTGACTTGTTAACATCAACGCTTGAAATTCGAGCAAATAATTCTAAATTTTTTTCGGCGGATAGAAACTTGTAAAAATCGGGCTTCTCTACAATACATCCAATTTTAGAAAGGATAGTATTGCGATATTGATTAATATCTTTATCAAACAATCTAATAGAGCCGCTTGTAGCTTTAATAAGAGATAGAATTGTACGAATAGTGGTGCTTTTGCCTGCACCATTTGGACCCAAAAAACCAAATACATCACATTCATAAACATCAAAGCTTATATTTTTAACCGCACAAAAATTACCGTAATTTTTAACTAATTTTTTTACTTCTACTATTTTAGTTCTTCCTAACATTAAGTATTACAATTAATAAACAATTTTTGCTAATTTTTGTTTAAATATAAGGCGTTTAAAGGTATTTAATTTTAAAAATTGTCACAAAAAACAGAAATAAATATAGTATGGTTTAAGCGTGATTTGCGTTTTACAGACCATGAACCTTTATTCACCGCGCAACAAAAATCAATTCCTATTTTGTTAATTTATTGTTTTGAGCCTTCTTTAATGTCTAATGATGATAGCGATGTTAGACACTGGCGTTTTGTTTATCAATCGTTACAGGATATGCAAGAAAAATTGAAAGGCATAAATGCACAACTCTTTATTTTTCATAACGAAGTTATTGCTGTATTTGCTGAAATAACCAAGCATTTCTCAATTAATACTGTATTTTCCCACCAAGAAATTGGAAATAAAATTAGTTATGATAGAGATGTATTAATGCACTCTTTTTTTAAATCTAATGCTATTGTGTGGAAAGAATTTCAAACAAACGGCATTATTCGTAAACTAAAAAACAGATCTAAGTGGGAAGAGCGTTGGCAACAAAAAATGACCGAAAGCCCTAAAATAATTGATGAAACTAATTGGAATATTATAAAATTAGAGGAAGAATTATATATTACTTTAAAAGGTAAAGAGTTAAGTGCAGAAATAACCACTACCAATAAAAAATTTCAACATGGAGGTGAATACTGGGCTTGGAGATATATGGATAGCTTCATAAAAGAACGTTATATAAATTACAGTAAAAATATTTCAAAACCCAGTTTAAGTAGAAAATCTTGTAGCCGTATATCGCCGTATTTAGCATATGGTAATATTAGCATGCGCATGGTTTATCAATACACAAAGCAACATTATAGCAATTCACAAAACAAACGTGCTTTAACTAATTTTATTTCGCGCTTGCATTGGCATTGCCATTTCATTCAAAAATTTGAAGACGAATGCCGCATGGAATTTGAAAATATTAATTGTGCTTACGACATTCTTATTAAACCTAAAAACGAATTGTACATAAAAGCATGGCAACAAGGACAAACAGGTGTGCCTATCGTAGATGCTTGTATGAGATGCCTTGTAGAAACTGGTTATATTAATTTTAGAATGCGGGCAATGGTTGTCTCATTCTTTGTATTTAATTTGTGGCAAGATTGGCGTGAACTACATTTTTTAGCAAAACAGTTTTTAGATTACGAACCGGGTATTCATTATCCACAATTACAAATGCAATCTGGTGTTACAGGCATTAACACTATTCGTATTTATAACCCCATAAAAAATTCTGAGGAACACGATACTGAAGGCATTTTTATAAAACAATGGATTCCAGAACTACAACATATTCCATCACATTTAATTCACGAACCTTGGAAACTAAGTTTGATGGATCAACAATTATATGACTGCGAAATCGGAAAAAATTATCCCGCACCTATTGTAGATATTGAGTCAACGCGCAAATACGCTAGCGATATTGTTTGGAGTTTCAGAAAAACAGACGATGTAAAAACAGAGGGTAAACGTATTTTACAAAAGCATGTTAGCAATCCAAAATCGCATTTAACAAAAAAATTAAAAAAATAAATACTGAAAAATTAATATGGCAATTTTTTTAAAAGCAAATTGGGAAAATATAATCATGGCCAATTATCTTGTGCCAAAAAGTTTGCTATTACCCTATTTGCCAAAAGGAATTGAGTTAGACTTATTTGAAAATAATGCCTACATCAGCTTAGTTGGTTTTATGTTTAAAAACACAAAGCTATTTAATATACCCATTCCCTACTTCGGAACTTTTGAAGAAATTAATTTACGTTTTTATGTTAAAAGAAAAAATAATGAGGTGTTTAAACGTGGTGTTGTGTTTATTAATGAAACCGTTCCTTATAAAATAGTGGCTTATTTAGCAAACAAATTATATAATGAAAGTTATAGCACCGTTCGCACTAAACACGAGTGGAGTTTTACGAATGAATTAAAAAAGATTGAGTACCAATGGCAAGTCAATAAAGATTGGAATCGTATTTACGTAGAAGCTAAAACTACTTCAAACACAATTGTTGCAGGCAGTTTAGAAGAATTTATTTACGAGCATTATTATGGCTATGCCAAAGTAGACAAACAAGAAACAGAAGAGTATAAAATTTATCACCCCAGTTGGAAAGTAAATACAGTTTTGCAATCAGATATTAGCTGTGATTTTAAAGCTATGTATGGAAATGATTTTGGTTATTTAAATACGATTAAACCTCATTCTGTTTTTATTGCTGAGGGTTCTGGTGTGGAAGTAAATTGGAAAAGAGAAAAAATATGACTTATGCCTTACAATTAAATAATACTCTGCAGAAATTATTTAAATCTGCAGACTTTAATAGAGATAGTTATGAAAGGAGTTAAAAAACAAAATTTACCCAGTAAACTGTGTTTGGCATGTAGCAAACCATTTACTTGGCGAAAAAAATGGGAAAAGAATTGGAGTGATGTAAAATATTGCAGTAACAGATGCAGAAACGAACGAACAAAAAAGTAATATGAAAGTAAATAAAACTTTAAGGCTTATTCTTGGCGACCAATTAAATAGTAACCATTCATGGTTTAAAGCATTGGATGAAAATGTAACGTATGTTCTTATGGAAATACGAACCGAAACAGATTATGCCCTGCATCACATACAAAAAGTAGTAGGTTTTTTTGCTGCCATGCAAGCTTTTGCAAGCGAATTAAAAAAACAGAAGCATAACCTGATTTATATTTATTTAAACGACACGACTAATTATCAAAGCTTCGAAAAAAACTGTCAATTTTTGATAAAAAAACATTTATTTACCAATTTTGAATACCAACAGCCCGATGAATATCGTTTAGATGAACATTTAAAGCAATTTACAAATCAATTATCAATTACTCATTCTGTTGTTGATTCTGAACATTTTTTAAGTACTAGAAATGAATTAGGCGATTTTTTTAAAGGAAAGAAAACCTTTTTAATGGAAAGTTTTTATCGCTACATGCGTAAAAAACACAATGTTCTTATGGATGGTATGCTGCCCTTAACCGGACAATGGAATTATGATAGCGACAACAGAAAAAAAATCCCTTCTGATCATAAAGCAACACCTCCATTATTATTTAATAATGATGTATCTGCTATACTCAACGAACTAAAAAAAACAACTGTAAAAACAATTGGTACAATTGATTCTGAAAATTTTATTTGGCCCATAAATCGTAAACAATCCTTAGAGTTACTTCATTTTTTTGTATCAGAATGTTTACCGCTTTTCGGTACTTTTCAAGATGCGATGACTCCCTCCGAATGGTCGCTTTACCATTCTCGTATTTCATTTTCATTAAACACAAAATTGATATCGCCTTTAGAAGTTATAAATCTTGCAATTGCCGAGTGGAAAAAACGTCCCAAAGAAATTGAATTTAACCAATTAGAAGGTTTTGTGAGACAGATTATTGGCTGGCGAGAATTCATGCGCGGTATTTATTGGAACAAAATGCCCGAGTACGCTACACTTAATTATTTTGAACATAATAATAAATTACCCGATTGGTTTTGGACAGGCAAAACAAAAATGAGTTGTTTAAAACACAGCATCAACCAATCCTTGCAATATAGTTATGCACATCACATACAACGATTAATGATTACAGGAAATTTTGCTTTATTAGCGGGAGTTCATCCTAACGAAATTGATGGATGGTATTTAGGAATTTACATTGATGCCTTGGAATGGGTTCAAATCACAAACACACGAGGCATGAGCCAGTTTGCAGATGGCGGTATTGTTGGCACTAAACCCTATGTAAGTTCTGCCACGTATATTCATAAAATGAGTCATTATTGTGGATCTTGTTATTATAATAAAACAAAAAAAGTGGGCGATAAAGCTTGCCCTTTTAATAGTTTATATTGGAATTTTTATGATAAACACGAAAATAAATTAGCGAAAAATCCGCGAATAGGAATGATGTATAATGTTTGGAGAAGCATGGAACCACAGGTTAAAGCAGACTTGTTAGAACAAGCAGATTATTATTTAAAACATATAAATGACTTATGATAAAAACATCTATTGTTTGGTTTAGTAGCGATTTACGCCTTCATGATAACGAAACTTTAGTAAGAGCTATTGAACAAAGCCAAGAAATTGTTCCCGTTTACTGTTTTGATGAAGCTCATTTTAATTTAAGTGAATTCGGCTTTAAAAGAACAGGCTCCTATAGAGCACAATTTATTTTAGAATCTTTACAAAATTTAGATAATAGTTTGCGCGCCAAAGGTTCTGGATTAATTATAGTAATTGGTAAGCCCGAGGAAGAAATTTTTAAACTCGCACAAGTTTATAAAGCTAAAAAAGTATTTGCAAAGCGAGAAGTAGCTCACGAAGAAAAAGTTACACAAGAACTACTAGAAAAAAAATTATGGAAAGTTCATTGTGAGTTTGAAACATTTAGTACCAGTACCTTATATCACGCATTAGATTTACCATTCTCGATAAAAGATATTCCCGATGTGTTTACTGCATTTAGAAAAAAAGTAGAACAAGAATCTAGCATTCGGCCTGTTTTTGAAAAACCTCTTTTTATTAAGTCGCCCGCTATTTCTGCTTTAAAATTACCTTCATTAGAGCAATTGGGCTTACAAAAAGTATTAATAGATAAACGTGCGGCTAT
>Ga0209358_10001616_pt1 | contig 17705 bp, 17 predicted proteins | sample LauGreFa1BDMLBSN_2_FD_187574 | JGI IMG/M metagenome (GOLD analysis project Ga0209358, IMG submission 187574) | Freshwater lake microbial communities from Lake Michigan, USA - Fa13.BD.MLB.SN (SPAdes) (version 2) | ecosystem: Environmental > Aquatic > Freshwater > Lake | place: Lake Michigan, USA... | reverse complement strand
CGCGCAGGGGCGGACGGTATTTTGAGTTATTACGCAATGGAAGTCGCGCGTTGGTTGAAAACTAGTTGATTAATGTAATTTTTCAAAAAAATTAATCCACTTTTGACCAATCGCTTCTTGTGTAAATTGAGGAATAATTTTATCTTGAGCTTCCAAAACTTGATTGTGAAACTTATCTGGATTATCAATCAATTCTATAAATTTTTCCGAATCTATATCCGTAAAATATTGATCGTACTCTTTATAAGATTCCATAACACATGCAGCAGTTGGCAATCCAAGAGCTAAAGCTGTAATAAGTCTATTTGAACTAACGCCCGCCTTTTTTGAATCACTTGGGTCTGAGGGAATAATAATTAAGTCGCAAAATTTTGAAGTATTTACCATCGCTTGAATTGACCATAACCCTAATTGAATAGATAGATTTTTATCTATATTAAATTTAGTTTGATTAAAAATGACTATACCTTGCTCATTAGTCAAAATAAATAGAGTCGTTTTCCATTTCAGATTTCCCCATTTGCTTATAAACTTAATTAGATAATTAATATTTGAAGCATGCCCAAACCAAAAAATATTTTTAGAAACATTTTCTTTTATTTTTGGTTTAAAAATAGGAACTTCAATTGCATCAGGAATAATTTCAGTAAAACATTTAATTCTTTGCTTCAACTTATCAGCTAAAAATGGGGAGGAAGTAATTGCAGCCTTAAGATAAGGAAGTGATCTTTCATAAAAAGACGTCATAGGAGATTCAAAATTAAGGTGATCATCTGTATAGTCAAGAATGATTTTTTTGCCTAATTTTTTTTGCTGTTCAATTTGATTTAGCCATAAATCCTCTCTCAAGCTATTATTGGTGGCACCAATTTTTCCTATAACTACAAAATCTGCGTCAATAATATTTTGGCCAAAACTAATACTAAGATTTGTCTGCCTGGAACCTAATATAGCAGCTCCAAGACGCATTCTAATGCTTGCTAGATTTGCATTTACGATACTCTCTTCATTGAGATTATCGTAAGGAATGAGCCAATGAATTTTTATCATATTTTAAATTTTTGAGTAGCCATTTCTATCCCATTCAGTATGATAAATATATTTAAAAGGGCTTTGATCAGCTTGTTTTATTTGTAGGCCAATTTGTTCAATTTTTTTTGATACAGCTATTTCAGAGGCAATACATTCTCCTTTACTAAGTCCGCAAGGGAACCCACTAATTTTTTGTATTGTATCTCGCTTGAAAGCCCAAACCAAAGATCTAAGGTGTGCAGCATTTTGCCCTGGATTAATATTCCATTTTTCTAACATTAATAAATAGAAATTAACTCTAGATACTTTAGCCCCATTTATTAAATGATCACTGTCGATATAATTCAGAGTGCTGGTTAATAATTTTTCCCAATCTAAATCCCATTTAGGGTTAAGTGATTCACCAACCATGCCAACATGCTCTTGATTTAAAAGTGAGTTATAAACTTCGAGAAAATTATCATTTTGAATCACACATTCATCTTGAAGAAAATGATAATAATCATAATTTGGCAAAGATAAGAATCCATCATTCCATGCTCCAATATTCATACCTGTATTGGGCCTTTTTAAAATACTAATTTTATTATCCTTAAAAAAGGTTGCACGCTTTGTTTTATGGCCATTAATGGATATTAAGATAGGGGTGTTAAATTTTTTTAACTGACTAACTAAACTATTTAATTGAGTCTTAGGTCTTGCGTCAAAATAAGAAATAATAATTAAAGAATTCTTCATATATTAAGTATATAGGTAGTTTTTTTATCCTATAAATACCGATAAACTGCTATTTTTTCAAAATATAAGCTTAATAAGGCTTTGCCACTATTTTTTTTCATTAGTGACTTAAGTTCATCAATAATAAACATTTCTTTAACTTTTTCACCAGAGTATTCTTTTAGTGAATAATATTTTTCATAATTCACCCCAATTTCTGAATCAATTTTTTCATTTTCTAGCACCACATTAATAAGTCTTTCCATGATAAATACTTTCATAGGATAACTTTCAACTCCCCTATGTCTTGTAAGTGCATTTAACTTATTGCAAATTATGTTGGATTGGTTTGCTGAGAGAAAATAAAGTTTTAGTGCATACTTAAACCAAACCTTCCAAAAAGAATATTTGGCTACAAAATAATTTGAAAAAATAGTTCTAGAATGATTAGAAATTAGCTCAGATAAATCCAAGTCTAGACCAATAATTTTATAAGCCTTCTGAGCCACAGATATAAATCCTGGATGTTTACTCTCTGCCTGAATAAAGCAATTAAGATAAGAAATAGAAGCCTCTAAATCTGGAGAAAAATTAATTATTTCAGATTTTGATTTTCCTACAATTTCAATGACATCAGAGCCAGTAAGCCCTGTTTTTTCAAAAAATCTTGGAGAAAATATGCCTATGTATTCATTATCATCAAAAATATTTGTTTCTATAATTTTTTTTATTACCTCAAACTCATGCCAAGATCTATAAGTTGGAGACGAATTATCGAAAGGGGTAAATTTTGGATCAAGCATCACTTTCGTTTCTTGATTATAAAATATTTGATAAATTTTCATGGGGTAATTGTATTATGCATTTGAGTTAATTATTTTTTAAAAATACTCAACGATCTAATTTGATTTGAAAAATCTAGCAATTTGGAATGATAATTTACTTAAATTCATTTAAGTTAGCGTTTTTTTAGATTTAGGTGTATTTGAATTAATTCGCTGAGTTAAATTGTTCTAGTTGATTTAGATTAATTTTATTTGTTTTATTTATTTTTAAATCATCGATGTGATAAATCAAAAGCTCAATCGGCCCCAAAGATCCTTCAAGCGTTAATACAGGGATAATTTTTTTATCTTGCATCGGATCTTTAGTGCGTGATTTTCGATCGCGTGTTTCGTATGCGATATTGTGATTGAGTAAAAAAAACTCCACTTCCTTCATCGAATCTGCATAGATCTGGATATGAATAGTAGGATATCGACCCGCCGTACCTTCTAATACTCCGCCTGTTAAATGCGGATTAAAAGCATTTAATTTCTTCATAAGACTTAATGCTTCAATTCTTAATGCTTTAAGACGCTCCTCATGTTCTTCATCAAAAAAAATGGCTTGATGTTCTTTGATGGCGTCATTGATTTCATCATTCGAAGGTAAAGCGTCTCCATCATCAAGCCCAAAAAATTTAGCGGCTTTACGTTTAGCGAACGCGTAGTCGCTGATACCTTCTTCGACCATCATTTGAGCGGCTTTATGGGCCACCTGAAATCGAATGTGTTTACTTTGCCTTGCCATATGAAACACTTTTTTAAAAATTAATTAAGGAGATGTATCTCATTATGTGGCGGAAATTCTGAATAGAAATACTCATTCACGCCCTCTTCATTTTCATTGGCAGGTGTGCCTGTATCTGATTTAATTTTGCGAATCATGACACCATCAGGCATCTCATAATTTTGTATAGGAACATCTTTGAGGGCGGTCTGCATATATTTAATCCATATAGGAAGTGCGGCTTGAGAACCTGTTTCATCTTTACCTAATGATTTGGGCTGATCAAATCCAATCCATGCAATGGCGACTTGTGACGGGGTATAACCTGCGAACCAGGCATCTACTTGATTATTTGTGGTGCCTGTTTTACCTGCAATATCTGATCGACCTAATGCCTTTGCTTTTTGAGCTGTTCCTTTATTGACCACGTCTTGTAAAAGGGTCGTCATGATAAATGCATTTCTAGGATCAATGACACGTGGCGTCTCTTCGTTTTGGAACATCGTATTGGTTTGATCGATGACCTGGCCCTGACTATCGACCATTTTTTCTATGAGATAAGGTTTTTTAAGATAACCTCCATTTGCAAATACACCATAAGCTGTCACCATTTCGATAAGTGTGGCAGAGCCGATACCTAAGCCCATGGATAAGTAAGCAGGATGATTTGCAGGATCAAAACCAAAGCGTGATGCATAGTCTTGCGCATAAGGCGCACCAATTGATTTGAGTACGCGAATGGCGACTAAGTTTTTAGATTTTGCTAAGCCATTTCGAAGTCTGATATGCCCATCAAAATCATTATCATAATTTTGTGGGTCCCAATCCATACCGCTTCCTGTTTCAGCGGCTGAGAAATGAAGTGGTGCATCATTCACAATGGTGGCAGGGGTAATGCCTTTTTCTAAGGCCGCAGAATAGATGAAGGGCTTGAAAGTAGAGCCAGGTTGGCGTTTTGCTTGAGTGACGTGGTTATATTTATTTCGATTAAAATCAAAGCCGCCAACGAGAGCGGTAATAGCTCCCGTTTGAGGGTCCATTGAGACTAATGACGCTTCTACTTTAGGAAGTTGTACGACCTCCCATTGTTTATTTTTTTGAATGACACGAATAATAGCGCCTGGTTTAACTTTTCTATTTTTAGGGTCTTTGTCACTTAATGTTTTTTGAATGAGGGCTAAGCCATCATTTTTAATATCAACCATGTCACCTTTTTTAGTGAAAGCTTGAATATATTTAGATTCAGCTTTAATGACTACAGCCGGAATAAATCCGTTGTATTCTTCAATGCCATCAAGTGTATCGACAATCTTAGTTTTTTGATCTTCGAATTTTTTACCTTCCAAATCAATCGTTTTTTCAGGGCCTCGATATTCATGGCGACGATCGTAATCCAAGATGCCTCTTAATACCGCTTCATTAGCCGCTTCTTGGTTGGCTTTTTTTATGGTCGTATAAACTTTAATGCCACTCGTATAGATATCATCTTTATATTGATCGTAAAGCACTTGTCTTACCATTTCAGATGCATGATCAGCGACCAAATCTCTTGACTGTTTAGATTCTTTAAAATGAAGCGGTTGCTTCATAGCTTCATCAAAAGCCTTTTGATCAATAAACTCATAACGCAACATATTCTTTAAAACTTCATGTTGGCGTTGAATCCCGCGTTTTGCATTTGTAAATGGATTGTAGTTTGAAGGCGCTTTAGGCAGGCCCGCTAAAAGAGCACATTCAGCCAAAGTTAATTTTTCTAAAGGCTTGCCGTAATAAACAAGCGAGGCCGCACCAAAACCATAAGCTCGCTGCCCCAAATAAATTTGATTAATATAGAGCTCTAAAATTTGATCTTTGGTAAGATTTTTTTCGATCTTATAAGACAGAAAAATCTCACTGATTTTGCGTCGTAACGTTCGATCGGATGATAGAAAAAAATTACGTGCAACTTGCATCGTAATCGTACTCGCTCCTTCATGTGAGGCACCTGCTAGATTTTTGACAATCGCACGTCCAACACCCACGGCATCGACCCCTTTGTGCTGATAGAAACGACGGTCTTCAATCGCCAAAATGGCATTCTTCATTTTTTTAGGCACATTATTAATTTTGATGAAAGCGCGACGTTCTTCACCAAATTCAGCCATCAGGAATCCATCAGAGCTATAGACTCTTAAAGGTAGTTTAGGGCGGTATTCAGTCAGCGATTCGAGTGAAGGCAATGAGGGTATAACTAAAGCAATCGTTAAAGCAATCAAAGCTCCGATGGCGGCCAAGCTTATGAAAAACCACATCATGAGACGGTTAATGAGAGTAGGTTTTGCCATAAGTCTTTTGATATGAGATTTAAGATGAATGAATGGAGCTTATTATAAAAGGTGTTGAAGATTATTTGTAGGCAATTCGAACCAGAACTTCATTAATCCCTTAAAATAATCAGTATTCTTGAATATAAAGCTAGTTCGTCATGGCAACGATTAATGACAATATTTTTTTTGTAGGACTTATGGGCGCAGGTAAAACGACCATTGGAAAATTATTGGCTAAAAAATTAAAAAAAACTTTTTTTGATACTGATCATGAAATTGAAAAAAAATTAGGCGTTAAAGTTTCTGTGATTTTTGAACTCGAGGGTGAAGAAGGTTTTCGCAAAAGAGAAACGCAAATGATTGATGAGCTCTCGAGTAAAAAAGATATTATTTTAGCCACAGGCGGCGGTGCCATATTAAGTGAAGAAAATCGAGCGCTTTTAAAAGAAAGAGGCAAGGTCATTTATCTCAATGCCAAACCGCAGCACTTAGCAAAACGTATGGCTTACGATAAAGAGCGCCCACTCTTGCAGCAAGGTAATATGTTAGAGACCCTAAATCAGCTATATAAAGATAGACATCCTTTGTATCTAAATGTGGCGTCATTCGTCGTCGATACTGGACAACAAAAAACACAAACGATCATTAATAAAATTGAGTCATTATTAAGTTAAAAGCATGCAAACACTTCATATTCAACTAGAGAATCGATCCTATCCTATCTATATTGGAGAGGGCTTGCTGTCTCAAATTAAACTCATCGAATCTCACTTAAAACAAAAGCATGTGGCGGTTGTGACCAATACAACGGTGGCACCTTTATATCTTGATCCATTGCTAACCCTTTTAAAAGAGCATGGTATTAAAGCGTTTCCAATTATCTTGCCCGATGGTGAGTCTTATAAAAATCAAGAAACCTTAAATCTAATTTACGACGCACTTTTAAAAGAAAAATGTGAACGCACCGTGACACTTATTGCATTAGGAGGAGGCGTCATAGGCGACATGACAGGCTATGCCGCAGCCACTTATCTAAGAGGTGTACCTTTTATTCAAATCCCCACCACACTTTTATCACAAGTAGATTCATCCGTCGGTGGTAAAACGGGTATCAATCACTCATTAGGTAAAAATATGATTGGTGCTTTTTATCAGCCGCAATGTGTGATCGCGGATATTGACACTTTAAAAACATTACCTCAACGAGAATTTTCAGCAGGCATGGCAGAAGTGATTAAGTATGGACTCATTCGTGATGAGGTATTTTTTACTTGGCTTGAAAAAAATATGGAAGGCCTCATGAAACTAAATCCATCACTTTTGATTGAAGCTATAGAGCGTTCATGTCAAAACAAAGCTGATGTGGTGGAAATAGACGAACATGAGTCAGGTGTGAGAGCTACATTAAATCTTGGACATACTTTTGGACATGCCATTGAAAATGCGATGGGCTATGGTGTTTGGCTTCATGGTGAAGCGGTAGCAACCGGCATGGTGATGGCAGCGCATTTATCAAAACTCATGGGCTGGGTAAAGGATGCTGAATTTAATCGCATTATTAAACTTTTAAAAGAAGCCAAACTTCCAACCGAACCCCCAAAAATAAGTGAGGATCAATACATGGAACTCATGCGCATGGATAAGAAAGTCGTGGATGGTCAAATTAGATTGGTGTTACAAAAAGGTATTGGCGACGCTGTGATCACAAGTGATTACGATGCGAAACATCTAAAGACGACACTTCAAACTTCAAACTTTTCAGCATGATGAAGTTGGCGCCTTATGCCGCACATCCAGAAAAATCGCGCGGTCGACGTTTTAAAGAAGAAACCTCAACTTTAAGAAATGATTTCCAGCGCGATCGGGATCGCGTGATCCATTCCACCGCTTTCAGGCGTCTTGAATACAAAACCCAGGTTTTTGTCAATCATGAGGGTGATTTATTTAGAACGCGCTTAACGCACAGTCTAGAAGTCGCTCAGATTGCACGAAGTATTGCGAGAACTTTAAGCCTTCATGAAGACTTAGCAGAAGCCATCTCATTGGCTCATGACCTAGGCCACACACCTTTTGGACATGCGGGGCAGGATGCCTTAAACCGTTGCATGAAAGAATATGGAGGATTCGAGCATAACCTTCAGTCACTTCGTGTGGTCGATCTTTTAGAACAACGATATGCAGAATTTGATGGACTCAATCTCACCTTTGAAACAAGGGAGGGTATCCTAAAACATTGCTCCATTAAAAATGCTCAACAATTAGGCGATGTCGGCCAAAGATTTTTAGATAAAACAGAAACGTCACTCGAGGGACAGATTGCCAATTTTGCGGATGAGATTGCTTATAACAATCACGATATTGATGACGGCATTCGTTCAGGACTTTTAACGATCGATCAATTGATGGAAGTCTCCCTTTTTAAAGAGCATGCACTAAAGGTCAAAGCGCTCTATCCCGATTTGTCTCAAAAAAGACTCGTTCATGAAATCATTCGCCGCATGATCCATCATTTAGTGGATGATTTATGTCGCACCAGCCTCTCCTATATAAAGGTATCACAACCAAAAACTGTGGATGAGGTAAGACTTAATGGCCCTATGATTGATTTTTCGACAGAGATGGCAGAAAAACAGCTTGAGCTAAAACAGTTCTTAAGGAAGTCTTTATACCTTCACCCCATGGTGACCGAGATGACAGATAAGGCTGTGAAGACCATTGAAGGTCTATTTAAGGTATATATGGATGACTTAAACTTAATCCCTTCTGACTATCAATCTATCGGTCGAGAGGAAAAACCGCGGGCCATTGCGGATTATATTGCGGGTATGACGGATCGCTATGCGATTCGAGAGCATGAAAAATTACTTATAAATCAATAGTTTAAATTAATTTTGTTGTAAATTTGCAACAAAATCCTATAAAACTACACAAAAGTTGTAAAAAACACTAAAAATACTTGCGACCCCCATATTTGATGGCTCATAATGCACTTAACCTTCTTGATGAAGCTTTTATTCATTGGGAAAGTTCGCGAACTTTCTCATCAAGCAATTGATGAGGTTTTAAAAACAATAGGAGAAATATATGAACAAGAATATTAAATTGGCGGTGGCTGGTGCTGTTTTAGCACTCTCAGCTTCTGCAAATGCTGGAATTATTATCCCAGCTGGCGATTGGACAGTTGACATTAACGGTAATGTTAATGCCTATGTTACACATACTAGAGGAAAAGATGCTGAGACTTGTGAAGCCGGTCTTGCAACTTTCGGATGTCTTGCCAACACAAGATCAGGTGGTGAAAAAGATCATAACGCAATCGGAACTGGCTTATTGCCAGCTTGGTTAGGCGTAACTGGTACGACGCGTCAGAACGACACCGACGTTTCATTTAGTATGAGTATGCAACCTAACGTTTCAGATAATTCAATCGCTGGTGACGCTAAGACGCCTCTCTTCCGAACTGCTTATCTAACATTCGGTGACAAGTCATGGGGTACTATCAAGCTTGGTAAAGACATCGGTATATTTGGTTCACAAGCTATCTTGAACGACATGACGCTCTTAGGCGTTGGCGGTCAAGTAACTGCCTTGAGTGGTACGTCTACAACTCTTGGTGGTATCGGTACAGGCTACATCTATGCAGCTTGGAAGGGCCAAGCAACATATACAACGCCTAACTTCAATGGCTTTCAAGTAACTCTTGGTCTTACCAACCCAAATCAGGGTCTTGGATCTACTGGTGTAACTAATTCAACAGCCAGCCTTGCTCAAGACAGACTTGGTATGGAAGGTCAAGCGAGTTATTCCTTCAGTGCTGATAATGTCTCTGGTAAAGTTTGGTTGAGTGGTGCTACATACAAGGTTAAACCTACAGCGGCTATTGAATATACAGCTGATGTTGTTGATGTCGGTGCTAACTTCAATGCTGGAAATATTGGCATTACAGGTTACTACTACAAGGGCGAAGGTGTAGGTACGACTATGATGCATAATGCAGCAGCGAGTACTACTGGTAACAAACGCGATTCAGATGGTGGTTACCTCCAAGCAACATATGTTCTCCCAACTAAGACTAAAGTAGGTTTCGCTTATGGTGTTTCAAAGCTTGATCTTGCGACAGGAGAGACTTTATCTACTCTAGTAAAAGAAAATAAGAGAATTACACTTGGTGCCTATCACCCTCTTACTAAGCACCTAAACTTAGTAGCTGAGTTAAATCAAATCGAGTCAGAATCACACCTCGGTAGAAAAAATACAAGTGACTCTTTATCACTTGGCGCAATCTTATTCTTCTAAGATTTATATCCTAGAAGTTTAATTAACCAAAAAAGGCATCCGTAAGGATGCCTTTTTTGTTCTTAAAGGTAAAAATGAAAACATTTTTTATAGTAATTTCTATTATTTTTCAGATTGGTTGTGCGAGTCTTCAGGGCATTAAAGGCCAGATACAACCAGTGAAGTTGTTGGATAGTAAAATAAAGATATATATGACGACATGCAGTGGTATGGCTGAGACTATTGGAAGCTGTTATGCTAAAGCAAAAGAAACCTGTGCTTCGGGATATAGCTTATTATTAGAAAAAATAGATAGCTCAGGAGTTCATCGCGAGATTAGATTTCAATGTCAATGATAGTCCATTAAGTTTTAGAAAAAAATATTTTTAAAATTTCCTTAAGACAGGCATGTGAACTAATCTTCGCTGTGTTCAACTCAAGATCACAATAATTTGGAACATCAAAAGGCGCCGATATCCCAGTAAACCTTTTAATTAAACCCTGATGAGCTCTCATGTAATGACCTTTAGGGTCTCTAATAGAACAAACCTCAAGGGGCGTTGATAGATAAATCAATTTAAAAAATTTAGTACCTATAATATCTTTTGCAAGCTTTCTTTGTTTTTCCTCAGGTGAAATTGTCGCAACAATAACTACATCAACCTGTTTCAATAAAAGGCAAGCCAATTCAGCCACTCTCCTGATATTCTCGGTGCGATCGCTTTTGGTGAAATCTAGATCTTTGGATAATCCTGATCTTAGCTCATCACCATCTAAAAAAATAACTGAGCGGTCAATACCCTTGAGATATGTAAATAATTTTTTCCCAAGAGAAGTTTTCCCTGAACCAGAAAGACCTGTAAACCATATAACCAATTTCATTTAATTAAAGGCCTTGGTAAATTCCTGTAAAAAATCCCTGTATTTTTCCCAGGATTTAGAGCTGTCAGTATAAATTTCATTTCTAATTTGAAGGTCACTCGCTGTAAGAACTGGACGATTATTCAATGTTAAGTTTGTTATGTCATCCTCGAAAGGCAGGTTCACAAAGCGACACATCTCCTTGGCATAAAAAAATGGTTCCTTAACTAACTCCTCATAATCGATATGCATAATATCATCTGTAAGATGTTTAGACCAAAATTTGATAGTGCCTTCGTAAAGTCTATAGTAATTGATAATATGATTGAAGTTATAGGAAAAATTAAGCGATCCCTTTGTAAAGAGGGTTTTGTATATAGAGAATGAGGTTGCAATGGGACTTCTCTTTATATGGATTATTTTAGATTGAGGAAAAATAAGTTTGATATAACCGAGCCAGTGAAAATTAAGTGGTAACTTATCTGTAATAAATTTTTTATCTGAAATAGCACGTAGATGGTTAAGATAGGTTTTTCTTAGGGCTAATAATTTTTCTATAAGCTCGTCAATATCATGAGGGGTTGAAAAAATTTTTTCCATTTCGCTATGAATAATATTAAGTTCGCCAGCACCAAAAATTTCTGAGTGATTTGATAGGATCTGCTCTAGGAGTGAAGTGCCTGATCTTGGCATACCGACGATAAAGATAGGCAAATTAAGTTGCTCAGATTGATCGAGTTTAGAAAATTTAGCCTGAAGGATTGAAATATTCTTCTCATAGCAATTTTCTATATTTATCTGAATCTTTTTTGACTGCTCAAAATTATATTGAGACATTTGATTTTGTAATGAAGACCCTTGATTAAGATATTTAAAATATAAATCAGGATTATTTGAACTCTCAAAAACTTTCGCTATGAAAAAATTTAAATAAACTTTTTCTTCATCCTGAAGAGATGAATTATTGAGAAGATTGATTGCTTGATGAAACAAAGGATCATCCGCTTTAATATTCTCTGCTCTTGATAAACCATAAAATGACTGACAATAATTTGGATTAATTTCTAAAGCTTTTCTAAAGTTTATTGATGCTTGACCCTTGTCACCTCTCCAAAGATAGTCGGAAGCAATTAGATAATAATTCATAAAATTTAAAGGATTGATTTCCCGAGCTTTAATATGATGTAATAAAGCTAGATCATACTTTAATAATTTTAGGTATATATCTGCAATAAGTTGATGTGAGTGTTCATGCAGAGGAATTGTAACTAAAACAGATTGGAGGGCTTCAATCGCTTGAGGGTAAAGATATATTTGCGAATATAAAATTCCAAGATTGATTTTTGTATTTATTGCATTAGGGTTTATGCTTAATGCTTTTTTATAGGCATTTATAGCTTGGTCTACTCGATTAAGTCCAACGCAAGCTAGACCAAGGTTGTTGTATCCTTCAGAAAAACTCGGATTAAGGGATGTTGACTTTTTAAAGTCCTCAAGTGCCTCAATATATTTTTTTAAACTTAATAAAATAATACCTCTGTAATTATAGGGGAGATACTCATTTTTATAATGCTTAATTATTTTATTAATTTTCAGTAAACAAAGTTCAAATTGCTTATGATTAAATAAAAGCTGTGCTTCATTAAGCTTTGAATCTAATTTTCGATTTGATGCATTCAAAATTTTAAGAATTCAATAGTTTCTTCAAGTTATTCGCCAATAATTTTAACGAGAACTCTTTTTTTTCGACGCCCATCAAATTCACCATAAAATATTTGCTCCCAAGGACCAAAGTCAAGCTTGCCGCTCGTGACAGCGATGACAACCTCTCGTCCCATAATCTGACGTTTAATGTGCGCGTCTGCGTTATCTTCTCCAGTATCGTTATGACGGTAATGATTGATTGGTTGGTGGGGTGCTATTTTTTCAAGCCACAGTTTGTAATCATGGTGAAGGCCTGACTCATCATCATTAATGAAGACACTCGCTGTAATATGCATGGCATTCACTAATAAAAGCCCCTCTTTAATTCCACTCTCTGATAAGCAATTGTGGATATCAGAAGTGATATTTGTAAAATGCATTCTGTCAGGTGCATTAAACCATAACTCTTTACGAAAATTTCTCATGAATATCCTTCATTTAAAATTTAATCAAAACCCTGTAGCAATCTATTTTTTGTCTCAAGCCACTCAGTCGCCATATCTGTTTCTCTAAAATCCTTAAAGCACGGGGTTCCTAATGTATAATGAATAAGTTTAGCTTCTGAATTAATTGGATACTCTATAGCCAGCCAATTCCATTCCTTAGGAATTTCTCCAATATCGTTATCTTTTAGCCAAGAAAAACGATGTAAATATTTGCCCGTTTGTTTTGCGATATATTCTGGTGTAAGTATTTTATGTTTTGGATGCTCGCAATTCCAGAGAATTAAACTTGACCAATTTTTTTTCGGATAGTTTTCATTGATATTACCAAGGTATTTCTTAAATGATTTTGTTTGGTAGTTATGTTTTACAACAAGTAAAGCTTTGGTGTCATCTCTTAAATCCCAAAGTTCCTTTATATCAGCTTGACAAATCATATCACCATCGGCAAATATAGCCCAGCCTCTAAAGTCATTCAGGAAAGGGGTTAAAAATCTGGAGTAGACAAAATCGTTACTTCGATCATTGTGAGTTTCTTTATATTCATAAAGTGTATTAATAGCCAGGGGTATAAAGGAAACCGGAAGCGAAGATTTTTCAATCACACTTTGTGTGAAAGCATGGTAAGCAATGGCTTCCCTCTGATCAAAGCCAACTACTATGTTAATTTTTTCACTCATGAGTCAACTTTAATAATAAACTTTCTATTGGCTTTGCCCATGAAAGATCTCCATCATCCTTAAATTTATCTATAGAGGGATACCAAAGAGAGTTACTATTTACATTACCCCAGTACCAGATTTTCCCACAATTAGATGAAAGAAGTAAATATGTCTTTTTATTGATTGCGCCAGCTATATGAGCTGTGACATTGCTGGTGGTAATAACAAAATCACAAGCTTCTATTAATGAAGCCAATCCATCGATATCATTAAAATTATCTATTTCAGAGATTGTTTTAATTTCAATACCATATTCCTTTAAAAGCTTTGCTTTTTCATCGGAAGTGTCGCCATATTGAAGATCGACAAAAGTAATATTTTTGAGTGAGAGAATAGGTAAAAGTTGAATTAAAGATAAACTTTTCTCTGGGCCAATTTCCAAATTTTTACTAAGCCATGAGATACCACAAATCTTTTTTTCATGAGTAAATTGTTGTTTTAAGCCTGAAACCAAATCCTTATTTGCCTTTAAATAAGAAATAGGATGGTTTTTAAAATCCTTAATATTTTTTCTAAAAAAACTTCCTAAACTACCAAGAGGAAGATGAAAGTCATAATGCGACTCATCAATAGCATCATCTGATGAAATAAACTCTACATTTTTAGCCCAAGAAAATGATCTTGTAAACAAGCTTAAAAGTCTGGGATCCAAAGAAACATAAAAATAATTGCTAGTTTTAAGAGCATCAATTAAAAGACTGCTATACATGATTTGGTCCCCTAGGCCCTGCTCTGCCCAAATAAAAATTTTCCTACCATTGGAATTAAAATCCGCTAATAAGGATTTTGATGTACGAAGAGGTCTCGTATGTTTTCCAGTTTGCCAACGAGTTTCATATAATTTCCAACCTTCTTGAAAATTATTTTTTATAAGGTAAATAATAGATGAGTTAAAAATTGCTTCGTATGAATTAATATCTAATTTAATACATTTAGAGTAATCCTCCAGAGCACCATCTAAATCTTGCTTAACAAATTTAATATTTCCTCTGCTTATATATGCTTCTTTAAATCTAGAGTTTAACTCTATAGCTTTATTAAAATCACATAATGCCTCGTGATATTTTTTCATATTTTCATAAACAATACCGCGATTGTAATAAGTTTGGGGATTTGAAGTATTTAGAATAATCGCTTTTTGATATTGCTCAAGAGCTAATTCAAATTTTTTTATTTCATTAAATAAAAAACCAAGATTAAATATTGCAATAAAGTAATTTTGATTTAAATTTATTGCAGTTTTATAATCTTCTATGGCCCCATCGTAATCTTTTAGAATTTTTTTTGCTCTTCCTCTGTTATAAAAAAATTCACTGGAGGATGGATTGAGATTAATAGCCAAATCATAGTATTCGAGAGATTTACTCGCTCTTCCAGAATCTAAAAAGCCATTCGCTAAGTTGCAAATTATTTGAGGTTGTTTCGGATTAGCTTTAAGTGATTTTTCTAGATATTCAATACCTATATCAAAATTCCCTTGCTGTAATTCAATGGAACCTAAATTACAAAGAACTGCTGGATGAGATGGTATTGATTTTAAAAGCTCTTGAAGAAGAGGTTTAGCTTCAATTATTCTTCCATTTTGACATAATAATTGCGATTCTTTCAAAATTCTCTGAATTTTGTGCGAATTACTAATTTTACTCATAGCATTTTTGAATAAATTTAGTCAAAATTAAGTTCAACACGGTTTCCAGCCGGATCACGCAAAAAAATTTGATGGGCTGTCATGCCTGGAATAAGTTTTTCTTCGAAAGGAATGCTGAGAGATTTAAGTTTTTTTAAAACGTCCTGATAGTGAGCTGTTTTAAATGCGACGTGATCAAAGGACGATCTTTGAAAGGAGCGACCATCACCTTCTTTAGGTGTAATGAGATGTAAGACATCCTTATCCCCTATATATAACCAAAAGCCAAAGCGTTCAAATGCCGGCCTAAAACCTTCAGTTAAACCTACGACATCGCAATAAAAATCCCTTAATTGAATCACCAAATCTTTTTCTGCAACAAGCTGAATGTGATTGATGGATAAAATCATAAGGCTATTTTTTAGGAGGTAGGTTGTGGTGTGCGAAGACGAATATGAAGCTCGCGCAATTGTTTTTCATCCACAACGTTAGGTGCTTTTGTGAGCAAGCATTGTGCTCGTTGTGTTTTTGGAAATGCAATCACATCGCGAATGGATTCAGCACCTGCGAGTAAAGTTACCAATCGATCAAGCCCAAATGCTAGGCCTCCATGAGGTGGAGCGCCATATTGAAGGGCATCAAGTAGGAAGCCAAATTTTTCTTTTGCTTCTTCTTTTGAAATTTTTAATGCATCAAATACTTTGGATTGAATTTTTTCTTCATGAATACGAATAGAGCCACCGCCTACTTCCCAACCATTGATGACCATGTCATAAGCTTTAGATAAACACTTGCCTGGGTCGGTCGCTAGTAAATCTTCATGGCCTTCTTTAGGAGCTGTAAATGGATGATGTATTGCAATCCATCGATCTGTTTCTTCATCATGTTCAAACATGGGGAAATCAACCACCCATAAAGGTGCCCATGCTCTTCCATCGACATGATTTTTTTCGTGACCAATTTTGAGACGCAATGCACCCAGAGCTTCATTCACAATTTTTTCTTTATCTGCACCAAAGAAAACAATGTCGTCGTTTTGTGCACCTGTTTTTTCTAAAATAGCTTTTAAAGCATTTATATGAATATTTTTAACAATAGGACTTTGAAGACCGGTTTCGTTTAGTTCATTGATGTCGTTAATCTTGATATAAGCCAAACCTTTGGCGCCATAGATTTTGACAAACTCGGTATATGCATCAATTTCAGAGCGAGTAATTGCCGATCCATTAGGCACACGAATCGCGGCTACTCGACCGCCTTTCATATTGGCTGCGCCTGAAAAGACTTTAAAGTCGACATCTTTCATAACATCTGTTAATTCAGTAATTTCTAAAGTCACACGCATATCAGGTTTATCTGAGCCATATTTATGCATTGCTTCTTGGTAAGTCATGCGCTGGAATTGTGAAGGCAAATCTATCGATGCGACATTTTTATACATCTCACGAATCATTTTTTCAACGATCGTCATAATGTCTTCTTCATTCATAAATGAAGTTTCAATGTCGACTTGTGTAAATTCAGGCTGCCGATCCGCTCTTAAATCTTCATCACGGAAACATTTTGTGATTTGGAAGTAGCGATCAAAACCTGACACCATAAGGAGCTGTTTAAATAATTGGGGAGACTGAGGGAGCGCAAAAAATTCGCCTGCGTGAACACGTGATGGCACTAGATAGTCACGAGCACCTTCAGGCGTACTGCGAGTTAACATGGGCGTTTCAATTTCCATAAATCCATTTTCATCTAAAAAGTCCCGAAGGACTTTAGCTACACGATAGCGGAGACGTAAATTATTTTGCATCATCGGACGACGCAAATCCATAAAGCGATATTCAAGACGAATCATTTCTGAAATGGAGTCGTCATCCAGCATAAATGGAGGTGTTAATGAGGGATTTAAAATTTCAATCGTAGACGCTAACATTTCCACTTCACCCGTTGGAATATTTAAATTAACTGTCCCTTCTGGGCGAGCTCTGACTTTACATACGACTTTTAAAACAAATTCATTACGAATTGACTCGGCTAAAGAAAAAGTTTCTTTTGTGTCAGGATCGATCACAATTTGTGCGATGCCTTCACGGTCGCGAAGGTCAATAAAGATAACGCCACCATGGTCACGTCGACGATGAGCCCAGCCACATAAAGTGACAATCTCTCCAATATGTGTTTTATTTAAATCACCACAGTAATGCGTTCGCATCATTCTTAAAGTCTCTTAGATAGTTGTTAATTAATTTTTTGTTTTTTTTGTTTAGGAGGAACAACTCCCATGGAGATGACGTACTTCAATGCCTGATCGACACTAATATCAAGCTCCACAATATCTTTTTTAGCGACCATCAGGAAAAATCCTGAAGTGGGATTGGGTGTCGTAGGCACATAGACACTGACATACTTACCCTTTAAATGTTTTGCAATATCTGGACTGGGCTCCCCTGTCAAAAATGCAATGGTCTGGGTA
>Ga0209358_10001613_pt1 | contig 17728 bp, 13 predicted proteins | sample LauGreFa1BDMLBSN_2_FD_187574 | JGI IMG/M metagenome (GOLD analysis project Ga0209358, IMG submission 187574) | Freshwater lake microbial communities from Lake Michigan, USA - Fa13.BD.MLB.SN (SPAdes) (version 2) | ecosystem: Environmental > Aquatic > Freshwater > Lake | place: Lake Michigan, USA... | reverse complement strand
AGGAACGACAGCAACATAAACGGGGCGTCGATCGCGATGCCAAAATCGCGGGCCGTCTGCTCCATCAACTCAATCTGATCAGCCACTACGTCAAGGGGCTGATCGCTCATCAGACCAGCAATCGGTAGCGGAACCTCGGCCAAAATCTTCCCCTCGTGCACGAGTACTTGTCCCCCACCGATCTTGGCCAGGTGTGCAACTGCAATCGCCATGTCGGCTGGCCCGCTTTCGTCGCGTGCACCAATCACCATCACGTTGTGAGCGTCGTGACACACCGTTGATGCAATCGCGCCGCGTGTTAATCCGAAGTTGGCGACATAACCAAGACCAATGCGACCAGTCTTTTTGTGGCGTTCAAGAACTGCGATACGCGCGATGTCGTTATTCGGGTCGTTGATATCAAGTTCAAGCGCAGTTGTGCGCACAGTGCCTTGGGTGACACCAATGACTCGCGCCATTCCATCAGCCGGGGTATCAACTGTTAGCTCAGCGGCAGTTGGATTGTGATGCAAGTGCACGCGATTACGCAATGACGCGGGCGCAGGTGTTGCGGGCACTGCACCATCGAGGATGTATCCATGGCGTGCCACCAACTTGCCCGCTTGATACACAGCAGCGGGACGGTATTCCTTCATTGAATCAAAGACCAAGACATCGGCTTGATATCCGGGTCCTAGTTGACCGAGATGGAAGAAGTTGTGAAATTGCGCAGGCAGATACGAAGCCATGATGAGCGCTTCAATCTCGTCGCAACCAGCTTCAACCGCAAGTCTCACGCAATGGTTGATATGGCCAATCGTGCGAATCTGGTGCGGCTCACGATCGTCGGTGCACATCGCGGTGCGCGTGACACCCGTGCGCAAAACAGTTGGCAACAATTCAACGAGGTCTTTGCATGCCGATCCGTAGCGCAAAAAGACCCACATACCTTTTTGCCGCTTTTCGTGAGCTTCATCAAGAGCGAAACATTCGTGATCAGACTCGACACCTGCAGCTAGATAAGCGTCAAGTTGCGGACCACGTAAACCAGGTGCATGGCCATCAACACTGCGCCAACCCGCTGCCGCGATGATTTCGCGGAAGGTCGGGTCGCCGTTAATGACAGCGGGATAGTTCATGACTTCGCCAATACCAATGGCCTTGAACTCAGAAATCAGATGACGAATATCTGCTGGTGAAAAAGCAGCACCTGGGCTTTCAAAACTTGAGGCCGGGACGCAACTTGAAGCGGCAAGACCAAATGTGAAGGGCATCTTTTCGGCTGCTTCAGCCACTGCACCCACACCTTCGAGCCCAGCAACGTTGGCAATTTCGTGCGGATCACACGCAACTGCAGTTGTTCCACACGGCAAAGCACCACGAACGAACTCATCAACCCACAACTTGGTTGATTCAAGGTGCATATGGGCATCAACAAATCCGGCGACTAATGCCGCGCCACCAACATCAACAGTTTCTTTGGCTTCACGCTTGCCCCATCCGGCCACAACGCCATCGGCAACTGCGAGGTCGGTGAGCACCCATTCGCGGGTGATCGGAGAAAGAACGCGTCCACCAGTGATGAGCAAATCAGCAGGCTCATCGCCACGGGCTACGGCAAGGGCTCGAAGTGAGGCGGGAGGACGTGACATGGCGTGAGTGTAGACACAATTTGGGGTGGTACGCAGATCACGGGTGATAACACGGCAAATTTCACACTCAAAATTCACTAACCTGACTCAAGATCATTGTGCTGCACGACCTGAAAACCCTCTGGAAAATCAAACGCTTTCGCGTTTTGCTGACGGCACGTACCTTGTCGAATATTGGCAACGGCATGTCGCCCATCGCCATGGCCTTTGGCGTGCTCTCACTGCCTGGCAGCAACGCTTCATCGCTGAGTTGGGTGACCGCATCGCACATGGTGCCGATTGTTTTGTTCTTGCTGTTGGGTGGAGTTGTTGCCGACCGCATGGGACGAGCCCGTGTCGTTGGGTATGCCGACATCATTGGCAGCTTCGTCGTAGCAACAAGTGGTGTCTTGTTTCTCACCGATCAGGCCACCGTTCCACTGCTATGCGTCAATGCGTTTGTTTTTGGAGTATTAAACGCGCTGTGGTGGCCGGCGTTTGCTGGCCTTCTTCCAGAAGTAGTGCCGAGTGAAAGTTTGCAAGCTGCTAACTCAATCGTCGGACTTGGCACAAACATAGGTTTCACACTTGGTGCGACCATGGGTGCAGCCATCGTCAGCACGGTCGGACCAGGGTGGGCAATTATTGGCGATGGATTGACATTCTTGATTGCCGGAATACTCGTCTTGCAATTGCAGTTGCCAACAAAAATGCAAACAGGCGAAATTGAAAAGCATCCCGCAATGATTTCGCAATTGCGTCAAGGATGGTCAGAGTTCTATTCGCGCAAGTGGATCGTGGTCATCGTGATCTGTTTTGCATTCATCAATATGTGCTTCGAAGGATTCTTAGGAGTACTTGCTCCGGTGCAAATGAAAGAAGCACTTGGTGGAGCACGCGATATGGGGCTGATGCTGTTCGCTTTTGGCGCAGGCAACATTGGCGGAGTGTTGGTTTCGTTGCGCCTCAAACCCAAACATCCATTGATTGTTGCCATGGGTGTAATGCCCATCGTTGGATTCTGGATGCTTGGTGCCGCCGTGCCATTTCACATTGGCGTATTGATGATCTTGGCCTTTGTTTCGGGCATCGCCATGGACTTATTTTTTGTGATGTGGATGACGATGTTCCAGACGCACGTGCCCGAAGAGGCTTTGTCACGAGTGAGTGCGTACGACGCTCTTGGGTCGACAGTGTTTGCGCCCTTTGGTTTGTTTCTCGCCGGACCGATTGCTCATTGGATCGGCACGAGTGAGACGCTGTATATCGCTGGAGTGATTGCGATAGTCATGGCCTGTGCGGCACTGTTCAACAAAGATGTGCGACGCCTCGAACCCATCAACGAATTGGTCAACGTTGATTAGATTTGTGCTGTGATTTCCGCGGGATGCTCGTCGCTGGCTCGTAGTTGACTCACCGACGTCGCCCACATACCTGAGAGTTTTCCGAGTCGGCGGCGTGGGCTCAATCGACGCTCGTCACCCACGACCAGCTGCGCATCCCGCAGAATTGCTATGAACAACGAAAATGTTCACAACTCAAAATCAAGACTTTCAACCTTTGCCTTGGCATTTTGCATTGCAATGTCCATCGCGGCCTTGTCACGTCCGCGCAACGTCGTCATTTTTTGAAGTTGCCCGATTTCTGGCTTGACCAGCAACTGGGTATATGCGCGGTACTTTGATTTCGTTTGCCAGCGCTTTTTACTCGCTCCTTCTCCGAAAATCGTCTCCACCGCCCACTTGTCCATCACCGGGAATACTTCCGGCTTGAGAAGACCCAAAATTGCTGTTGCAACTGGGTAACCCACACCATGCAGTCGGAGTAGCCCTGTAGCAACCCCTCCTTCGGCATATTTTTTGTCAGCACCAATCAGCTCGCCTGCTTTTACCTCCCACTCAGACCAGAGCGCATCAGTCATTTCCTCAGCAAGAATGTCAACTGGGCCAGACCAACTATTCAACCCAGCCACGGTCTCTTTGGTGCAGGAAATGATTTCATCCTCAGTATTCAGAGATAACCAAGCCACTCCCTTTGCAGATTTCCAGCTAACAATCTTGAAAAGTTCCCATGGAGTGATGTACCCACGTTTCATAATCTCGACTATTAAGCCATCGGGTTCTACTTGATATTCGATTGTCTTCCTCTTTGTTTCAGCCATCCCATTTGCCTATCAGAAATTTGTGGGGGTCAATTCTCAAATCACCGGTTACTCGAGCAAGTGAGTCTTTATTTCAGGTTCATCGGCGTACCGGTCGGTTGCACCGACCCAGTTGTTCGAATTGAAAACTATGGCGCTTCGTCCATTGATTGGGTCGTTCCTAAAAACGACCAATCCTACTAGGCGAGAATTAATCCAAATCTAATAATCCGGTATCCAATAAGTTTCTAAATCCGTTGATATCCAAAACAGGAAGATTTAACTCAGAGACCTTTTCCAACTTTGAAGGCCCTGCCGAATCACCAACTACGACAGCGAAAGTTTTTGAACTGATGCTGCTAGTGCACTTCCCGCCTCTTTGGACTATCGCTTGTTTGCCTTGTTCTCTTGAAAATTCCCTAAATTCACCAGTAATGACAACAGACTTTCCACTTAGTCGAGTCCTAACTTGTTCGCTATCAAAATCTGTTATGGATTCGCAATTCATAAATTCACTATCTGATACTTCGACTTCAGAACTAGTTGCGTAGGACGGAAGCCCTTTACTCCATGTGGAGATTTTTCTGACACCCGAATTCGTTACGACTTCTTGTGTCTTTTTTAGTAACTCCTCCCACCCGACTATCCGGAGGATGTTTGCGACAGATTCAATTTCTTGCTGTTCCTTCTTGGAGATAAACCCATCCGATACCGCAACCTTGCAAATTTCGCTGAAAAAGGCAACATGTAGCGTATGAATTTCTGATCTGGTCAACCCATAAGAATCTGCTAAATCAAAAAGGTCATCCGCTTCTTGAGCATTGACTTCCAAATCCACCAATACTTTTTCCAACAGGTTTAAATACTCTGAAACTGCAAGTGCACTTGGGCCTCCATTTCCAGAAACGCCAGGCAGTTTGTCAATAAGTGAAGAAAGGTAACCACTTCGTTCTTCAACTTGCGCTCGAATAGATATTCGAGGCAACAACGCCTTCCTTTTGCCAAAAGCCGCAATCGGTAGGTCAATTTTGGGAGGGTTAGGAATCCCAAACCCGTCTTGTTCCTTCATCAACCGTGTTGCCAATTTTGCAGTCATTTGAGCATCGTCGAGAGCTTGATGCGCTGCCCCAACTTCGATTCCGAAAAATTCAAGGCACTCTACGAGTCGGCGTGGTCCACTCGGGAACATTGAACCAAATAGCCGCATAGTGCAGATTGCCTCTACCTCAGAATCATGAATCCCTAATTGAGACAATTCACTTTCGAGAAAGCCGATATCAAACGTCGCATTGTGTGCTACCAAAACTGCACCGTCGATAAATTCAACGAAAGTGGGAAGGATTTCACTGAAACTCGGCGCTCCTAAAACATCACCTTCTCTAATCCCGTGAATCTCTGAAGCAGAAACTTTTCCAATTGGTCTCACAAGGGAATTGAATTCACGTGTAAACACGCCCTCACTACTAAACCTGACTGCGCCGATTTCAATGATGTGATTGCGCCCAGGATCAACACCTGTCGTCTCGAAATCAAACGCGACATATTCAGTTGCCATTGCTATTCAAATCTCTTGACATGGCCTGCTTCACAGCAATGCTTGTTTCGGGAGCGATCCGTAACAATCGGGTCAAAAACCCTTGATCTGAATTTCCTTCTAAATTGTTACTTATTTCCAGATACGACAAAAATCCAGCGAATGAAGTGAACTGATCGCCCTTATCTTTTTGGGTTTTCCACTTAGCCCTCACCAATTCACGTGGTACAAAAGAATTCAGGTCATTCAATTGCTCGTCAAAACCTTGACGAGCGACTTCATCCCCCAAGACTTTCAGGAAGTCCTCATCGTTAGGGCTTTCTTTGATGAGCTTGGGAATGAAATCGCCATATGGAAGGTCAAATCCGACGCGCAACACTGACAAAGTATTAGCAATCGCCGCATCAATCTTTCCATTACCAACAATCAAACGAGATTCCGGGCGACGACGAGGCTGCGGGATGATGAGATTAGGTTCACGAATTGATGCACTCGTCAGCAGTGAGAGTATTTCTCTCTCTCTTCGGTCCTTGGAATACGCCCAAGGAATTGCATAATGAACATTCCCGGTGATTGTTTGAATCTCATTGTCCAAAGTTGTCCAAACCGAGATCCATGCAGTCCGCAATTCTTGGAAGTTCCAAAAACTGACATCCGCATATTCACGATCATTCCACTCCACACCTGATGCCAGCCTGATCACTTCAAATAGCGATAAACCATTTTCAATTGTTCGACTCTTTGAATTTTCAAGGATGACCTCGTCTAAGAGCTCAGTAGGTACAAATCCAAATGTAGAAATTAGATCCGAAGCTTTGGTCCAAATGTTTTCCACCTCGCAAAGTTATCTCAATTTCAATATGTCCTTTCTCAAATAACACAGCTTTGTCTTTGTCTTTCAAGTAAGTGTCTAGTTTTGCTAGGCGACAATTTTCTAGTCACCCTGTCATGCTCGCTCCCTGCCGCAGATGGGGAGGGGGCCATCTGCTTTGAAGCAGCTCATTTTTGCTCAAAGTTCAAGTTGGCAAGGTAACTGAAAGATGCCCGAACAACTTCGAACATGAATCGGGCAAGATTCCGTTATCAGATCTCCAAATGTTTTTGGACTTTCTTCGTTAACGCGTTGACTTTACAGCACCCCTCTTGTATCTTAAGAACATACGTTCGTAGTGTAAAAGTCTCTTAATCATCAATGAAATTGGGGTTGTTTTGAAGTTTCTGTTCGAGTGGAGTGGACCAACAAAGGTCGCGATCAGCGAAATGAACATCGCTGAACTACGCACCTTCATGGCCAATCTTCGAGTGCGTCAAGCCAAACTTGACGCACAAATGCTCGAAGCTAATGCTCGCATGATTTCGTTGATGCACGACCCGGTCGCACCGACCTTCGTGATTCCTGAGCGTGAACTTGTCGCTCATGGTGGACTCACCTCACGTGAAGCTCGAGAAGTTGTTTCACGTGGTCTCGTTACCGAGGTTGCACCTGAAATGGTCTCGGTGTTGGCATCTGGTGACACGACTGCTGCTCATGTTGATGCTTTGGGTCGTGGACTCAAGATCGCTGGTGCTGAACGAGAAGCATTCATGGCACATCTTCCCGAACTTGTTGAAGCATCAACCACCATGACTGCGTCAGAATTCAGCCACTTGGTTACTGAGACTGCCAAATCGGTTGTCACCGACGACGGGCTATCAACTTTCGAGCGCCAAAAGCGCGAAACGTTCTTCAAGATGCGCAACGAAGCCGACGGCTGTTTGTCGGTGAGCGGAAAATTCGATCCGATCAGCGCGTCTATCTTGAAATCGAAGATCGGTCGCCTTGTCGAGAACATGTTCCACTCGGGAGACAAAGAAGTTCCGGTTGAAGTCATGCCATGGATCGAACCGAACGATCACCGTCAAGCCCAAGCGTTGATTGCTTTAGTCAACGGTGCCAGCGAATCAGTTTCAGACGTCCCGGCCCGTGCCGAAATCGTTGTCCACGTTGATCTTGAGACATTGCAACACGGTTTGCACGCTGGTGGCACCTGCCGCACCGCACTCGGAGCCGATCTACCCGTTGAAACAGTGCGCCGGTTAGCTTGTGAAGCCGAAATCTTGCCGGTTGTTCTTGATGGGCGATCAGTTCCGATTGATGTGGGCCGATCAAAACGATTAGCGACCATTCACCAACGACGAGCACTCGAAGCAATACATCCAACGTGCGCAATCCCAGATTGTGAAGTCATTTTTGATCACTGCAACGTGCACCACATTGAATACTGGGAAAACGGTGGAGCGACCGATCTCAACAACATGGTCCCACTGTGTTCAAGGCATCACCACGCCGCCCACGAAGGCGGATGGAAACTCAACCTCAACCCTGAAACTCGTGAACTAGAAATCAACTGACTGAACGCATGACCACGAAGTAGCGCAAAGTTCAATCACTGGTGGTCTTTACCTGATCTAGTCCCCACTTCGCACCGGCACCACACAAACTTGCGGGTATCGCCGACAATTTTATGCGGCACTATTTTTGGACATTTTCCGATAACTCTGAGCAGCCCCAACGGGATTCGAACCCGTGCCGCCACCTTGAGAGGGTGGTGTCCTAGGCCACTAGACGATGGGGCCAAGTAGCGGGATAAACCCTATCAACGACCGCTCGTATTTTCCCCCGAGGCCTCGTCGATTCGGCGCTTACGGAAAGCCACGACACCCCCAACAGCTGCGGCTGCCATAACTACCCCTACGACCAATTTGGACTTGTCTCCGCCCGAACCAGAATCTTCGTCACTGACTGGTTCGGCGTCTTGAGTATTTGGCGCAGCGCCAACCAATGTGTCAACGGGCGATGCAATCGGTGCTTCAGTTTCTGGTGGCGCGGCATCGGTGGTTGTCATCACTCCACGGAACGGTCCCGTAATTTCAAAGGTCATTCCTGCTTGCGGACCTTCTGGCACTGCAACTGCTCCAGCAACAATTTCACTCGGCGTCTTCACGCTCGGTCCACGCTGCGATGAGAAATACAGACGATCACGCGAAGGATTAAACACTGGGCCGGTCATTTCTGATTCAGCATGACCTTCGCCGACAACGCGAACAAAAGGAGCAAGCGCACCTTCTGGTGTGATGATGATCAATTCCATGTTGCCGCCATCTTCGGCAACGAACAGATCTCCTGAACCAGCATCAACAGTGATGTTGTCAACGTGTGACAGCACCGCGCCTTCAACGCCTAAGCCATCGGGATCGCCCTTCCACAAAAGTGTGTACTTCTGCGCAGCAATATCGATTCCGTGTACCGAGTGATCACCCTTTGATGTGAAGTACACCCAACCTTGGTGATACCAACAGCCTTCATTGCCTGGGAAAATTGTTGCACCAGCAACTTGTTCGCGCGTCGGAACTGTTGCGCCCGATGGATCGGTCAACGGGCCCCATGAAACACTTCCGTCAGGTGCGACGATGCAAGCTTCTAACTTGCCAGCAGAAAGGTCTGGGTATGCAGTCGGGGTGTAGCGATAAAACACGCCAGTCGGATTGTCTTCGGTCAGGTACACCTGTTGATTATCTGGATCAACTGCTGCAGCCTCGTGAGCCCAACGCCCCATCGCTTCATGAGCAACCGCTGGCTTGGCTCCCGTCGGGTCGCATTCCCAAATGCGACCTATTCCCGAGAAGTTTTCTTCGCCACTTAACCAAGTGCCCCACGGTGTTGGCCCACCAGCACAGTTCGAATTACTACCTTCCAAAATTCGATACGCATCAACGATGTTTCCATCAGCATCAAAGTGAATGGCCGAAACACCGCCAGAGTCCGCGGCCATGAAATCAAACACTTCACTGTTGCAGGTGTAGTACCAACCACCATTTCCATCATCGAATGTGCCGGCGCCATCGGGGAACATATGCCACGCATAATTGGTCGCTCCAACGACTTCACCTGACACAGCAATCACGCGCGACGTAAATCCTGCGGGTAATAAGAGACCATTTTCATCAGGAGTCTCAGACAGTGGTCCATACGGACTTTCACCTGGAGTCGCTGATCCTTCGGCAGATCGTGCCGAAGCGGGCCGAGCAAACATCGCCGTTGGCAACATCACTCCCGCTCCTGTTGAAACAACACCAGCTCTCAAGAAGTGTCGACGGTCCATGGCTCTCCCTTGTTTGCAACTACTGCTACGAGGACAACCGTACTTCAGAAAACAATGGCTGGGGAGCAAGGAATCGAACCCTGAATAACAGAACCAGAATCTGCTGTGTTGCCAGTTACACCACTCCCCAATGAACCCGAAGGCTCATAAGAACCACAATGCTACGGGCGCAAGTGCGTGGCCAAAACCTAAAAACCGTCAGCCCACTAAAGATTCGACTCGGTCAAAACCAAGGATTCGGCCGAGCCCCACACCTGCGGCTTCCTCAAGGTGTCGTGTGAAGTTGTTCCAACCATGCACCGGACTCGTTGAGGTCGACGAGGTGTACGCCCGAAAGCCCAACTCTTCGGCCATCAGCCGAATGCGCAGGCTGTGATACGGATCGCTCACTAACACAATGGTGCCGATTCCACGATCGCGAGCCAAGTCAGCGACAAGTTGCAACGACTCCCACGACGAACGCCCCGAATCTTCACCGATAATCACGCTTTCAGGGACTCCATTTTTCACAAGGTAGTTAGTCGACGACTCGGCCTCAGTGAAACGATCACCAGGCTGATTACCACCCGTCACGATGATCGTTGGCGCAATGCCTTCATTCCAGAGTTCGACCACATGATCGAGACGTGCTTGAAGTTGTGGAGACGGACGACCGTCATATTGCGCCGCACCCATGACAACAACTGCATCAACTTGACCATCATGATGACTACGGCCGGTCATCCACACTTGAAGCAACGAGATCGCGAAGTAGGCAATGATCAGCGACAGAAAAACTGCGACACAACCGAAAACCCGTCGCCATCCGCCACGCCTCCACCATTTCGGAGCTTTGAACAAGCGTCGCTGCAGGGTCGCCGCAATAGTTCCTCCAACCGGAGTCTCGTCGCGAGAAAAATCTCCGGACTCGGTGCTCTCAGAACTCAATTCGGTCATGCTGACGCGAGTCGCTCCGCAGCAGCGCGTAAACGCTTCATCACTTGTGCTTCGCCCATGAGCTCGAGCGCTTCGAACAATGGCGGCCCAATGGTGCGACCGGTCACCGCAACACGAATCGGCGCTTGAGCCTTACCCAGTTTCAAACCGCGTGCCGCACCGGTTGCTTCGATGCACAACTTCAACGAATCGTGATTCCAGTCAAGGCCGGTTGACAACGCTGCAATGGCATCGTTCAACATTTCAACGCCATCGGATGAACCAAAGGTTTTCTTCCACGAATCTTCATCAATCATTGGCTCGTCCAAGAACAAAAAGTCAACCAACATTGGCAATTCGGTCATTAAAACCAAACGAGTTTGCGCCAAAGGAGCCATTGCCCGAAACTTTGCTTCATCAAATTGGGCAGGCGTCCACGGGATGTTTTCGCCGACAAGAAATGGCTGCGCAGCTTCAAAGAAGTCTTCGGCTGACATCGCACGAATGTATTCACCGTTGAATGCCGCCAACTTCTTCAAGTCAAAGAATGCCGGCGAGTGATTCACATCTTCTAAACGGAAGTCACGTTCAATCGTTGACCACGGAACGATTTCGGTTTCACCTTGCGGCGCCCACCCAAGAGTCATCAGATAGTTGATCATCGCTTCGGGCAGGTAGCCCTCATCACGGAATTGCTCAAGCGCGACTTTGTCGCGACGCTTCGACAACTTCTTGCGCTGCTCGTTGACAAGTACAGGCACATGCGCCCACACAGGTGGAGTCTGGCCAAGTGCATCCCAAATCATTTGCTGTTTGGGCGTGTTGGGTAAATGCTCTTCGGCACGAACCACGTGACTCACGCGCATCGTGATGTCGTCGACCACATTGGCCAACAAGAACATCGGCGAACCATTGCCACGCAACAACACAAAATCTTCAATCGTTTCGTTCGCAAATTCAACGCGACCGCGCACGAGGTCGTTCACAATGGTGTGGCCTTCAGGAACTCGGAAACGCAACACGCGACCAGGTCCGGCTTCAAGACCACGATCACGCGAGTAGCCGTCGTACCCCTGCTTGCCATTGGTCTTTGAACGTTCTTGAATCTGCTCACTGGTCAGGTCGCAGTAGTACGCCTTGCCTTCGGCAAACAAACGCTGAGCGGCTTCAATATGAGCCTCGGCGTATTGGCTCTGAAAGTACGGACCCTCAAAGGTGGGGTCGTCCTTGCGAACCCCAATCCATTCCAAGGCATCGATGATTCCTTGGGTCCATTCGGGCTGGTTACGAGCTTCGTCGGTGTCTTCGATGCGCAACACGAACGTGCCGCTAAGTCGCTTGGCCAAGGCCCAGTTATAGAGAGCAGTTCGGGCGCCACCGACGTGAAAGAAACCAGTGGGCGATGGAGCAAAACGAAAACGCGGGGAAGTTGACATGACCCTGTCACGCTATCTCGCACGGGTGAGGCACTTATGGGCAACGAAAAGTTCACTATCTCTCACATTGAGCACGGCAGAGATATCGTGACCTCATGTCCCAACGCAATGTTCTCGGCGGCGAACTCGCCTCATGTTCTTTCGACCCCATGACTGGCTATTACCGCACCGGATGTTGCGAATCACGCGGCGATGACCCCGGTGTCCACGTCGTATGTGTGCGGGTCACCGAAGACTTCTTGGCCTTCAGTCAAGGTCAGGGCAACGACCTCAGTACTCCGATGCCGCAATACGGATTCGCCGGACTCAAAGATGGCGATCAATGGTGTTTGTGCGCCTCACGCTGGCAAGAGGCATTTGAAGCAGGTGTTGCACCCAAGGTCGTTCTTGAAGCCACGCACATGTTGGCCCTTGAGTTTTGCAACTTGGCCGACCTGCGAGCCCACGCCATCAGCTGATCAACCCGTAAAAGCGCACCGTACTAATTGAAAAAATATAAATAGGTCTAATAGTTACCTATACTTTCTGTCTATGAATCAAACTCGCCGCCGTGCCGATGCGGCGCGTAATGATGACCTTCTTCTTGACGCAGCCCTCGAGTTGTTGCGCGAAAAGGGTCCCGACCGTATCGCTGCCCTTGATCTCGCACGATTAGCCAAACTGACGACTGGCGCCGTGTACGCCCGATACGAAAACAATGAAGAAATCTTGGTGGGTCTCTGGCAACACCGCATCAGTGGTCCGATGCGCGCCTTTTTTGAAGCCTCGTTACCGGCGATCACTCCTGGACTGAACCGTGCCGAAGCTCAAGCAATCATGGCGAAAGCAATTAGCAATCCTCACGGACCATTGCGTCCCGGTGTCTCACTACTGATTGCCTCGGCCCGCATTCCCGAACTTCACGAAATCATCGTTCCCGAAATTCAGGGTTGGTTGCGTGAAATGGGAATTTCGGACGATCGCTCAGACGTGGCGTCCCTCCACAAACTCAAGATCATCAGTTTTGTACTTGGATGTCTGTATTTCGCCGCAGCCGACATGTTTGACTTCGACGATTGGGAGGCCATCAAGCCACTTGCGCACTACATTCTCGAGCATCCGTCCGTCGACGGTGTCGCCGATATCCCAGACCTACCTCCCCCGTCAATTGTCGTCACAACCGACAACGAGGCACGTGACGCTCTCGTTAATGGTGCTGCACGCGTCATCGCCCGCGGCGGTGTTGAACGCGCCACGACACAACGCATCGCTCGCGCCGCCGGGTTGCCACCTAGTGCACTCTTTTCGGAATACCGCACCCGACAAGCACTCTTCAGCGATGTCGCCGAAAAGTTATTGCACTTGATTTATCGCAACACCCGTGCCGAAAACATAGACCCAACCGCAGAAGTCTCCCGTGCAGAGAGCAAAACTCCCACCGACTTCAACGACCCTCGACTTGTCAAGCACCGTCAGTTGCTCTCGTATCGTGGTGCATTGACCGAAATGGCATTACTTTCATCGCAATCACGCGAGCAACGACGAATCAGACTCGAATTTCATCTAGCCGCAATCACCGATCCGGTCATTAAAGACGCCTTAGTTAAAGCAGATCAGTTGGCGAGTACTTTTGCGAGTCAAGAACTGAATCAAATATTCGGAATTCCGCTAGCTTTCGCTGAACCCACTGTTCGGATGGCTCGCGTATTATTCCAGGGTTCACTGCTTCTTGAGGAAATATCCGAATCGTTGAACGGCCGCGACTTGCGATACCTCTACAAACCGCTCGCTGATGGCTTTTCACAGATGGTCATTAATCAGCCGCTCAGCGCTCTCAAATAGCCGACATCAACAGTGCAGAATCACCAGTAATTGCTGGCAAAAGTCCATCAACTGGTGGCATCAGTTGTTCACAGAAGAATCGTGCCGATGCGATTCGTTCAGCGACACACGCCGCGCCAACTTCGCTCGCAGCGTCTTGAGCAATTACTGCCGAATCGGCCAATAAGAAACCGGCCGTCAACGTACTGATCAAGCGCATGTACGGAGTTGCGCCCGACAGTGAATCAAGTGGATTGCCAGAGTGTTCGGCCAACCATGTCGTTGCGGCACGTGTTGCAGCCAATGTCTTTGCCAGAGCCGCACTGACTCCAGAAAGTTCGGCATGACCTTCAAGCTTTCGACTGAGCGTTTCAACCGAATCAAGATGACGCTTCACAACTTCGCCACCACGTAGACCAAGCTTGCGACCGACTAAGTCAATGGCCTGAATTCCGTTGGTGCCTTCGTAAATCGTTGTGATGCGGGCGTCGCGATAATGCTGCGCAACACCAGTCTCTTCAACAAATCCCATACCACCGTGAATCTGTACAGCGATACCCGTGAGTTCAACACCCATGTCGGTACCCCAACCCTTTGACATCGGTGTCAACAGCGCTGCAAGATCTGACGCAGATTCGCGTTCAACGGCATCGGGGTGATGCTTCGCAACATCAAGACAAGCCGCATTCCAATAGGTCATGCGACGCAATGCTTCGAGGGTCGTCTTCATGGTGAGCAACATGCGCTTCACATCTGGGTGATCAATGATTGGCGAGCTTTCACCTGCCGGCGCACCTGGCGCACGACCCTGTCGACGATCTTTGGCGTATTGCAATGACTGCTGATACGCGCGATCACCCAATGAAAGGCCCTGCAAACCAACCGATAAACGGGCCTGATTCATCATCGTGAACATGTATTGCATGCCACGATTTTCTTCACCAATCAAATAGCCAACTGCTCCACCATTGTCGCCATAGGTCAGAACACAGGTGGGGCTCGCATGAATACCTAGTTTGTGTTCAACCGATACGCACTTCACATCGTTGTGCCGACCAATCGAACCATCGTTGTTCAACAGATATTTCGGAACGATGAAACACGAAATTCCCTTTGTTCCTGGAGGAGCATCAGGAGTACGCGCCAACACCAAGTGAATGATATTTTCGGCCATGTCGTGTTCGCCAAACGAGATGTAAATCTTGGTTCCGGTGATGTTGTAGGTGCCATCGGCATTCTTAACTGCCTTGGTGCGCACTGCACCAACATCGCTACCCGCATCTGGCTCGGTGAGATTCATCGTGCCCGACCATTCGCCAGTAATCATCTTGGGCAAATAAGTCATACGTTGATCTTCACTGCCGTGATACATCAACGCGTCAATCGCTCCTTGAGTCAACAACGGGCACATCGAAAATGCCATGTTGGCCGCAGTCATCATTTCTTGAATGGCAATACCAATCATCCACGGGAATCCACCGCCGCCGTAACCACTTTCGAATGGCACTGCTCCCCAACCGGCGTCGACATAAGCCTTGTACGCGGCCGGGAAACCAGGCGCAGTTGTAATTGTTGAATCGGCATTGAGTTTGACACCGAAGTTGTCGCCCACTTTGTTGAGCGGTGCAACTTTGTCTTCCATGAAGCGCCCTGCTTCTTCAAGAAGGTCACGCACCATTGATGAATCAGCATCAATGAATCCGGGTAATTGCAAAATGCGGTCAAGACCGCACACGCGGTTCAGAACGAAATCAATATCGGCGAGAGGTGCGCGGTAATCAGTCACAGACCTAACACTAGGTCGCAACGATCAGGCGCCGGTGAGTGTGCGCCAAGTAGCTGGGTAGGCAGAAGTCACTTGTGCGGGGGTCATTCGCAATGTCGCCTCGGGGACCATGTCAACAATCGAGCGTCCTTCGGCATAGTGATGAACGTTGCCCACACCCTTAAACAGTTCGGCCCGAGTTGTCACCAAGTCGGCCGGCGGGTTGGCGTCAAAAAAGCCCCACATTGTGAAAGCAATTGTGAGGTCATGAATGACTGGAGCACGGCCGTACAGCGAGGCGCGACGTAAGGCGATATTGAGACAGCCACGAATGGCATCTGCAGTCACTAAGCCGCCAACAAGGTGCAGGCGATTGCTGAGACGGTTAGCCAGCAACAATGCGTAACCCTGGTCTGGTCCCTGGAAACCCAAATGCTCACCGACGGGCTGAAAGCCTTCAATGTCAGTCGGGCGATTGTTAACCCACGACTCCGGCGCCACATCGGGCGAACCGTAGACACGGACATCGTTCAGAACTGGGGTGGGGGCAAATTGTGGTGCTGACATCGCTTACTACCGTATTCGCTCAGACGCCCGAATGTAGGAGTCCGTAGATCAAAGATTCTTCTAAGGCCCGCCACGAGGCCTCGATGATGTTTGAACTGACTCCGATTGTGGTCCATGAACGCTCACCATCGGTGGCGTCGATGAGCACTCGAGTCACCGCACCAGTCGCGGTGGCTCCATCAAGAATGCGCACCTTGTAGTCGGTGAGGTGGATGCGATCGACATTGGGGTACGCCTGCGACACTGCGGCACGAAGCGCGGTATCGATCGCATTGACCGGACCATTTCCTTCGGCCGTATGAACATGACGCGTCGCTGTGCCTTCAGGTCCGACCCATACCTTGACTGTTGCTTCGGTCGTGAATTCGCCATTTGCACCTTCATCGGTGATGACTCGCATTGACTCAACCTTGAAGAACGATTGCTCCCAACCAGTGGCCTTACGCATCAGAAGTTCAAGCGATGCATCGGCGGCCTCGAAGTGATAGCCCTCGTGCTCGAGGCGCTTCAAGTCATCGATGACCTGATTGATCGCCGGACCATCAAGTTCTAAACCAAGTTCGTCGGCCTTGATATTGATTGTGGCCTTACCGGCCATTTCGCTCACAACAAAGCGAGTGCCGTTACCGACCAACGATGGGTCGACGTGTTCGTATGCATCTTTCGCACGCACGATCGCACTCACGTGCAAACCAGCTTTGTGGGCAAATGCACCAGTGCCGACATACGGTGCTTGCGGGTTCATGGGGCGATTCAAAACTTCAGCGACGTGGTTGCTCACTGCTGTCAAACGATCAAGACGACCTTCTGGCAAGCACTGGTAACCGAGTTTCAATTGCAAGTTCGGGATCACGGTTGTGAGGTTGGTGTTACCAGTGCGCTCGCCAAGACCATTCAGTGTTCCTTGCACATGACCAGCACCACTCAATACAGCGGCCATCGAGTTGGCGACTGCACAACCAGTGTCGTCATGGCAGTGAATGCCGATCGTGACATCGTTGCCAACATGGCTCTTCACTTGCGCAACGATCGTTTGAACTTCGTGAGGAAGGCTTCCACCGTTGGTATCGCACAACACCAAGTGGCTCGCACCCTTCATCACAGCAGCTTCGAGTGCCCGCAACGCAAACTCTTCATTGCGCTTGAAACCATCGAAGAAGTGCTCCATGTCAACCAACACGCGGCGACCGTTGCCTTTGAGGTACTCGACTGAATCGGCGATCATGGCGATGCCTTCTTCGAGGGTTGTCTGCAACGCGTTGATGACGTGATAGTCCCAACTCTTGGCAACGATGCACACGGCACTGGTGTTGGCATCGATGAGATGACGCAACGTTGCATCGTCGTCAACTTTGCCCTTGGGGCGACGTGTTGAACCAAAAGCAACCAAGGTGCTGGTCGTGAACTTCAATTCGTTCACAGCACGAGCAAAGAACTCGATGTCTTTTGGATTGGCGCCAGGCCAGCCACCCTCGATGTAATGCACACCCAAGTAATCGAGCTGTTCGGCAATACGAAGCTTGTCTTCAACTGATGCCGAGACGCCCTCGACCTGTAGGCCGTCGCGCAAGGTGGTATCGAATACTTCGATCATGGGTTTAGTCATGTTGCTCATGGTTTTTCTCTCTGTGGTTGAGGTTCATTCCGAGAAACAGAAAAGCCGCCCGGTGGGCGGCTGACTGCGCACGAGAACAAACCCGTGCGCTAGCGAATAATGATGATTGCTGCAGTGTTACGGGAAGTAGTCACGGCGTTCATTGCTTCTCAGTCAACAGGATTCTGCGCCCAGTGTCAACGCCAAGCCGATATTTCTGATGCT
>Ga0209358_10001612_pt1 | contig 17735 bp, 11 predicted proteins | sample LauGreFa1BDMLBSN_2_FD_187574 | JGI IMG/M metagenome (GOLD analysis project Ga0209358, IMG submission 187574) | Freshwater lake microbial communities from Lake Michigan, USA - Fa13.BD.MLB.SN (SPAdes) (version 2) | ecosystem: Environmental > Aquatic > Freshwater > Lake | place: Lake Michigan, USA... | reverse complement strand
AGTCGTCCCAAATGGCCATGATTAGTTAGCCCAGTGCATTTTAGGCGCGCACTTTTAACAGCCATAGTCACCGCAAGACCTGTTAGCCAAATTCCATAGTTTTGAGGACTTCTTGCAAGACAACAGTGTTCAAAAGCTCCTTGTATTCATTGTATGTATCTGTTCGTGCTGCATCGCTGACATAGGTTTTTCCGCAACAATAAAAGAATCATTACATGTGCAAGTGAGCCAGGAATATCACTCATCAGCATTTGCCACTATTGCTTATTAATGTCTATATATTTTTTGTGTCGGCCTTCGGCCGACACGGAACAAACAACAGACATGAACGATTCTTCACTGAGATGATCTTACAAAATTCATTATAATTGATGACTTGGGAAGGGATGATCTTGTGACCGAACCCCGGAAGGACAGTAATGAAAGGAATCCATCAAAAGTTTTTAGAGTTAAGGACGTCATGGAGATGAGATGACATTACACATCTCACAACTCGGACCTTAGACAAACATGACACTGACAGACGACTTGGGAGGGATGATCTTGTAGCCAAACCCCGGAAGGACAGTAATGAAAGGAATCCATCAAAAGTTTTTAGAGTTGAGGACGTCATGGAGATGAGATGACATTACACATCTCACAACTCGGACCTTAGACAAACATGACACTGACAGACGACTTGGGAGGGATGATCTTGTAGCCAAACCCCGGAAGGACAGTAATGAAAGGAATCCATCAAAAGTTTTTAGAGTTGAGGACGTCATGGAGATGAGATGACATTACACATCTCACAACTCGGACCTTAGACAAACATGACACTGACAGACGACTTGGGAGGGATGATCTTGTAGCCAAACCCCGGAAGGACAGTAATGAAAGGAATCCATCAGAAGTTTTCAGAGTTGAGGACGTCATGGAGATGAGATGACATTACACATCTCACAACTCGGACGTTGGACAAACTTTAGACAATGTTGTTGACCCGGAAAGGGATGATCTTGTAGCCGAACCCCGGAAGGACGGTGATGAAAGGAATCCATCAGAAGTTTTCAGAGTTGAGGACGTCATGGAGATGAGATGACATTACACAATTCACAACTCGGACGTTGGAAAAACTTTAGACAATGTTGTTGACCCGGAAAGGGATGATCTTGTGACCGAACCCCGGAAGGACGGTGATGAAAGGAATCCATCAGAAGTTTTCAAAGTTGGGGACGTCATGGAGATGAGATGACATTACACATTTCACAACTCGGACGTTGGACAAACTTTAGACAATCTTGTTGACCCGCAAGGGATGATCTTGTGACCGAACCCCGGAAGGACAGTAATAAAAGGAATCCATCAAAAGTTTTCAAAGTTGGGGACGTCATGGAGATGAGATGACATTACACATTTCACGACTCAGACGTTAGACAAACATGACACTGACAGATGACCCGCAAGGGATGATCTTGTAGCCAAACCCCGGATGGACAGTAATAAAAGGAATCCATCAGAAGTTTTTAGAGTTGAGGACGTCATGGAGATGAGATGACATTACACATTTCACGACTCAGACGTTAGACAAACATGACACTGACAGATGACCCGGGAAGGGATGATCTTGTAGCCGAACCCCGGATGGACAGTAATAAAAGGAATCCATCAGAAGTTTTCAGAGTTGAGGACGTCATGGAGATGAGATGACATTACACAATTCACAACTCGGACGTTGGACAAACGTTAGACAATGTTGTTGACCCGGAAAGGGATGATCTTGTAGCCGAACCCCGGAAGGACGGTGATGAAAGGAATCCATCAGAAGTTTTCAGAGTTGAGGACGTCATGGAGATAAGATGACATTACACAATTCACAACTCAGACGTTAGACAAACATTATACAATCTTGTTGACCTGCAAGGGATGATCTTGTGACCGAAACCCGGAAGGACAGTAATGAAAGGAATCCATCAAAAGTTTTTCAGAGTTGGGGACGTCATTGGGATGATGTCGTATTCAAATGCTGGAAGGAGGTCGTCAAATGTTGGCAAGGATCATATCAATTCATTTGGCACACTCAAACTCCAGAAGATACACAAGGGCTTTACTGGCGACCAATTTCTTCCAGAAAGGGGCCCAAAGCATCAGTCCCCACAAGTGCGCCTGAGCTCTTTGACCTGTAGAACACCATGCGAGCAAAGTGGCGGATGCGAATGCCGCGTTCCACAAGGGTCTTGCAAGCCTTCACAAACGCGGGGTCCACGGCCGCCCTTGCCTGAACGCATGCGCGCATGACCTCCTGGCTGAACCCACCATCCCAGCGGGCCTTGTCGAGAACGATTTCATCAACAGCCCTGCCAGCGGCCTTGTCTTCGGCCGTGATGGCCACCATTCCGCGCTTTTTCCCCAGCTTGCGGAGGTCGTTGCCGGTCTTGAAGTTGTACTCCCCGTCAACCATGAACCTGCTGGCAATGTCAGGACGAGGGGAGCCCTTCAGGCAGAGGTACTTCGCGGCGTGGAAGGCGTGTTCCACTGAAGAAAAGTTCCAAAGCTTCCCTTGAAGCATAACGGGCATTGTCCCCACCCTATGGAAATTAGACAGGTTCTTGAGTGCATAACCATCCACGGAGCCGGTGCAGGACGCATGGAACCAAACTTCGCGCAACTCGATTGCCATGGTGAAGAAAATGTGAAACGGAGACGTTTTTGTGAAAGGGCCAGGGGAAAGTTATGGGATTAAAAACGTTATAAGTATCACGGTTTACTCTGCGCCTTGCCCTTCTTGTTATTGTACAGTGTCAAAAACGTGTGATACTAAAACAAATCAGCGGGGGCTTTACGCTTTCGAGATTGCGATGCACATGAAGCCGGCTTCTTCAACTCCTCAGCAGGATAGGTGTCACAACACGATGCAGACGAATGAGGCTTCCAAGGCAAAGCGGCAGGGTGAGCAGCATGGACAGGTGGACCGAAATGATAACAGGGCGGACGGTCTGGACCGGGAACTTCTTCACACGACTGGGTGTTGGGAACAGTAAGCAGATCGCACAGCGAGCTGGATATAGCATCGCTGGTCATGAACAGAGGGGGAGGGACAGGATAGGGGACAGGCGCTCCGTGCAACTTAAACAAGGCCAGCTCCACAGCTTTCGACAGCTCACACTTCTGCTTCTCAACCTCAATGCACGTGTAGCCATTCGGCGTTATCATGCAGGGGCAATCCACATACCCCGCAGCCTTGTCTAAGGCGTGGAAAAACTCAGCCCACCCAGGCTCAACTCTGGGATTTCGCGGAGCACAGCCCTTGGGTGTTGCAGCAGCGACTTTGTCAGTTATATCGAGTGCAACGTTGGCGTAAAAGTAAGTGGCGCACAGCGGATGATTCTCCGGCAGCGGGCGGAAGCGCAGGGACATTTGGGGAGGAATCTTGCAGTACGTACGGGTATGTTTAACACACACTACCCGGCAGGTTGTGTGACGGTAATATGACTTTTAATACGTTGCGCTTTCATTGTTGGTGTGTCGCATGGTGAAAAACATAAAGAAACATGCTACACACTCCTGAAGAGAAGCTTGTCCCAAGTTAGTGTCCGGTTGGGGGCCGTAATAGGGCCAAACTTCCCAGTGTACCGGACCGGGACGCGGGCGATTGGACATTTAGATACCTCCCGCATCAAGGGGGCGGACGAAGTGAGCTCCAGCAGCATGATTTCGGCCGACAAATAGCTCCAGTCATCACAGCCAGGATCTTCCAGACATGAAAATGGCAAGGACACATCGGAGCTGCTGCCCAGCTCCGGAGTGCAGGCAACCTTGTGAAGAAATGGGGGTGAGTCCTTCCTCAAGAATCCGGGAGAGGAGGGGAGCGTGTCGGGAGATCTAGGAGTATCCCTCGTGGGCACGTGCACTTGAGGTCCTCGAACCTTAGCAGAAGACAGGGTAACACGCTCTTCCAGCAACGACCTGAAGACAGACGGATCTGAAACCGAGATGCGGGCCTGGTGAATGATGTCCATCGCCGTGGTCTTTGAAATGTACTTCAACAGGCCTCGATTCAGATTGAGTTGATTCTTGACGTCCCAGACCACAATCTCGACTTGCCATCCGCGCAAAATCAAGTTCCGAGTCATAATGGCCATGTTAGACGTCATGGCCGCAGACTCAGTGGCGCTGCCAACCATGAGCACAAACCGGGGCTTCATCAGAGTCACATTCTTCCTGCCGTAGTTGTAGAGGAATTGATAGTCACTGAAAGACAGCACGTCGGGGGTTTTAAGGATCATATTCATGCCGGCCTCGCACAAAGTCTCCACTTGGGACTGTGAAACGCTGTCCTCCGAGTAAATCAAACCCCTACGAACTGCTTCATCGCCCCTAACCAGGTAGGTGTCGACATATGCACGGAGGCCCTTCGCGGACACCTTGCTGACAACCCCAGAAGAGACAGGACCAGCAAACACTTCCTCTAACTGGAAACAGACACACTTGCCTGATCCAAACCGAAATGAAGTAATAAAATTATTATCACGTACCGCCTGTAGGTCAACCACAATGTAGACAGAGCGCGGAGTAGTCTTTAAGGGACTTGACATATGTTTGGGGGGAGTGTTGAGTTGTGTGGTGAAGTTTTGGGGGAAACATATTCCAAGAAATTGCGTGGAAAAAGAGCCTTCTTTAACTACTAAGTTTTCTTTTTCCCTTTAAACGCAAAACCAAAAACACACAAAACATTTTATTCCTGCAACAGTCATGGCACGCACCAAGCAGACGGCTCGCAAAGCTCAAGGCGGAAAGGCTCCTCGCAGCCAGGTCTGTGGTCCGCATTGCATTCATTGCTCAACTGTTTGTGTAAGGTTGTTCTGCTTGCAGCTGGCCGCGAAGGCAAGCAAGAGCCCCAAGAAGAGTGCGCTTGACACCAACACGAAGAAGAAGCACCGCTACAGACCTGGAACGGTGGCCCTGCGAGAGATTCGCAAGTACCAGAAGTCCACCGAGCTTCTTATTCGCCGCATGCCCTTTCAGCGCCTTGTACGAGAAATCGCCCAGACGTTCCTCGTGGATCTTCGTTTTCAGTCCACGGCCTTGGTTGCTCTTCAGGAGGCGGCTGAGGGCTACCTGGTTGGCTTGTTTGAAGACACCAACTTGTGTGCCCTCCACGCCAAGCGGGTGACTATCATGCCCAAGGACATCCAGCTGGCTCGCCGCATTCGAGGAGAGCGTGGATGATGCATCTCACTCGTCTCCTTTCTTTGTTTTTTGTTACTGTTACGTCCCCCATCGCTGCGAAATGAAACCAAGGCTTTCTGATCTAACATTTTTGCAAAATACAAACCACGACGTCACTGGGATGCCCCGACTCTTTCCTGACACACTTTGTTTAATCTAAAATCCAACAGCAGTTAAAAGAACGCAACGTCATGGCACTTTCGGAAACCCCAAATTATTTTTGGGTCAGCAAACATATACCCGTAGCCTACCGTTCAGCTGCCATCCTCACGTTTTGACATGTCCTCATTTCTTAGTGTTCCTCCGTTCGGATCGTCTCCATTCTGCTCGAATGTTATTCCTGTGAATGTTTTCGACAATGATGATCAGGCAGCGCCCAGTTCCGCCTTCCTTCCGTCGGTAAGCATGTGCTTTGTCCCGATGGTGTTTGATTTTGTGGCTCATTCGTGTGTTCACAGGCCTGCGCGGCTATCCCGAGCATTGTTTCTGCTGCCAATCCCGACATGGGTCATTGCAATCGTGCTCATACCTCCCGGGTCCCGGTGAGTGCTGAGTTCAGTCGTTAGAGTGTTGCTTCCTCGCTAATTTTCTTCCCCGCACTAGGGCTTGTTGAAGCGTCACGCCAGCGCTACAGCTCTGCAGTTCTCTGATGATGAGGACTCCACTCTTCCCCCGCCAGCGGCAGTTCATCTTCCGGTAAGATTCCTGACGTTTGCGTAGCGTGCTCATGCCTTATCCCGTTCTTCTTATGTTCCCCAAGGGATTGCTGAAGCGCCACGCCAGCGCAGTTGCTCTTCAATTCTCTGACGATGAGGATTGCACACCTCCCGTTTCTGCAGCAGCACCCAAGCCTCCGGTACGTTTGCTTACTCGCCACTGCCCTCTTTTCCCCTCCTTTCCCATATGTTTGCTCTCTGTCAGGCCATTAAGAAGATCCGCACTAAAGGTGTTTCGCTGAACTTCTCTGATGATGAGCAGTGTGCTCCTGACTCTGACGCCCATCCAGAGGTCGCCCACTTCTCCCCGGCGTCCTGGATTGACGTTGACTCTGGCTCCGACACCGAGTCAGTCCTCCCCCACTTCTCCCCGGCGTCCTGGATTGACCTTGTCTCTAGCTCCGAGTCTGAGTCCAGCTCCGACTCCGACGACTACTACGGCACTGACGACGACACCGAAGATGACATGTTCTACCCAGCTTCTGCCCCTCTGGACCCTGCCGAGCTTGACCCGTCCCACGTCTGCCCCGAGGCATACTTCTGCCTGCAGTGCATGTGTGGGTTCTGCAACCAGACCGGCTGCCACTCCTCCGAGCACAAGGGTCACCGTGTCATGGAGCCCTGCCACGTCGTGGACGTTGTCAAGTTCAAGCGTGGCGGCTGTACCCACACGCTCATGGCCCGGCCCAACACTGCCGCCATGTGTCCCCACTTCCAGGGTCACACCGTCACCACCTGCCCAGTGTGTGTGCAGTTCAACGTGTATCGCTTTGTGCCAGACGTCCCTGGCGAATGCTGTGCTGGCTGCTCCCATCCCACCCCAGTTGACGAGAAGGTGGTGTTTTGCAACTCCTGCAACGGGTGGCGCTGCGACTCTTGCTGGACTCAAGACCTGAAGAATCAGAACTACTGCCCTGAAGTCCAGTGCTCCCTTTGCAAGGTCCCCCTTGTCTGAGTGCCCGTTCTTTACTTCCTACTGAAATGAGATTTCATTGTTCGCATGACCGTACTCACCAAACACGACAATAAGCTCCTTGTTGGACATCGTGCTAGCATTGCCGGCGTGTCGAGAGATCATCAGGTCAGCCACTGTCAGGATGCCATAACTACGTGACTGCTCGTAGTTGTGCTGAAAGGCAATAGTCTCAAGGGAGTGCACCAGGTTTTTGTAACGGATACCGTCAAGTGCTTAAGTTATTTGACTATCGGTTTTGCTAGTGTGCCGCCCCAATAGACGAGCTTGCGTACCAGTTTTCGTGATTTATGTGGTCAAATAACTTAAGCAGTCAAGGGTACCGCATCTTCCCCCACCCGCCGACAATTACTTCTACTGGCGTTTCAACACATGCAAGTTCAGCAGGGAACTGCACAAATATAAGGATGGGCCGCGTTACAGCTTCCCAGGCTGGGTTGATGGCGCAGGAGGTGATGGGCAGTGAAACTGTTTGAAAGGGACATGTTCACCAAATATGTTGGGACAAACGTATACCCGTACCTACCGTTAAGAGCCTTCTACTTCTTAAATGAACCAAGTTGCAGAGGTACGCGGGCAGTGGCTGCATGTCCTGTATCCATCTGTTTATTTGAATACTTTATTTCAGTCTAACATTCATGTCGCGGAGGCCACAGCCTCCGGATTGGACTCTGTCCAAACAACGGTAAGGTCCCGTCCTTGCCTTTGCTTGTCTCCCCCTTGATTGCCATCCTGTTTGCGCAGCTGTCACGCCTCTACGTGGATTTCCTACGTAACGAAAGCATCGGTGGGTGTCCGCTTACCTTCTTGCGGGCAGCCAGGGACCGCTTGATGCCTGCCAACAAGGCTGAGGTTGTGGCAGTCATGTCCTTCCTGGCCAGGTTGGCCTCCATCCGTGGTTTTTTTTCTCGTGCCCTTGTCCTATACGAGATCTGGACCCAGTTCAGGGCCCTTGCGACCACTTACTTCAAGCTGGAGTCCATCCCGGCCTTGCGTGCGCACGTCCTTGTGGACATTCTCTCCTTCTCCCGGGCGTTGTTAGAGGTTCCTCTCTCCCAGCTTGCTGCCGACGATGCTGTTTGCAGCTGCGCCGCAAAACCTTCCAAGCGTGCCAAGTTGGAGGAGGGACGCGACTGCAATGCGCTGGAAAGCATGTTCTCGCATGGCAGCGACTCCATTGCCCTGCACGAGCTGTCTCAGCTGTGGGCACTTCACCTGAGCGACATGTCGTGGGAGCAACACGCCACCACCTTGTTATTGGAGGTTCCAAAGTTTTTGGACACTTTGGCCATCCTGCTCGCCTACTGCATCCGCCCGCACCAGGACCCCTCTATCCATCTGGCCAGCACGTTCATGACAGCATTTTCGCACATCATCGTTCACGCCACGCACACCAGCGCCCTATCCCACATGGTGCGCATCGGCTTGGTTGGCCTGTTTGCTATGATACCCCTGCTGCCACTACCACTTGACTTGGCCAAACCCGCCATAATGGTCCTACGTTTTCTTGACTCATCGATCCCCAACCTGCTTCAAGACTACTTCAACTCACTCCAGTCGCTCATAACCATGAAGCTTGCCGCCCCCCACGTCAGCACCCCTGGTAACATGGTCTGCATACTGCAGACATTTGCCTTCGCACTTGGGGTGGCTAGGGACAGACCCTCCCTTACCGTTGCCAATTTCTCGGAGACGATGTACTTCCGGACACTGTGGGATCCTTTAGTGGCCGTCCAGGTGAAGGATGCTGTCTTCGCCACGGCAGTTGTGCATGCAACCCTGCACCCCCGCTGGAGGAAACCTGACGACTGCCCCCGGTTTGTCCAGTTTGCAGCTTTGTACGAGGACTTGCAGCTTGCCTTCTGTAGTTTTCCGGAGACGAGCGCCCTCGAGACGATATTCAGGCTTCTCAGTGACCTGTTCAAGCTTCTAATGGGAGACGACATCATTGACAAGCAGTCCCTGTCATGGGCAATCTCGCAAAGGACACCCCTGCAGCAGCTGTGTGGCATTGTTGCGTCCATCACAGAGTCTATTATGACTACCCAGCTCGGCCGAAGGGTGTTCATAGCTGCCTGCCGCATACTGAGCCACCTGTGCAAGTCTCCCGCTGTTTCCCAGTCCCTACTGGAGATAGGCCTCCCCCAACTGCTGAGGGGCACCGCGCTCACGTCCGCGTTTCATGAAGTCAAGCGTGCCTGCTTTTCCCTTTACCATGCGATGGTGTGCCACCGAAAGGTGGCGCACTCCATTATGGGCCTGAACATTCCAGTGGTTGGGTATCAGGTCCTGGTTTCCTCCATTAAGTACTCCGTCTTCTTACTGGAGCCTCTGCTGGCCTTTCTGAGCACTTCCATGGCGGCTTATACCGCCCCTCTCCTAGCGCGAGATGTCGCAGTCGCCAATGCTACCGGTCCGGGCAATGTTAACTCCGCGTTGGGCCGCCATCTTACCTCCCCCTCCATGGCCTTGCGCATCAGTGCCGGGTTCATTGTTCAGCGACTGCCCCAGTTTGACGGCTTTTATGACAACTTCATAAAGACCAACATCTGTGAGATGGCGGAGGGATTGATGGAGCAGTTCTCACCACCTAACCCCCTGTCCTGTGCAATCTGTCTGAGTGAAGACCAGGCCCCGTTTGTCGTCCTGCCCTGCATGCACATGTTCCACCACGGCTGCATCATCGGATGGTTTAAGACCAGGAGGACCGCGATGTGCCCCAACTGCAAAATGTGCTCCGTGGCTGCTTACAACGATGTTGTCACAAGCCTCATGTGACCTGTGTGCACACCCATCCCGCCCCCACTTGACTTGGTGTCTTGTATACAAAAATGGAATTTATTTAGTACAAAAAGTTCTCACATCCCTACAAACTTTGTGGAGCCCCTGAGTTGACAACGTCGAGGTTCAACTTAATACAAGACAACATGCTGGCCACCACCTTGGGATACGCCCGGACAAAAGCCCGTTTCTGAGCGACGACGTGGTCGAGTCGAGCTGCATGAAAACTTTCAACTTTTGAGCGTCTCCTGTCGAGGCCACAGGCGCTGCGGCGGACGTCTTTAGAGTGTCGAGTGCTTGGGGGGTTGTCTGTTAAATTTTTGGGGTAAACATATTCCAAGAAATTGCGTGGAAAAAGGCCCTTTTTGAACTACTAAGTTTTCTTTTTCCCTTTAAACATAAAACCAAAAACACACAAAACTTTTCACTCCTGCAACACTTATGGCACGCACCAAGCAGACGGCTCGCAAAGCTCAAGGCGGCAAAGCCCCTCGCAGCCAGGTCTGTGGTCCCCATTCCATTGATTATTCAACTGTTTTTGCGAGCGATGTTCTGCTTGCAGCTGGCCGCGAAGGCAAGCAAGAGCCCCAAGAAGAGTGCGCTTGACACCAACACGAAGAAGAAGCACCGCTACAGACCTGGAACGGTGGCCCTGCGAGAGATTCGCAAGTACCAGAAGTCCACTGAGCTTCTTATTCGCCGCATGCCCTTTCAGCGCCTTGTACGAGAAATCGCCCAGACGTTCCTCAAGGATCTTCGTTTTCAGTCCACGGCCTTGGTTGCTCTCCAGGAGGCGGCTGAGGGCTACTTGGTTGGCTTGTTTGAAGACACTAACTTGTGTGCCCTCCATGCCAAGCGGGTCACCATCATGCCCAAGGACATCCAGCTGGCTCGCCGCATTCGTGGAGAGCGCGCATAAAGGCCCCCTCCCTTCCCACTTTTGGGCTTGTTGACTCAAATCAAACAATGGGACTCGTTAAACTTTATTAATTTGAAAATGGGTCACATCATTGCGTCCGACTCTTGAAGACCAAACGGTTATGCACAAAAGAATCAAGATGCTCCTGAAACTGAACGATGTAACGAAAAGCTTGAAACAAATGATTGATATTAGGTATTTCGAGGGCATCATTCGATTTGTCTCGGTCTCAAGATGATAAGAGAGAGAGGATATGCAGAAAACACCCAAAACTTTATTGGGGAAAACGTCCATACCCGTACCTCGAGACCCCTCTCCACCACCCCCCTTTTACCATGTCCTCCGTTCATAGTGTTACCACGTCTGGATCGTCGCCGTTCCCCGCGAATATGATTCCGGTTGATGTATACGACGGGGATGACGAGCAGGTACCCTCCTCCGCCCCCTCCATCCCGGTTCGCACTTTTCTTGGTTTCCACGTTCTCGTTCTGTTCACGTTCCAGACCCCCCTGGCTCACCAGTGCAGTTTCGCGTCCGCTGCATCGGCTCGTGGATTGAATCCGTACAGGCACATGACGCCCCTCACGGTAAGTCGGTGCGCTTTCTCGCGTGGCACATCCACTATATTTGATGCCCCCCCCCCCTTTTCCAGGGCCTGTTGAAGCGTCACGCCAGTGCCGTGTCTCTCAACTTCTCCGACAGCGAGGATGAAGATGATGTGCCGGCCCGTTCTGCCGCAGCACCCCCTGTGGCCAGGCCCGCCAAGAAGCAGCGATCAAGCGGTGTGGCCCTCCACTTTTCTGATGACGAGGAGGAAGCCCTTCCCTTGTTCTCCGCTCCCGGGGACTCACCCGACACAGCACCCAGCTCTCCTCACGTTTCGGTCGTTGACCTGAGCTCTGATACCGAGTCTGACGATTCGGGCGCCCGTCCTCCGGCTCCGTATCGGCCCCACGCGTGTGCTGAGACCATGTTCTGTGTTGACTGCGTTCTTAAGTTCTGCCCTAAGGTGGATTGCTGGCCCATCCGCCACATGATGCACCATGTGGTTGAAGTTGGCCACACGATTGAGGTGGTGGACCTGACCCAGGATGGTGTGATGAATTGTTTGCTGATCCCCCGCCCTGGCGCGGCCCGCATGTGCCTCCACCTCGAGGGCCACACAGCTTCCACCTGCCCGGAGTGCAACCCGTGGTTCGACGTGTCCCGTGACGTGCCGGACGACGCGGAAGAGGTCTGCCCCATGTGCACGGTGCCTGCCCCAGCTGGCACTGACGTGGTTTTCTGCAACAAGTGTGATGACTGGATGTGCGAGGGGTGCTGGCGCTCGGAGCTGAGGCTGCAGAACTACGACCTTTTGGTGGTGTGTCCTTGCTGCAACGAGCGCCTGGCTTAGCCGAGTACCCAGCTCGCGCCCTTACCCCCTCACACGCATTCTAAACAAATGAATGAGATTTCATGACATTGGTATGAAGGGCAAACAGTTGAACGGGGGAAATAATTAATGGGCCAAGTATTGCTGGACATACCCGTATCGTACCACAAGACAAATCTTCCTGAGCCGCACAATGTCCAGCTTTCCTGTCCGCTCTTCCGTGAGCTCGTTGCCCTTACCGTCCAGCATGTTTCCAGAAGATTTCACTGGAAGCGATGACGAGTCGGTCTCCGGCCTTGCAGCTGTTTACGAGGTCCGTCTTTCCATTGCCAGTTTTTGAAACACTTCCCTGACTTCCGCTTGCTTACTCAGGATGCTGCGAAGCCCTCCGCGACTAACTACTTTGATTCTTTGGATATATTTATCCAGTCCTTCCAGGCAGCAGGGTCTGTTCTGGTGAGAAGTTTAAATTTTAATCTTTGGCGTGTTGGGTTTGTCAACGTCTTGGTCTCTGGTTTCAGGTAACACCTCCCCGTCGCTCTGCTGTTGCTTCACTGAAGTTTGCGGACAACGTCCTTCCCCGTTTCGCCGCGATGGCCATTCCTGTAAGTGCCTTAGCCGCAACTTTATCCCGCTTTGTGCCCATGCCGGTTTCTATTCAATGTTCAGGCATCGCACAAGCGTCGGAATCATTGCAATGAGGAGGAAGATTTGAAGGGCTGTTCACCCAGACCAGTGCGGCAGAGGGTTCAGAGGGAGCCTCAAACTCATCCCTCCCTTGACTTTGAGTCAGATGATGATGATGCCCCGCTGTTTATGCGTCAGCCCGGCACTTTGTTTCGCCCCCTGGCCGCTGCTGCCCCATTGCCCCCTCCAGATGAAGATGTGGTGGCCGGAGACGTCGGGTCCCCCAGTACGGTCACGGTCTTTCATTATGCCACCCCATCCTCGCCCCTGACTGCCACTGGATTCATGCCGTCCTCCACTCCTCTTGCTGGGTATACGCCTCTTCCTCCTCACCAGGAAACGTGCCCCGGAACACTGCACTGCATCGACTGTGACGTGAAGTTCTGCGAAAGCATCCGGTGCTCCCTGATGCAGCATCGCAATCACAGCCTTTTGGAATCAGGCTTTATGGCGAGTGTCACCCAGCTCTCCATCGACCCTGGCTGCACTGGAAGAAGTGTGACGCAGGGCTCGGCTCGTTCGTCATTTTCGAATTGCATTAAGTGCACTGCTGAGTTCGTTTCTTGCGACTCTTGCGGCACGCGGCATTGCGACGCGTGCTTCTGGGATGACTCGTGCAAGGGGTTCAAGCCAATCTGTCTCTGTTGCGTGTCCCCATTTCTTGAGTGATCTCCCTTTCCCCAACGCATGCCCTGGACCCGCTTATTTAAGAAATGAAAGTTGAATTCATTGATAATTAATTACAGGAGAAACGTTAGGCATAGCAGTACTACTGCTCTGAGCAAAATAGTTTCATACCGGTACCTTCCAAGATCGTTCCCAACACGCCATGTCAGCCCCCTCCCAGTTCTCTGCGACCGCCCGTCCCTCTGCCCATGCAGCTGCGTCAAAGGTTAGTAAATACATTCTTCTCATAATACGTGCGGCCCCCGGGTCGCGTCTGGCCTCCCGTCCTTACTTTGAAAATTCTTGCTTCCCAGGACGGTGCTTCGTCCTCTTCCGCCACCCCCATGACCCTCAAGCCGTATCAGGCTGAGCACAGGAATGCTTTACAGCACATTCTGCGTCATTTCTCGTCCGCTGTCGACACGAGCGTCATGGGTTCAGGGAAGACCTACACCACCTGTTCTCTGGCCGCCGCCATGGGTCTGCCCCTCATGGTTGTGTGCCCCGCACCCATCGTGGAGAAGTGGGTCCACGTTGCTGGTCTGTTCGGCGTCCCTCTCGTTGGGGCCGTGTCGTTTGAGTCCCTCCGCAGCGTGTCATCTTTGCCGAAGTCCTCGGACCGCCCCACCAAGCTCACTGTTGCCAGTGAGTTGAAGCACGGGTTTCTGTTGCGCACCGACATGGCTGACGCCGGCAAGACCCAGGTTTTGTTCGAGGCCACTGACAAGTGGACTTCGGCTGTGAAGGAGGGCGTTCTGCTGGTCGCGGACGAGTGCCACCGTTCCAAGAACTACTCTGACCAGAGTCTGGCCCTTCATGCCTTAACGAAGACGATTATCTCGGATTCGGCCAGGTCCAAGATCCTGTTCTTGTCTGGCACGCCCTTCGACAAGAAGCAGCATGCCAGCCACCTCCTCCAGCTCCTGTTCTCCACCGATGATGAGGTGTACAACTACATGGACAAGCAGGCGTATCTTACAGCCGGGTCCAACAAGATTGTGAAGATGTGCATGACCCTGGACCCTGTGGCGACTCAGGCCGCCATGGACGCCACCACTTACGAGTCGTCCACCTGGGAGGAGCACTTCACCGCCACATTGGCCTCCGTGAGCAACGTAGCCCTCTTCATGTACGAGCTCTTCCGCAATGTCCTCCAACCGGCTGTTGTGAGGGCGATGCCGAACCCCAGGATCGAGGTCCCGATGAAGTGCTTCAACTCTCACTACATCCTGGCCCCAGCTGACGTGGCCAAACTGACAGATGGTGTCATTGCCCTGTCCAGGGCCGCCTATGACGTCCGCCCGGATGTCCAACGAGAAGCCTTCAATCTGGGCGCCATCACGTTGGCCCTGCAGGCCATTGAGGTGGCCAAGGTCCCCCTGTTCATCAGGCTGGCCAGGGAGGCCCTGCGGACCCCCAACGTCAAGGTTATCCTGGGGTTCAGCTTCTTCGAGGCCCTGGACCCAGTCATGGAAGCACTGAAGGAGTTCAGCCCACTTCTGCTGTGCGGCGCTTCCCGCAGGACCGGCGAGTCCATCTCCAAACGCATTGCGAAGTTTCAGCAGCCGGATGGTGCCTATCGTCTCATCTGCGGCATCATGTCAGCCATGAAGGAAGGCATTGACCTGCACGATACGGATGGCCGCTTTCCCCGAGTCGTGTTTGCCAACACCAGCCACAAGCTCCTGGACGCGCACCAGTTCGCCCATCGGTTTTACAGGATTGGGACGCTGTCCTCCCCCACCATCAACTTCGTTTACAGCCGCGACGTGGACGAGTACTCAGTTAACCAGGCCATGTTCCTGAAGACGGAGGTGTGCAGGGACATCCTGCCCTCCCAGGTGGCCAATGGCACGCTGTTTCCAGCTCTGTATCCAGACTGGGTGGAGCAAGGGCCCCAGCACGCTGAGCCATGCAAGTCCCTGCTCAAGGTGGGCGCGAAGGAGGAGGTCATCAGCCTGAAGCGCAGCCGTCCGGAAGCCAGTCTTTCCGCATTTACCCCAGTTGGCGTTTCGCCTGTGTCATCTGCGGCGTCTTTCCACAAGTCGCCCGTTCCCAGGAGCCCAGATGCGAAGCCGGAAGATGACTTCTACGATTCTGGCACCGAGTCCGACAGCTCTGGAGCCACCATTGTGGCCGATGACAGCGAGCCGCTTCTGAAGACATTCATGAAGTCCCGTGTGCCAGTCCAGCCCACCCTCAAGCCCAGGCCTCCAATTCAGCCCACTCCCAAGACCCCAGTCCAGCCCGCCCTCAAGCCCAGGGCTCCAATTCAGCCCACTCCCAAGACCCCAGTCCAGCCCACCCTCAAGCCCAGGGCCCCACTCCAGCCCTCCGCCGCTGCCTCTCCAGCAACTGACACCACTGAAATGTCCTCCGATGGCATGAACTCCGCTCCAACGAAGCGTGTCAGGGTGATGCCTGCTTCAGTCACTTGGGCAGAGCCACCCGTCAACCTATACGTGGCCCCCTCAGCGGCTCTGCCCTCTCGCCCACCCGTCAACCTGTATACGGCCCCCTCAGCGGCTCCGCCTTCCCGACCACCCATCAACCTTTACACAGCCCCCTCAGCAGCTCTGCCCTCCCACCCACCCGTCCAGTTTCCTGACACTACGAAACCCCTGCCAGTAGTGGCGCCCTCCCCTGCGCCCGCCCCTGCCTCCGCTGCCTGCATCTCGCCTTTTGCTGCCATTCCCCCACCCTCCATCTCCGTGCTTGATGCGCGCAAGGTCTTCTTGGATCACATGGCGCTCGCGGTCGACGAAAGTGTGTGCCACTGCTTTCACTGCTCCATGTGGCTAAAGTCCATGTGGCTAAAGCACGCGCACCGCAGCTGAAGATGCGTGTTGCAAACCCCTGCCTCTTCCCCTGAAATGAATGCATGTCATTTCCTCACATTAAAATTGAAACCTTTGACCAACATTAACCAGACACGTATTAGGTTGGCAAGGCATTCATTTCAGGCCTGAGGGTCAGATGAAACACAGGCATGCCCCACAAACAAGTATCAGGCCTCGTAGTACTCCCCAAACGCAGGGACAAAGGTATCCAAATCCAAGCTGGCAAGAAAATCGAACTCGTCGGGCACGGGCAAAGAGGAGGATTCGTCAAGAAGAGCAAGTGGCGCAGGCGAAGTTGGAAGAGAGTTCACGAACAGCTGAACTTCGTCGCAGAACTCGTCCCAGGATGTGCCCGGAGCTTGAGACACTTGTGAGTCCTTCCTGGAGGCGTCCATGAGCCGCCCAGCCATTTCCCCTTCAATTGAAACAGCTCGGCGCGGAGCCTGCATAATAAACAATATGCATGAAGGAATGAAGTGGATATGTGTGAAAGCAACGCACGAACCGATAAAACGGAGGAGAGTCTTCTTGCCAGCGATGAAGCTGACTGGCGGGCCTTGCGGGTCACCAGAGCGAAATCGTAGGACGAGAGGACGTCTCCAAAGGCAGAGGCAGCCCAGCAGATCGACCCAAACACATGCTCAGGCAACGTGCCCGGGAACTCCACTCCAGGCTCGTGGGATGTGAATGGATTCGCGGAGCCAAGCTCATGATCGCTTGAGGACATACTCTGTGTGTCGCTGACAGACGGATGAGACGATATGGTCATGGCAAAGGACATAGCAGACAAAGGCGTGATGTGAAACGAACTGCAGGGAACAACAATACGGGGGATAATTTAAATTTCGCCCAAAAATATTTCCATCCACACATTTCATTGCCACCCATGACTCTAGGCAACGTATTAGTGTCTCTTGTTCCAGGCTCTTCTGTTCCTGTTGACGACTTTGTAGTGGAAGTGGAGGAATTGGAGGAAGAATATGAGGTAGCGGAGATCTCAGGCCACCGACGTGTGAGAGGCAGCTACATGTTCCTTACTCGATACGCCAAGTTCTCCGAGTGTCCAACTTGGCAGCCTCTCGAGAATTTCTGTTCAGGGCATGTAATTTCCAATGCAGTGCTGAAGAAGTACTGCCAGGATCACAACATCTGCCAAGCCTAAACCCTTGTCTATGTGTTAAACGTAAATATCATTCTTAAACGTAAATATCATCGAGACATGGTTTCCCTGATGAGAGTCGACCGCAGACTTTCAATCTCTTGATAGAATGCGAACAGAGCAGCTTCCCGCGCTCCGGCGCGCCGGAGCGAAGGCAACAGACTTTGACGAACCCGTTCGACTTCGCGATTAATAAATATGAACCAACTGAGTTTCCTCTGGCTGTCAGAAACAGTCGCCACAGGGCTGGAGGGCGCAACCGGGCTTAAGGGCATTGAGAATGCCGCAGGAGTGGGGCTTGCCACTGGGCTTAAGGGGTTTGAGGGCGCCGCAGGAGTGGGGCTTGCCACCGGGCTGAAGGGGTTTGAGGGCGCCGCAGGAGTGGGGCTTGCCACTGGGCTTAAGGGGTTT
>Ga0209358_10001611_pt1 | contig 17740 bp, 17 predicted proteins | sample LauGreFa1BDMLBSN_2_FD_187574 | JGI IMG/M metagenome (GOLD analysis project Ga0209358, IMG submission 187574) | Freshwater lake microbial communities from Lake Michigan, USA - Fa13.BD.MLB.SN (SPAdes) (version 2) | ecosystem: Environmental > Aquatic > Freshwater > Lake | place: Lake Michigan, USA... | reverse complement strand
ATGCGTTATTAAATAGAACTCAGGAGAATGGCTAGAAAAGTACAATCAGGTTCAGGTACCTTTATTAAACATACTAATAAAAAAAGACCTGGTAGACATTCAAAAAGACCAAACAAAAGAAACTCTAGAAAAGAGTATCGTGGACAAGGAAGAAGATAAAATATATAATAAAGGGCTATGAAAACTACAATAATTGATGGAGTAGAAGTACCTGTATTACCTGCAAAAGCAGAAGAAATAATTAAAAACAAAGTAACAGGACAAGTTTATTCAAGTATCGCAGAGTTTAATGCAGACGTTGCTAATCCAAATACATCAACAAAAGCAGAAGATTTACAACAAGATTTAAAAATAACAGTTGCATCATTACAAGTTTTTGGTAAAACTAAGTAATGCAACCTTACGGTGGATCAGAAATCCAATTAGAATATTTAAAAAAACACGTATCTAAAGATCTTTTAGATAAAATAAATCTTACAATTTCAATACCAGAAAAAAACCCATTAGTATTTGATAAACCAAATGTATTGTGGATTCAAAATAGTTACGACCAACCTAATGTAGCCCCTTGGTTTATGAATAAGTTAAACCACGGAAAATATGATTGGTATGTTTTTAATTCACATTGGGTTTATGAAAAGTTTAGATATTATTTTAAAATACCAACTGAAAATTGTTTAGTAATAAAAAATGGATTTGATGATGATTTAATTTTAAAAGAAGAATACAAACCAGGAGATAAAGTTAAAATGGTTTATACTTCTACACCTTGGCGTGGTTTAGATGTTTTATTAGATGCTATGGAAAGAGTTAAATCAGATTTAATTGAATTAGATGTTTATTCAAGTACACAAATATATGGTGATCAGTTTAAAGAACAAACTGATAAGGATTATGTTGCTTTATATGATAAAGCTAAATCTTTAAAAAACGTTAATTATAAAGGATATGCTAATCATAAAGACTTAGTAAAAGTATTACATACATATGATGTATTTGTTTACCCTAACCATTGGGAAGAAACATTTTGTATTGCAGCACTAGAGGCATTAGCTTGTGGGCAGGTTGGTTTAATTACTGATAATGGTGCTTTATATGAAACTTGTGCTGAATTTCCTATATATGTTCCTTATTTAACAGATAAGAAATTACTTACAGATCAATTTGCATTTGCCATAGAGTCTTTACCTCCTATTATAAATAATGTAACTAATGAACAAATAAAATTTCAAATGGAATATTACAAAAAGTTTTATCATTGGTCTGTAATAAAACAATATTGGGAAAGATTTTTAAATGGTATCTAAACCAACAGTTAAGTTATTCGTAGCAACTCCAGTTCATTCTGACGTTTCAATACATTATTTTAAAGCATGTTTAGAATTTCAAAAAGAATGTTTTATTAGAAAAATACCTGTAATGTTTCAAGTAATGAAAAGTAGTTTAGTTACACAAGGTAGACAACTTTGTGTTTCTGGTTTTCTTGGAACAGATTGTACTCACATGTTATTTATAGATTCTGATATAGTTTTTAATTTTAAAATGTTTGAAAGGATGCTAAATTATGACAAAGATATTTGTATGGTTCCCTATCCAATTAAAACAATAGATTTTCAAAAAATTAAAACAAAAATTAAAAATGGAAATGAATTAGATCCAATGGTTTTAGGCAATCAATATACTTTATCAGTTGAGAACCAAAAAAATGTAAAAGTTGAAAATGGCTTTATAGAAGTTGAAAGAGGACCAACAGGTTGTATGTTAATCAAAAGACAAGTGTTTGATGCTTTAATAAAAGAATACCCAGAGTTCACAATTAAACAACACACATTAATTGATGGTAAACTAGTTGAAAGAGAACATATGTATAATTTCTTTGATACTTATTGGGATCCTAAAGCTAAAACATATACTGGAGAAGACTTCTATTTCTGTAAACTTGCTAAACATGCAGGTATTAAAATGTATGCTTTAATTGATGAATACATTTCACACTATGGTGAGTTTGGTTATACAGGAAGATTAATGGATGAATTTACAGCTACATCAGATACTCCACATGTAGCTGAAATATCAGGAAATGCTATTAATAGTGGCATAGATTCTAGAACATTAAAAAAGTAGAGATATTGTAGGTATTCCATTATTTAGTTATAATAATAGCTAGTTAACTAAATAAATATATGGATCCATTCACAGTCGCATTAGCCGTATTTGGCGTTCAAAAATTAAGAGGAAAATCTACGTCTAGATCATTTAGAGATGCATTATTAGCGGCTGGAGGTGTTCAGTTAGCTGGTATGGGTGGTGTAGGACAAGGATTAGGTGCTTTTCAACCACAAGCTTTTGGAGATCCAACTTCTTTTGGTAGTATGTTTGCGGGCGGTAATTATATCGGAGGAGCGGGGGCTACCGGTGCAACACTTGGTCAACAACTAGGTCAAACTTTAGCTGGTGGTGGTATACAATCTTTATTCGGAGATCCTGCAGTAAAAAGTATTGGTGAAGCAGGTTATAAACCAGGAACTTTTTTTGGAACTGCTGCAACGGAAACTACTAAAGGTACTGGTTTTATGGGATTAAGTCCATCAGAAAAAGCAGTTACGAGTTTAGTTGCTGCTCCAGTAGTAACTTCACTGTTTGCAGATGAAGAGGAACCTGTTAAACCACCATTTACAGAAGCTGATTATCAAGCTGCTTACGCAAGACAACCAAAATTATCTTTAACAGAAGGAACAGGAAGTATTACAAAACCTGTTTCATCAATTTACAGTTACCAACAACCAAATCCAATGTACTACTTTAATCAAGGTGGTATCGTAAGTGCATTACCAAGATACGCTCAAGGCGGAATAAATTACCTACCATCAAAAGTAACTCACGATGAAAACGATGTACATAATTATGTACGTGCAACAGGCTACGTAGAAGATGGTTCAGGTAATGGAGACAAAGATGAAGATACTATTTTAGCTCAGTTAGCAGATGGAGAATTTGTATCAAGAGCTGATGCAGTATTAGGTGCGGGTATCATGGCTGGTGCTTCACCTGGAAATATGAAAGATATGAGAGCCAAAGGGGCTTCATATTTTTATGAACAACAAGCAAGATTTAAAAGAATATTTGATTTATTAAATGCAAGCAGAAAAGTTAATTGAAAAAAGAGTTGATGTTCTAGCTATTATGGCTAGAGACGTTGAAAAATTTTGGCCATTAGTGCATTTTATGATTGCAGAAGCACTAAAATATAGTGGTGGATTTGCAAGTCCCCATCATATTAAAGAAGAATTAATCAAAGGCACAATGCAATTATTTATTGTGTTTGGTTCTGATGATGGTGAAAAACAAAAAGTATTCGGTTGTCTAGTGACACGGATCACGGATCAACCTAATATAAGACAGTTAGAAGGTATTATTTTAACTGGAGAAAAAAGAGAATTATGGCAAGATGATATGGCTGAAATGATTGAACACTTTGCAATACAAAATGATTGTAAAAGATTATGTATGCTAGCTAGACCAGGTTGGAGCAAAGTTGTAAAAAAATATGGTTGGAATGTTAAACACGTAGAATTACAAAAGGATTTAATATAATGGGTAGTATATTTGGAGGAGGCGGAGGCGGTGGAGGCGGCGGAGCTTCTTCAGGAACACAAGTAACAATAGCTAGAGAAGCACCTGAAGTTGAAGCGCGTAAGCTTTCTTTATATGATCAAGCAGTATCCTTAGCACAAAAACCAGTTGCACTTCCTGCAATACAAGCGGCAGCACCAACAGCATTAGAACAACAAGGTTTTACACAAGCTGCAACAACAGGTGTAGGTGCACCTTTGGTTGGACAAGGTATTCAAAGTTTACAAGCTGGACTTGGCGCAGCGTTTGGAGCTCCAAACATTTCTCAATTTTTTAATCCTTATCAATCTTATGTAACAGATGAAATTAATAGACAAGCTCAAATAGCTCAAAACCAATTATCTGCCCAAGCTGTACAACAAGGTGCGTTTGGTGGTGGAAGACAAGGAGTTGCACAAGCTGAATTAGAAAGAGCTAGACTTGGAACTATTGGACAAGCACAAGCTCAAGGTTTTGGTCAAGCATTACAAGCTGCACAAACTCAACAAGGTTTACAAGCACAAGCAGGTTTACAAACCGGACAACAATTTGGTGCATTAGGTGCACAACAACAAGCAATGCAACAAGCTGACATTGCAAGTCTATTACAAGCTGGTGGTGTTCAAAGAGCTTTAGGACAACAAGCATTAGAAGCTCAAAGAGGAACTGCTTTACAACAAGCATACGAACCATACCAACGAGTAGAGTTCTTAAAAAATATTATGACAAATTTACCAACAGCGCAAAGTTCTATTACAGCAACCACGGCTCCTGGTACCAATCCATTAGCTCAAGCAGCTGGCGCTGGACTAGGCGCGTACGCTGCATATAACATGATGAGGCCTAGAGGATAATGGACAATGGACGAAGTATTAAATAGAAAATTATTTAGACATAGAGCACAAATTTTACACGGTAAAGTGCAAGGATTACAATTAGGTGGTCCACCAAAATCTCCTTTTACATTAGAAGGTTTAAGACAATCTGTTGCTGCATATCCAGGTCCTAAAGGTTTAGGAGCGTTAGCAATGGATTTTTTACCTGTTGGAAAAATTGGAAAACTTTATGGTGCTGGTAAAGCAGGGGTAGGTGCTTTTACTGCTGCACAAGCTGCTAGAGGTCCTTCAAGATTTTCTCAATATGTTAGTGAACCATTTACCAAAGCAACTACTAAATTTGCAGAAAAGTACCCTAAAACAACAGCTGGGTTAGGAAAACTTTATGGTGGTGCAGAAACTTTAGGGGGCGGTGCTTTAATAGCAGGCGGAGCTTATGATGTTTATGAAGGTGCAAAAGATAATAATCCTCAAGAAGTAGGTCAAGGAATTGCATCTATTTTAGGAGGAAGATCTTTAGCAAAATTTGGTATACCAAGATTAAGAGGAAAAGAATCCCCACAACTTAGTTTTAAAAAAGATATTGGTTTACCTTTAGGTTTTGGACTAGGTTCTGAATTTTTACCTGAAGGTGCTGTAGCTGAAGAAAGAAATTTAATTAATGCTGAAATAGATGCATACGAAAATCAAACTGGTAAAAAGTTAACCGAAACAGAAAGAGTTAAAGCTTCTGAAATTTTAAAAAAACAAATTGAAGCAGATAAAGCTAAACCACTTCCTGTAAGTTCAGCAGAAGATTTAAAATTTGCAACAGGCACAATTGATTCAATTGATGTATTTAAAAACGTTGTTAATGCTAATACTCAAACTGCTGATGGAATAAAAAATAACCCTGGTCCTAGATCGGATGAAGAAATTGCAGCAACCATAGAAAAACAAAACAGAGAAACAATTGCTGGTAAAGATTTAAAAAAATTAGCTGATCAAAAAGATGCAGCAGGTGATAAGGATGCAAAAGCATTTAACAAATTTTATAATGATATAAATAAATTAACAGGTGAAGGAGATAATACATCTGATTTATTAATGTTAAAGTTTGCAATGGGTTTATTAGGAGGTACTACTAATAAAAAAGGATTTGCAGGTTTTGCAGAAGTTTTAGGTAAAGCTGGAGAACAAGCAGTAGATTCTGCAATCATATTAGCATCTAAAGAAAAAGAAAGAAGAGCTGACCTTGCTGCTGCATATTTAAAAAATAAAGAAAAAAATTCAGCTGGAAATATAACAACAGACAGAACAAGATATTTAGTAAAAGACCCTAATGCTTTAGGTGGTCAAAGAGTAGAAGAAAGAGCAAGATTTAAAGATTCAGGTTACGATGCTGTGGCAGTTCCAGTTCAAGATCCAGAAACAGGTGAATTTTATCCTCAGTGGCAATTAGCATCTTATGATCCAAACGCTGTTGAAGTTAAAGGGGATGCTAAACAGTTAGATGAAAGAAGAGCGATGCTTCAATCAATAGCTGGTTCTTATAAAATGGCTGCTGCTGTAAAACAATTACCTGAAAATGTTATTGGTTCTCCTGGTAAAATTAAACTTATTAAAGAAGATGTTCTTCAAGGTTTTACAGGTATTTTAAAATCTGAGTTTACTCCATCTCAATATAATGGAGATGTAGATAGAGCAGTAAATGAAGGTATATTAAGTAAAGGTATTTATGGTCAAGATCCTAAAACAGGTGAATTTAAATTAATTATGTCTGGTGAACAAGCTATTAGAGAAAAAGAAAAATTAATTCAAGATTTAGTTAAGAAAAATACAGGAGTGTTTGGTACACCAACTCCAGATGAACTTAGAAAATTAACCGAAGCTGCAAGAATAGAAGTTAACTTTGCTTATAACTATGCAAATACTTTAAAAGCTGAAGATAGATTAACGGAGAAAAACTTAGAAGACGCTAAAAAAGTGTCATCAATTTTTGGATTCTTTAAATCACCTAGAAAAGTTAAAGAAAACTTTAGACAATTAGAATTAGATGCTGCAGACAAATTTGAAAAAGAAGTCGTAAGATATCAATATGCTGGTGGTAATAATGCTTATGTTGAGGATAACTATTCTTTTATGCCTTTTGTTGCACAATATAAACAACAAAGAAATCAAGCACAAAGACAAGAAATGTTAAAAAAAGAAAGAGAAAAAATTTTAGGTGGAATTAAAGGGTATAACTAATGGCAACATTACAAGGATTACAAAAAGCAATAGATACTAAATCATTTAATCCAAATGATTTAACAGAAGATCAATTATTAGTTGTTGATGATTTATTACGATCTGGTCAATTAAAAGGATATGGATCTATTGATGAAATTGTTACTGAAAGATCAGGCGCAGCTAAAGCAATAGCTGGAGAAAAACAAAAAAAATTGCAACCATTTCAACAAGCAACAAAAGAAGCAGGTTTTGAAGTCGAAAGATCAGACCTTGAACTTGTTGGTGATGTTTCAGGAAGTGCTTTTGCATACCTACAAGATAAAGACAAGTTAGTTAATTCATTAAAAAAAGGTTTAGGGGCTGTTGAGTTTGGAGTAAACAGAGAAGCTTTAAATTTAAGATCTATGCAATTTGATAAATATCAAAAGCTTCTTAGTAATATGCCTGTAGTTAGAAACATTAAACCATTAAGTAGAGTAGCAGGTGTAGTTGGTAAAATGGCAGATGGTTTTAGACAATTAAGAAAAGCAGGCCCATCACAATTTTTAGAAACAGAATTAAAGTCTATAGCATATGGAACAGCAGGAGCAGGTATTGGCTCTTTGTCTTTCGATGCAGCAAACTATGCAACTGATTTTACCGCAGCGTCATCTTTAGATTTAGCTGAACTGACTGATGATGATGTAGCTAAACTTCCACCAGGACAAAGAGAAGCTTATCACGCATTAGAAGCAATGAATAATGCAATGATATTTAATTCGGGTGCTGCAGCATTAGGTCCATTATTACAATTAGCAGGAGCAGGAGTTAAAAAAACATTAGGTTTATCTACTCCTGAAGTAGAACAGTTAGCAAGATATACAAAAGAAACAGGTGTACCTACAAATCTATTCGCTTTAGCAGATCCGAACGCAGGCTTTTTAGCAAGAGGTATGAAAAACATTTTAAACGTTGTGGGTATATTCCCCGCTACAGCTGGACCTGGAATAAAATACAAAAAACAAATTGAAGAAGAAACATTTAGAGCAATGTTAGATCATTTAAGTGCAGGAGCTCCTTACGCTCATGCTGAACTATTATCATTAGGTTCTTTAAATCAAATGAAACAAAACTTTAGACAATATATGGATACAATAGGTTTAAAGTACGATGTTGTTTTTAAAGAAGCAGATTTATTAGGTCCTGAAATGAAAATTATTCCTATACAAAATTTAAGTAAAGCTACAGAAAATTTAATAACTTCACTTAAAGCATCATATCCCGATATGGGTTTACAAATGGATAAAAGAATTTCTGAATTAACAGAATTCGATGATCCATTAGTTAAATTTATTGCAGCAACAAAAGATTATACTAATAATTTAACAGAAGGCTTAACGGCGAAAGAGTACGTAGGTTTAAATAAAATGTTAACTGCTGCTTACAACCAAACTAAAATTTATGATCCTAGAGGATTGGTTGCACAAATGAACCATGCATTAAAAGCTGACTTTAACACCGTTGCTGAAGCTCCAAGTATAAAAGTTTTAATGAATGATAATAAGCAAATTAAAGAAGCTTATGAAAATGTTGTTAAGTCTCAAGGGGAAGAAGGAGCTAATTTATATGTACAAAATTTAGTTAAAGGAGTTCAAAACGTTCAAAAATCTTTACTTGATGCTAATGATTTTTTTACTAGAACAATTAGAAGATATCAAAAAAGTCCTGTTGCAGGAGCTATAAGAAGATCTGATACAAATTTATTTACAAATCTTGGTCTATTAGGGGTTGGTGGTAAATATAGTGTTCAACCAGATGAATTATGGTCTAAAACTTTAAAACAAGTATTTAGAAGCGGTAGTAAAGATTCAATAGAAGAAATGAAGTTTTTATTAGGTTATAACAAAGAAGGACCCGGTAAAGAAATATTTGATAGGTTTAAACAACTTTATATGTTTGATGCATTCACACATTCTTTTGATGTAGCACCTTATTTAAAAGGAGAACCAACATTTGAACTTATGGCCAAAGCAAAAGAGCGTGGTGTCATTATGAAAAATTATGTTGATGACATTACTAAAACATTAACAGGAGAATTAGATGTACAAAAATTTGTAGATCCAAAAGCTTTAATTAAAACTGGTTTAGGTGAACAAAAATTTGTAGACATGAAATTTCAAGCTGAAAAAGTTGCTGGTTTTAATCCTATAAAATTTGAAGAAAACTTAGGATTAGCAGGACCAGGTATCGGTGCAGCAGAACAAGCAGCAGCAAGAGATAGACTTATTGCTATGTATGGTGGTGGTGCTGAAGGTAAAAAAGGTTTTGAACAATTAAATAAAATTATTCAATTAATGAAAGCTAATGCTTCTTACGGAATTAGCGATACAAGCACATTCGTAAAAAGAAGAGCTGCATTAGGAGGTATCTCTGCTATTGCAGGTGGTGTATTACCTTTTGCTGCGGCAGGATCCGTTGGCTTAATTCCTACGCTAGCATTTGTGTTTTTATCACGATTTGCTGGTTCAGTGTTATCTAATCCTAAATCAGTTGAAGTGCTGTTTGATGTTTTAAATCCAACTTTAAAGATTGAAAAAGGAATTGCAGGTAAATTAGATTTAAGTAAAAAAAGAATCTTTGCAGCTTTACTAAATGCTTCACTAGATGAAGATAAAGATGCACCAAAAGTTGATCCTGATTTAATTAATGCAAAAGAAATTACTGATTACTTATTAAGAAAACCACCTCAAATGCCAAATGCTAAATTTAAATTAGATGGTTTAATTAAATCTGAAAGAGAAAGAATGTATCCAGAAATCAGAGCATTAGCTAAGACACCTGCACCGGCATTAGCTGGTGGAGAAAATTTTGTACGTGGCGCTGCTTTGGCAAAACAACAAGATGATGTAGCTACAATGATTGAAGCTCAAATACCAGATCCGACATCACCAAGACAAGCAGCAATGCAACAATTACAACAAGCACAACAAAGACAACAACCCATAATTCCACAAATGAATGTGCAACAAACACAAACACAGGTTGCACAAAACCCAGCGTTATTTAGAGCTTTGAACCCCCAAGATGCATTGGGACAAGCAATAGTTGAAAGCAGACAGGTATAATATGAAAAGAATAATACAGTCTAGAACTACTGAACATTTAATTGATCTTTATACAAAGATTGGTGATGTTAAGAAGGAAGTATCTATTATAAAGAACAACCATCTCAAACATATGAGTTGTGCAATTTATAAGATAGAAAAGAAAGTTGACAAAATTCTTTGGTCAATGATTACTGGCATGGGAGCCCTGATACTTACTCTTATAGTTATAGCGTTTAGATTTATTAAATAATAATTGACCATTACACTTAGTTAATCTAATAAGACATATGAAACTTATTAGACAAGATACTAGTTTTATAGTCACTGATTTTAAGTGGGAGAAAAAGTATGCTTATGCCAAGTATACGAGAGACGATGACCACGGCCCACGAACCTATAAAGTGGATGAAAAAAAAGTTCCTTCAGTTACCACTATTCTTTCTGCAACTCAAAGCGAAGATAAGAAACAATCGTTGGATGCTTGGCGTCAAAGAGTTGGGTATGAACAAGCTCAAAAGATCACGACTCAAGCAGCATCTAGAGGTACAGAGATGCATTATGTATTAGAAAACTATTTAAATGGTGTAGGTTATTTAAACTTATCCACAGACGGGGCTACAGCAAGGATAATGGCTCACAAAATAATAGACAATTTAGATCCACTAAAACTTATATACGGATCAGAAGTAAGCCTTGCTTATGAAGATAAATGGGCTGGTTCTACTGATTTAATTGGTCAATTTAATAATAAAGAAACCATTATAGACTTTAAACAATCAAATAAGTTAAAAAAAGAAGAATGGATTGAAGACTATTTCTACCAGATTGCTGCTTATTCTTTAGCTCACAAAAAAAATTATGGTCCAATAGAACAAGGTTTGATTGCTATGTGCACTAAGGATGGTAAGTACCAACAGTTCCTTATGGACGAAAAAAAACTTTTAGAATATGAAAGCAAATGGTTTGACAGAGTCCAAAAGTATCATACAATGTCAGTTAATGAATAACAAATTACTTGTTCACAAACATTTAATTGTTCGTGCTGAGGCTATTAACCCTCCCATGGACGAGGAGTTTCTTAGGCGTTGGCTAGAAGAATTCATTTCTGAAATTGGAATGAAAGTAATGATGGGTCCTTATGTTAAATATTCTAACATGGTTGGTAATCGTGGTATTACTGGTGCTGCTATTATAGAAACATCTCATATAGTAATGCATGTTTGGGATGAAGTAAGTCCTGCATTAATGCAGTTTGATGTATATTCATGTGGTGAGTTCGACCCTGAAACAATTTGCAATAAAATAACAAAAGATTTTATTGTTGAAAGATTAAATTATAAATTTTTAGATCGTGAAAATGATTTAAAGGAAATACATAAATTAACTTATACTGATCCAATTGTTACAAATTTTCAAAATAGAGAAATAGAAAAGAAAAATAATGCATTGTTAAAAAGCAGAAAAGAAGTTGAAATTAATGGAAGCGGAACTCACGGATACAGAATCAAAGAAGGTATTCATAAAGGAACAGTTTTAGGTCATATTACTCGAGAAAAGTCAGTACTTGAAAATTAACAAATAGTTATTATATAATAGTCATAGCTGCACCATGTGGGTGGGCTAATTAACTTGCTTAACAAAGGAGATAATTATGACAAACTTAGAAGTTTTCAATAATTTAAACAAGCAATTATTCAACGGATCAACAAAGTTTTTTGATGATGCGTTCGAAACAATTTTTGACAGTTGGTCAAAAGTTCAATCTTTCCCATTTTACAATGTAGTAAAATATTCAAAAGGAAAGTATGGTTTAGAAATTGGTTTAGCTGGCTACAACAAAGAAAATGTACTTGTAGAAGTTAAAGATGGTATCTTAACTATTGAAGGTAAAGTAGATGATAAAAATATAGACTATGTACAAAAAGGTCTAGCATTTAGAAAGTTTTTCAAACAGTTTGAATTAGCTAAAGATGTAATAGTTGATGAAGCTGAAATGAAAGATGGTCTATTAAAAATCAAACTTGGATATAACGAGCCTAAAGAAATTGAAGGCGTTAAGATAGATATCAAGTAATGTTACCGTACACCGAAGAAGAAGCTAACTGGTTAGCCATTTCTTAACTTCTTCACCAAGAGTCTCTGCACTAATTTTGATTTTTCTTTTTAGTGCAGAGACAATTAGCATATCAATAGAATTTCTCATTAATATATCTACGTAAGTAACATTTTTCTTTTGTCCGATACGATGTGCTCTATCTTCTGATTGTTGTCTTACTTCAAGATTGTATGAGTTTGAAAAATAAACAACATAAGAGGCAGCGGTTAAAGTTAAACCATATCCACCTGTTGTAGGATTACCAACAAAGAATTTAACATCTGGATCATTTTGAAATTTGTTTACTGCAAGAGTTCTATCTTCCACGGATACTGCTCCATAAATACTAACAACAGATTTATTACCATAAAGTTTTTTAAGTAAGTTACAAATAGATTCGATATTATAAATGTAATTAGCCCAAATAATAAACTTACCATCACCTTCTTCAATAACTTTAATTAATTCTTTTAGTTTAGGGCAGTCTTCCATACTAACAGTGACACCTTCATTTGTTTTTAAAAACCCATTGCATACTTGATGAAGTTTTAATATTTCAGTAAGTTTATTTGCAAAACTAACTTCTTTATCTTGAATAATAGTGAATGCGTGTTCTTGCATTTGTTTGTAAACTCTTTTTTGTTCTTGCGTAAAATCTACAAATCTTTGTTGGTAAATTTTTTCTGGAAGATCTAAACAATCTTCTTTACGCACTCTATATGAAAAAGATTTAAGTTTTTCTTCAAGTTCACTTAAATTAATAAAATATTTAGGCACCATAACAAACCTATCATTACTTACGGGTATTTGTTCCATCATACAATATCTATTTCTAAAAGAAAGAAATGATTTAAATCCTAATAGAGATGGACTTAAGAAAGAACATTGTGTATATAAATCTAATGGAGATTTTGTTATTGGTGAGCCTGTTAGGATTCTTTTGTATATTGCCATTGTACCTAATTTACAAATCGCTTTGGTTCGTTTTGCTTCTCGGTTTTTTATTGTTGTGCTTTCATCAAGAATCATCATCGTATAACGACCGAGATTAAGAAGAATTGGCATAAGTGTTTGAACCCCACTTTGATGACTAAAAGCTTCTACATTTATTAAATAAAAATTTAATTTGTCAGCATAGTATTTAAATTTTTTATCAACCTTGTGTACAAAAATATTATAATCTTCAACAGGACAATGTGTTTCAATTTCTTTAACCCAGTTTTGGTATACAGAATTAGGTGCTATTACAATTACAAGTTGTATTTGTTTTTCTTTGTATAAATAAGCTGCATTATCAATGGCAACTTTTGTTTTACCTGTTCCCATCTCCATGAAGTATGCGAAGTTTTTTAATTTGGCACCTTTAATAAGAGCTTGTCTTTGGTGTTCGTAAGGTTGGGTTTTGTAAATATATTTTTCAGTCATGTTTCGTGTTTGTATACTATAAAAGTATTTTTTATTTTTTTACATTTTTTACTTTACATTGTCAAATAAATAATTTAATAAACGAATCAACAAGGAGGTCCCTATGGACTTAGAAGCAGTATCGACATCAATACATGTCGACACGGCAATATCAAGTGATATTGCCTTATCTTGCAATAAGTTATTGGAAACTCAGAAACAAATAACAATGGTTGAAGAACAATTAACCAAGTTAAAAGAAGCTGAGTCTTTGTTGTCAGAACAGACAATTCCAAACTTAATGCAGCAAGCAGGTATAGCGATGCTTAAATTAGCAGATGGTTCATCTGTTGAGGTAAAGCCTTTCTATGCAGCTAGAATCCCACAGACTAAAGTTGAAGAAGCTTTTCAATGGCTTCGAGACAATGGCTTTGGTGATTTAATTAAGAACAACGTAACATTAACATTTGGCCGTTCTGAAGATAACGTAGCCAAGTCTTTGGTTGACGAACTGAAGAAAAAAGGTCATAATGTTAATCAGACCGAAAAGGTAGAACCTATGACGTTGAAAGCGTTCGTAAGAGAACAAATTCAAGCTGGTCGTAATGTTCCTTCCGATTTATTCGGTGTTTACGTTGCAAACAAAACAAAAATAACCACGAAGGAGTAATCATGGTACAAGCACAAGCACGAGTTGCTACTGCGCCTAAAGCAGAAGTAACTATAAAAAAAGAAGCGCCACTTCCTGCGCAGTTTAACTTGGAAGAATTATCAGGACAGGGAATGGAGTTTATCACAGCACGTGATACGAAACTTCCTATCTTGAAAGTCCTATACCCTAGTTCACCAGTATTAGAAGAAGGTCATGGTAAATACATTGCCGGAGCTAAAGCTGGAGATATTTATAATGAAACAACTGGTTCGTTATATAAAGGGAAAGATGGTATGATTGTTATACCTTGTCTTTACATTAATACATTTAATGAATGGAAAGACAGAGGAGACAGTCCAGGTAGACCAGTAAAGATACATACTGATCCATCTATTCTTGCACAAACTACAAGAGGAGATGACGGTAAAGATAGATTACCTACAGGTAATTATATTGAAGATACTGGTAATCACTTTGTTTATATTCTTGATAAAGATTATAATCCAAAGGAAACAGCTTTGATTGCTATGAAGTCTACGCAAAAGAAGAAATCCAAAACTTGGAATTCAATGATGCAAAGCAGAAGACTACAAGGCAAGAAAGGTTATTTCATGCCACCATCTTGGGCAACAACTTACAAACTAACTACAACTAAAGAATCTAATAATAACAATTCTTGGTATGGTTGGGTTGTTGAGTTTGATCAATACTTAAATGATCCTAAGTATGCTGCCGCTTTAGAAGCAGCTAGAGGATTCTACGAAGGTGCTAAAAAATCAGACATCTTCGGTAAGGTTGATTTTAACCAAGAAGAAACTGTAGAAACTACATCTAGCGAATCAGTACCATTCTAATTATGAATGCACAAAAGTTACTAGATCTATTCGCTGGTGACTTAACGAAATACATTAAGGTCACTCTTTTGGGTGACCTTAATGAACGTAGTAAGAAGTCTGCCAAGTATGTCACGATTGACGAGCCGGTGACCACGGACCTTTGGCAAAGTCATCTTGATGGTAAACAGATCATTGGGATTAGACCAGAATTTAATAATAAATGTAAGTGGGGTTGTATTGATATTGATCCTGCTGATTATAGAGATTATTCAGAAAAGAAATACGTAGAAATTATTAGACAACACAAATTACCATTAGTGCCAGTTAAATCAAAATCTGGTGGATTACATTTGTTTTTATTTTTAACTGATTGGGCAGATAAGAATCAAGTTGTAGAAAAATTACAAGAAATAAATAAAGAATATTTTTTATCTAAAGAAGTATTTCCATGTAATAAAGCTGTAGGCATGCCTTATCATAAATGGGAAGCAGCAGTAGAATATGCATATGATGATGATAACAATGCAGTTATATTAGGAAGATTTTTAGAAATAGCTGAATCTAAAAAATTATCACCAAAAGATTTCTTTGCATTTAAGATAACAGAATACGAACCAGAACCTTTTTATAGAGAATATCCACCTTGTATGCAAAAGGTATTGCATGATGGTTGGACAGGAGACAGGAACAATATGTTATTTAACATTTGTGTTCTTGAAATGAAACGATCTGAAGGTGCTCTTACATTAAAACAATTAAAAGATATAGCTTGGGAAAGACAAAGAATTGCTTTTGCCAAACATAAAGATGGTCCTTTATTAAGAAATGAGAGTGATGGCACAGCAGAATCTGTATTTAAAAAAGGTTATGAATATATGTGTCCACCTAAATATGGATTCATAGAAAGCATTTGTAATAAAGAATTATGTAAAACTAGAAGACTTGGTATCATGACACAAACTCCAGACATCTTTACCGAGTTTGAAAATGTTTCTTACTCACAAGATACTAAAACAACTTATTATGAATTTACATATAAAGGTGTAAAAATTATTGTACTTCCAGAAGATATGAAAGATGAAAAGACCTGGAGAACCAAATTACTTAGATATAAAATATTCTGGAGAACATTACCTAAAACTAAAAAAGGCCCACCATTATTTGAATTGTTAATGGAAGCTTTAGTTAATAAAGCAGAAGAAAGTAAAGATCTTAATACAAAAGATACACAAGAAGAAATAAGATTTATTGCATTAAAAGATTTCTTTGAGAAGACTTGGGAACAAGATGACTTTAGTAAATTACAAAGCGGTTATACTGTTCGCAAGAAAGGTTCAAGTATGGTTTACTTTAAAAGATCTACATTAGATAGCTGGATTAAAAGAAATGCATCTCATTTATTTAGTTCAACGATTGAAGCATTAAACTTTTTAGGTTGCAAACGTCATGATTATTTTGAAGGAGAAAAGAATGTGTGGTATGTAGACATGCCTGATTTTGAAAAAGATAGTAAGAAGTCAAACGGTTCAACAAAGAAAACAATAAGCGAGATGGATGATGAGTATCACAACAAGTTCAGAGCTCCTAAAGCAGAGGGAACTTTACAAAAAGACAATTAAAATATTTGGACCACCTGGTACAGGTAAGACTCATAATTTAATTGAAAGGGTTTTAAAGGGAGCTTTACGAAGAAATATAAATCCTAACAACATAGCTTTTATTTCTTTTACAAACAAAGCTGTTAATACAGCTAGAGATAGAGCATTGGCTGCTTTCCCACAGTACACTGTAAAAGACTTTAACAGATTTAAAACATTGCATTCTTATTGCAGAAGATATTTTCAGGAAGAAATATTTGACACTAAAGATTGTATGCTTGATTTTGCAATTCAAAATAAAATTATAAGAACAAGTGATAGCAGAGTTGATGATGATAACTTTAGTTATAAAGATTGGTCACTTGCTATTTATGATAAAGCAAGAAACATGATGGAAGATCCTGTTAAGGTTTACAAGAAAGAAACTTATAAGAAGGAACCTTTAAATATTTATTTAAGAAAGATAGACACCTATGAACATTACAAACGATCGGGTGGTGAAAATTCATTTATAGATTTTACAGATATGATCGGTAGAGCAATAGATGAGGTAGAGTTTCCACCACTTGATATATTAATATTGGACGAAGCACAGGACTTTACTCCATTACAATGGTCAGTCATCTATAAGATGTGTGATAATGTAAAACGTATCTATCTTGCAGGAGATGATGATCAAGCTATTTATAGGTGGAATGGGGCAGATCCAAAGTACTTTACAACATACTTTCCTGGCAGAAAGGTTGTATTACGCAAAACACAGCGATTTGGTGAAGCAGTATATAATTTTGCTCAAATTATACGCAGAGGCATATTAGATAGTGAAGATAAGGTTTATACCCATAATGATAGCAAAACTAGCTCCGTAAAACGCTATTTAAACTTCAGAGAAGTGCCTTTTAACGAGCTTGATGGCACTTGGTATGTCCTGGGACGTATCCACTCAACAGTTAACGAATTAAGGGCTGCTGCAAAGGATGCGGGGCTATATTATAAGGATAATAAAGGTAACAAATCATTTGATGAAAAACAGTGGGAAGCCATAAAATCATGGACTGCTATAAATAATAGCAGAAAGATTAGTAAAAAAGCGGCAGAAAACATGTACAAATACATAAGGGAATTAAAGGATCCAGATTATAGAACACAGAAATTTTGGTTAAACATGCCAGATTACCAAGAATTTGACTTTAATGATTTAAGAGAATGGGCTGGCTTAGATATGACTGATGATTATCAAACTAAGGCTTGGTGGTGGGTTTTAAAACGTAATTTTACTCCAAGACAAAGCATTTATTTCATTAGATTGCTTAAAAGGTATGGACAGGATGCTTTAAATAATGAGCCTAATATTTTAATAGATACAATTCACTCTGTAAAGGGTGGGGAAGCAAACAATGTGCTTATCTA
>Ga0209358_10001604_pt1 | contig 17781 bp, 23 predicted proteins | sample LauGreFa1BDMLBSN_2_FD_187574 | JGI IMG/M metagenome (GOLD analysis project Ga0209358, IMG submission 187574) | Freshwater lake microbial communities from Lake Michigan, USA - Fa13.BD.MLB.SN (SPAdes) (version 2) | ecosystem: Environmental > Aquatic > Freshwater > Lake | place: Lake Michigan, USA... | reverse complement strand
TTGAAAAGGTTCGAACCGTCGCGTATCGCGGAGAAGTCTTGTATAATGTATTGATGGAAACCCACGATTTAATGAGTGTAAATCACCTCGTGTGCGAAACATTGGATCCTGAAAATGGGATTGCAAAATTAGAAAAGACATTGAAAGAAGTGACTTACGAAGAAAAGAAATTATTCATCCAACTATACAATCAGTATGTTCTTCAACACAATACGTTCGCTCACGATACGTTCACTGAAGTCTGTTAAGAAATAAAATATTTTTCTTCTATATAATGCATACTCGTAGACATAGACCTAGACGCCATACTCGGCATTCCCGTCGTTCGCATCGAAACTTTATACCCAGATCTAGGAAACCTCGTTCAAAGCGTCGCGTTCGATCGCGTCGCTCTCGAGGCGGAGGTCATGACATGAACGGGATGAGTGCGGAGATTAACCAGTATTATACAACTCTCTACGTTCCACCTTCTTAACTGCTTCGTCCAATCGTTGAATCGGAATATACGTAAATTCTACATGACCTTCCCATAAAAACTTACAAAAATCGTAATGCAATGGGAAGTTCATGCCACATAACATGGGATACTTTTTTTCAATCGGTTTATACTGGACTGGTATAAACTCTTTGTAGTCGATATAAGGCAACACGTAGAGAAGTTGCGTGATTGGACTGGGGGGCGGCAAAGGGTTCCTGACGACCAAATCTTCTTGGAAACAAGGAATATCTTTTAAAAGGGAAGAAAACAGCGGCGCTAGATGAAACTCATATTGTAGGTAATAGTCTTTGCAATCGCCGTGATAATAGTGTAGAGTCCATTCCAACATGCGCAAATAATTCTTACAAATGGCGGATTCGTCCGTTTGTTTGAAAAGAAAAGGGTAATACTCTTCGGGGTGTGTCAAGAGATAAGTTTCACGAATGTCTTTCAACGGGATAAGATTGATTTCTTCTTCTAGATTTTTTGCGCTGACCCGTTGATTTTGTTTCCATTCCAGATTCGCCTGGATGAGCGCTTGCTCTTGCTTGGCAAGTTCCATGAATAATTGTTTGACTCCCGACCATTGAATCTGGGTTCCTACCAAGAGGTCTTGATTCAACTGTTTGAACACATTCAATAAAAAAGGAATCCCCTCATTCCGTATTTGAATGGATGGAAAATGAGGAAGAAAATCATTACCACAAAGAAAACACAGAAAGCAATAATGGTCAATTGCTTTGGTTTGTTCACTCTTGTTTGAATACATTTCCTCGCAAATCTGAACTGCCATTTCGTCCACACTAAACACGTAATCTTCGTTGGGTTTGATGCCTTTCATGTAACTAAAGTGTTTGGTCTCCCGATACAAATAAATCTTTGGACTATGTCTCAAGTGCAAAAGACTCAGCATGATGAGATCCGCATCCAATCCATAGACAAACAATTGCCGACAAGGGTTCTCGCGTGCGTAACGAAACAGTTTTTGTTCTCCCTCTCCCACTTCGTTGGGACCGCTGTAAAGGATCTTCTCTTTCTTCATGTTCTCTTTCAAATACTCATCCAATTCATTCATGAAGGGAGTGCCCGGAGTGATGGCGTTGGTGTTCCATGTATTTTTTTGGAGGAGCGTGCGCATGAGGAAACTTTTGTAACGTCGTTGTTTTTGTTGCTTCATTTTGGCGAGAGGCGCAACCCCATCAAAAGCAACAAAAACGTTTTGAGCGTCCACTTTTTTGCGAAGGTCTAGAATTTTTTGAAAGACGGTTTCTTTTATATGGGTTGCATTTTCATAGATCGCGTCATAGATGAGTGAGTTTGCATCCACCAATAAGAGATTGCAACGAACTTGTTTAAGCGCCTGAATGATTTTAAAATGATTTCGTAGCACATAGGAAAAATAACTCGGAATCCCCATTCTATAACACTTATCCTTATTTTTTTAATATAGTTTAAATGTAAATAAATGGCAACTACACCAACTGTAAATCCAACTGTAAATCCGCCATCTGTAAATGCACAAACAGCAACCTTCAATTATCCGAACGTGTTTACTTATTTTTCCATGATCTCTCCCTTTTTAGTCATTCTTCTTTTCGTCTTTATCTCCATCATCAATTCTAATTTAAAAGGATTTATTTATCTCTTGGGCATCTTCATTTTATTCTTTATCGTTTTACTCTTTCAAAAAGTATTACGAATCAAATTGCCGAACGAAGCCTCTCCTTATTGTCAAGTCTTCTCTTTCCCTATCCCTCTACAAGGCGTGCCTTCTTTCAACAGTTCCATCTTTTTATTTACCTTTGTCTATTTGTTTGTTCCTATGATCGCAAACAACATTATGAATTTTCCCTTGCTCGTCTTGTTGCTTGTCATCTACGCAATCGATACGGTGACGAAAGTCAGGGGAAAATGCACTAGTCCGGTGGGGGTTATTTTGGGCAGTATACTGGGAATGGTGTGGGGGTTTTTGTGGTATTTTATGATTGAAACCCAAAATCCTGAGTTGCTTTACTATGACGATCTCATTTCGAACAAGATTGCATGCAGTCGCCCGACTCAGCAGCAATTTAAGTGTTCCGTTTTTCGTAATGGTGAATTATTACAAACCTTATAAGGTTAAATCATTCTATACACATCCGAACTCTACCAGAATACGATAAAGGATAGTGGATGTTTATCCAACATTTTGTGAAACGTTTAAAGGTAATAGGAGTCTATAGTATAAGACGAGATGGAGTATAGTGAAACCTGTCAGAAAACGATGGAAGAGGTAAAAATTGACACCGAATCAAATCATGTGTGTTCGTCAACATCCATGGACTACACGCACAACACTCGCGAGGAACTGATTGCAATTTGTAAGGAGAAAAAAATTAAAGGGTATAGTGGTAAGAAGAAGAGTGATATGATACTCTTACTTCACTCAAGCAATCCAATCGATTTGCCTCTTGTAGAACCATCGCCCCTTGTAGAACCATCGCCTGATCCAGTGGTTCAATCGAATAGTGTAATGAATGATCATCATGCATTTGTATATCAAACCATGCTTACCTGTATCGGGAACAAGAGAAAATTGGTTTCCAACATTCGTTCTATAATGGATGACATTCGTGGTTTACTTTCAAAGGATAAATTGAATATTGTAGATGGTTTTGCGGGTTCTTCTGTCGTATCACGAGAACTTACCTATATTTCGGAAAATCTATACACCAATGATATGGAATTGTATTCCTATTTGATGGCATATTGTTATCTAGTGAATCCTTCCGATGTTCAAAAAGAAAGAGTGTCCCTCCATATAAAAACCATGAATGAAATTGCAGAAAAGGGTCCTTATTGTGAAGGGATTATCTGTAATCTTTATGCACCTAAAGATAGCAAGAATATAAAGGAAGGTGAACGATGTTTCTATACAAGAGAAAATGCTCTTATCCTGGATACTCTTAGGAAGTATATATCCGACAATGTAGAAGAAGAACTTGTGAATTACTGCCTTGTCCCTCTCTTAAATAAAGCAAGTATACATACAAATACCGCTGGAGTGTTCAAGGGGTTCTATAAGAAAGATAAGATCGGATGGTTCGGAGGGAAAGGCGAGTTTGCATTGTCTCGTATCACAAAACCCATTCGTTTAGATATTCCAGTTTGGAATCCTTCTACGTACAATGCATTTCCTTCCAACAAGGATATAAATGTATTAGTGGATGAACTTCCGGATACGATCGATGTCATGTATTTAGACCCGCCTTATAACCAGCATCCATATGGAAGTAATTACTTTATGTTAAATGTGATCGCTACAAACGAAGAACCCAAAGACATATCCCATGTTTCTGGGATACCCACAAATTGGAACAAGTCTAACTATAATCACAAAAAAACTGCAGTAGAATCTATGAAGAAATTACTGGAGAGTGGTCTTTCTAAATCAACCTATCTTCTAATTTCATACAATAATGAAGGGATTATTACAGACAGTGATTGGAAAATATTATTTGAACCGTATACAGTGAAAAAATACGAGATAAAATACGACACCTATAAAGGTAGTCGAAATCTGAAAGATAGAAGTGATAAAGTCATAGAGATTATGTATCTTGTTTCTAAGAAATAGGAAAAGATTCAATCACTTCATCCACTATTTTCTTTAAAATCTGTATCTGTTCTTCTTTCTTCCAAAGGGATGATCCATGCTTCATCTCATCCCACTTATGCGCCTTTACAAAGACAGATGCAATACTCTTGCCACATATTTTCTTTATATCAATAGACGGAATAATTGCATCAATCCTTGATTGTATTTGTTCTGGGGTAGTTGTTTTAGAGATATCCACATAATGATTGGGGATTCCCATGTTCATCATCTCTATCCGTTTGGCAATTGTCTCGGTAGAATGGAAGTCGCAACCAGAGGCGAACATTACATAAGGAAATGTAGGACATTCTGCGAATAACATTTCTGCACCTCTGATATTTTTAGCACCTCTTTCGATGGCATTTCCGGTAGACTGTCTTTTTTTATTCTGTTCAAATAAATGATCGTTTGTTCCTTGAACTTTATCTTCAACGATAAGAAGGGGTATTCGCTTTTCGCCACACACCGCAAATAAGATTCCGCCATCGGGTTTCATGTATACCTTTTTATTCTCAGGGTTTGGTGTTGGACCACCCACTTTTTCAAAGTAACACTGGCATTCATACAGTGAAATGGTTTTTTCTTGGACAACATCCCAACCCAGTCGTTTGAAAAGCTCCTCAACATAAGGGATAAATTCAACCATTGTTTCTGCTAATGTTCTTTCAGAGATGGAACTATCATCGTTTAGATGCCGCCCCTCTTCCGCCAGATGTGTTTGACTTTTACTCAATCGGTTGGATTGAGACATCTCTACTTTTAGTGGGATTCCATTTAAACCATTTTCTACAATAGTTTCTGCTTGGACAGTTCTATCATTCAATAGAATTGCAATCAGTTCCTTCTTTTTCTTTCCTCTAGCGGGTTTGAGGTTTCGTTCCTTACACAGGGAAATGAGTTCGTTCTTATTCATCTTGGAATAGTCCATTTGGATTGTTCGGTTTTATAGTGCATAGGATAGTGTTTTGTTCGGTTCAATTTTTCACTTAGTCTGTGATGACACCTAAAATGGGTTACACATGAAACAACTGATTGTTCTGTCTGAAATACTTATGCAGATCCTGCAGAATGGTTTTACGATGAAAACTGTAGAGCATCATGGTGACACTGGTATTGTTCATATGTTGATAGACATGAAACATGTTACGAACTGCCGTATCAATACTCATTGGTCTATAAATCAACACATGTTCTTCATAAGTAATCAAGGGTTTTTTAATACGGGCATTTACACTGTTGTGAAATTGAAACACAAACATTTGTAATTGTTGGAGGGTTTGAATCCGTTGAAATTGGTGATGTTTAAAATAGGAGGTCGCATGACTAGAGCACATGGGGCAAGGTAGATTCGCCACGATTCTCTCCATGATCTTTTTTAATTCTTGTAATTGAGGCGAGGTCATGGTTTCTTTTGCTTTCAGCGCCATACAATGTAATACCTGCCATGTAGGCGGTCCCCATACGTTTTTGGACATATGATATAAAGACATAAATAAATATGTTGAAATATGGAGAATTGTTTAATCAGCAAAGAACCTATAGAACATAAAATTACTTTACCTTGTCAACATTCTTTTGATTATTATTATCTTTACCAAGAAGTGATTGAGCAAAAAAATCGTCACATTGATTACTTTAAATGTCCCTATTGTCGCGCCATCTATTACGCCACTTTACCCTATTACGAAATAGAGGATGTGAAAAAGATCATTCACGTCAATTATAACAACAAATTGCTTTTACCTATGTTTCCTTGTGCATGGAAAGAATGTAATTTGTTCGGAAATGTCTATAAAAACGGTCACTATTGCAAAAAACATTATCCACTTTCGATCAAACAACGTTGCACCACGGTCTGTAAAAACGGGAATGTGTGTCCGTATCATGCATTGCCTTATACACACTGTTGCAAACGGCATACTGTAGCAGAACCAGCATGTTCGGACTCTGACCTGATTCTCCAAGTAGATTCATCTAATCTACATAAAGAATAAACATAAACACAACCCTACGGGTTTATGGAATGGAAACCAATCATTTGGCAGACCGAATCAAAAAATGGTTAGAAGTAGACATGCGCATCAATGATTTACAGAAACAATTACGTCTTTTAAAAAAGACCAAAAAATCTACCACCGATGAACTCACCACGCTCATGAAAGAGCGAGAGGTAGATTCTGTCAATGTAAACAATGTAGGACAAATCGTCTACACCACCAATAAGGTGAAAAAGGGCATCAACAAGAAGTATTTGAACGAGATTTTAACCGAATATTACAAGACGAACCCGTCACTCGCAAAAGAGGTTTGTGATTTTATTTTAGAACATAGAGAATCACAAATAAAGGAAAACATACGACTAAAAAAATAATCCTTCAATACATATGGAGGGTTTATCTTCTACTCAAGACTATGACGATCGTGTTTATATACCCTATCGTATAGAGATATTGGACGAGAGTCAATATATGATCTATTATTTGCAGCGTGTAAAGGATAAACTCGAATTCTTAACCAAAAAGACGTTTGCAAATTCAGCAAAATACCAAGGTGCGATCAATTGGAAAGAAAGAAAACGAACGTATCTTTTTTATGAAATGACACATCCAGAAGATGAGTTTGTGTCCTCCGACCAAGAAGACCTATGGAAAGTGACACCTTATGAAATTTTGTATACAAGAGAAGTTTCGGGTATTCCGATTCATCCCGATTGCGTGGAGTTGTTTAAATCTGTGCCAAGTTTGTCTTTGATCGAAGAACAAGAAGTGCCCGTAGTCGCGTATATAGGATTAGGCGAATCTGACATCAAAGAACAAATCTTGTTACAAAGTAAAAATGAAAAGATAGGGATCTTTGGAAAAGGGTATTATTTCAACAACTATGAAAATGCACTTTACGACGCTTATTACAAAGAAGAAACCGACGATTATCTGATTCGTTTGGAGAATACATCCCATCTAAAGGATCATGACATTCAGAATGACCAGGTTCAACTCAAAGGAAATTCTTTTTATCATGGGTCCCATTATTTGGGAGAATCGTCTGAATGTAATCGAAACGTCAAATACTTTATTTATTATTATGACGACGAGGTGATTTATTTAAAGTCTCATAAACCCCATGATTGTAAAAAAGAAATTCAATTGCGCAAAGAGTCGGGATATGTAATGCGTTACATTTTATTCTTAAAAAAACATTGTATTCAAAAAAGGGGATCAAATGCGGATTCTTATGCGTCAGATTCCATCTATATGGTAAAAAACACAGACCATTTTATTTGTTTATCGTATCATTTCATCAAAAAAAAATAAAGGAAACATACATATGAGACTTGGAATAGAAGACATCTTAGCGAATAAGTTCATACGTATTACGTTGATGATCTTCTTTTTACTGTTCATCTATAAAATATTATTCGCCATTGGTATTTTTTTTGCGATTGAGAAACACATCTTATCGGTCTATTTGTGTTGGATTACCATGCTTGTGATATTTGCGTCTATTCTTCCTTTTAAGCAATATCAGTTTACCGTTTCAAAAAAGGAACCCGAACCAAAAATTGATCCTGTTGTGAATCCACCTTGATAGGTAAAATGGAACGAAATTTAAATCAGAAGATTGCTGCGCATATTACTGACCTCAAGACCAACATTACTCAATGGTTGGAAACCAATCAACTCTCGCTCCAAGATGCAACTGGCAAAAACCGAATGAATGATTTGTTGCGAAACATTTCGGACTTTCAGACCCTCGAACTATCCAAAGACGATTTCAAGCGACGAACCCGTATCAAGACCATTATCCCCACGTATGAACGTTGCTGCGCTCTTCGCTTGAATGGCGAACAATGCACACGTAAAAATAAAACAGGGGAACGATTCTGCGGAACCCATTTGAAAGGTCTTCCCTACGGACAAATCCAAGAGTCCCCGCAATTTGCACAGGAAAAGATTGAAATTCACTTGGAAGAAATATGCGGGATTCATCAATACATTGACTTAACGGGCAATGTCTATTCTAGTGAAGATATTTTAAACAGTATCCCCAATCCGAGAGTGATTTCACACTGGAAGAAGGTGAATGGTGAATTTATGATTGTTTAAATCTCCACTCTATGTATGAAACGAACTACATTGAACATAAAACGAGTTGAATTGGTTACGATGGAAATATGTCATACCCATTGTATTTTTTGTCAGAAAGATTGTTACAAACAGATGATTTTTATTGGGGATTGTGGACATTCTTTTTGCATGGAATGTTCTGTTCGGTTGTATGAAGATTCACAACTCTCGCCCGTGCCGTTTGGGGGTCCTCCTTGTCCAAAGGGTTGTCTCAATCCAAAAGAAGGTCCCCAATGTGAATGCTTGGAGAAAGAAACCCTTTTAATAGAATGGGAGCAAAAAGACCCGATACAACATCGACAATGGAACGCACAAAGAATACTCTACCGTTATAGTGAAGGGATCTTTCGTTGTCCCGTGTGTATTAAAAAATAAAGGGTTATGATTCAAATGCTTATGGATTTAAATGCTTATGCATAGAATGCAATCATCTCCTCTCGGGTAAGAAGAGGTCCGGGACCATAAAGAACTGCGTGCGCTGCAATCAGATCATAGAGTGGTGGTGACTCCATTTCTGTTTCCTTGGAAAGTTGGATGTATCCAGGTGGAAGAGTATTTAGAGAATAAAGGGGGGTTTCATCATTGTAAAGAGGTTCCTGTGTTTCTTTGACATAGATTAAATTGGCAAAGTAGACCATGACGGTGATTGCATCTAGGAGAACCGGATTGGTTTGGAGGATGGGCATCTCGTGTATCGTTCGCGGACAAACGAACCCGACCTGTTCCAACAGAGACCGATTGAACTCAGCGAAGTGATCCTTGTCAATCGGCATCTCTGGAAAGAACCCGAAATAGGTTTGCAGGTATCGTTGGATCGCGAGCATATTCGTGCCTGGACCACCGCCGATTTCCGGACAATACAAGCGATACAACAATCCAGGAATGTGTGCAATGGACCCAGGTGAAATCAATTTCATGAACCCGTATTTTTGATAATCTTCGTAATGGATGGGATCTAGTTTTTGAACAAAGGACATGGGAAACGTGATCATCGTATCTGCGGTGGAGAAACGATGTTTCACGGATTCTAGCAGTGGCATATGTTTTTTGTTTGGGAAATTCATGCAACCGATTTTGCATCCTTGGCAAAACCCGTTTTGCTTGGACTCTAGAAGAAGAGCAAGTGAATTGCGGACACTTTCGTCGTGAATCGGTGCACAGATACATACCTTGATCGCTTGAGTAACTTCCTCCAAAAGGAGTTGATCCCTGAATTCAATACGAGATTCTCCGTAATGTTTCATGGTTTCTTCAAATCGTTCACCTACGTATACCACAATGCGCTGGTTGGTATGGGTTTGAAGAAAACGTTCATACGCGCAAAACGCTGCACGATCGTCTACATCTCCATCTGCCATTCCGTGGAACCAAGGGTCGTGGATGGCGTAAACGTAGATAGACATAGAGGTAGACATCTTTTATACAATTCTTCTGTCAAAACTTTAGGATCAATTTTATTATAGAAATCTTTTCTTTGGTCTATGTATAAATGAATTCGCTTTTTGGACCTTTAGGTAAAAAATACTGCAACTTATTCTTACTTCTTTCGGCGATTGCTCTCTTCTTTCTAATTACCATGGTGATAGGTCTTCTCTTTATGCTTACCAAGAAGAAGGTGGACGGGTGGACCGTCTTCGCCATCATATGGGCGTCCGTATTGTATTTGATTCAATACATCAATAACCGTATTTTGTATAATATGTGCAAATCGATTTAAACGGTTCGTTCTACTTCCAGTAGATGGAAGTCACTCTAGAGAATCGTGCGCAACTGAAAGAGTATCTATCTAACACGACGCATGAAACTACCATTATAAAACTGACTGCATCCTGGTGTGGACCCTGTAAAAAGATTGCACCGTATGTGAAGCAGTTGAACGAGGAATATGGAAAAACCTATTCTTTTGAATATCTAGAAGTGGACGTAGACGAAGCGCTAGATCTCTACGCTTTCTTTAAGAAAATGAAAATGGCGAATGGAGTTCCGACCTTTTTGGCATTTAAGAAGTGTTTGTATCATCCGGATAATTTTTACGTCCCTTACAAATGTATTACCGGTGCAGACCCTCGTGGTCTCAAGGCGTTCTATGAGGCAAGTTTAGTGTGTTAATTTCTCTTTAAATGATATGCCTTTAAAGAGAATAGAAGAGTGTTCTTTGGATGATTTGTTTGGACTCTTTGACATAGAATTGGAGGAACTGACGGTAGACGAGTTAAAGCAGGCGAAGAAAAAGGTTCTTCTCTTGCATCCCGACAAAAATAGAGGACGAGACACCACCCATTATTACGAGTATTTTAAGAGAGCCTATGAAAAACTGGAAAGTGTCTTTGACTTTATCAACCGGCATCCAAAAAAAGAAAAAGGTCAAACGTATCAAAACGAAGAATTGATACAGCAAGGGTTTTATGAATATTGCCAGAAACATGGACTCAAAGATGCCTCTTTTCAAAAAACATTTAACGAAGTGTTTGAAAAGGTGTATCTTCCAGAGGAGGATGGGTATGGCGAATGGTTGAAATCAGAAGAAGGGGTTTATGAAAAAGGAAATTTGGAAGGATCCCGCGTAAAAGCAATGTCGCTCATTGTGATAGACAAGGAATTAAAAACGTTACAAGAACTAGACCCGCACGATGTCAAGGACGCTTACCTGCATTCCGTGTTGCCGATACAAGCGGAGAAGGTGTATCAAGAAACCCCACGATTTTCTACGGTAGAAGAGTATCAACGACATCAGGCGAAATCCTTGGGACCTCCCCTCTTGGAGAAAGACGCTGAAAAAGTATTACGAGACAAAGCGCAAAAAGAATACAAAACCTCCTTGCAAATGTCGTATGACTTGTTAAACAAAACAGAACATCAAACGAAACGAATGAAGGAAGTGTATCGTCAATTTTTGAAACTAGAGAATTAAATCATGCTCCAGACCTTGATAATTTTATGTATTTCTATATATAATGAATGGGATTACCGTGTATTTTGTATTATTTATTGTATTATTTCTATTCTTGAATTACAATTATTACCAACAAAAAAAACGAGACTTTATAGAAGAACGAAAGAAAGAGGAACTTCATCTGGAAGACTTTTTCTATTGTTCAGACACGTTGTCTCGTTCGAAGCGACGTAAAATATGGGTCTATATTCCTCTAGAGAAAAACTCCAGACAATGGATCAGTTTTGGTTCACGAACCTCGACACAAATGAATCTTTCCTTGATGAATCTTTGCATTAAATCCATCATCGATTGGTGCTCCCAAACCTACGATATTGTCCTCTTTACCGATCAAGATATTAGTGAAATACTTAAATCTAAATTGGATTTGTCCACCTTTTCCGGCGATGTCTTAGAAAAGCAGCGCGAACTATACATCCTTGAAATACTTTACGAATACGGGGGTATTTTACTGCCGCCTACTCTTTATATGCGAAACAACATGAAACAACAAGATGTGTTGGATCGTTGGTATGTGTCTGACCTATACAACAATCACAACGAATCGATGGCAACCCATCTTCCCTCTGCGGTGATTACAGGTGCTCCGCCCAAGGACCCGCAACTACGAAACTACATTGATTATTTGGCGAGAGATCTGAAACAAGAATTTACATGCAATTACTTTAAAACCCATTCTATTTTTGTCTTGGATGGATCCGTGTTCGGGATGAAAAATAAATACAATGAACCGATTACCTTGGACGATCTCATGTCGAATAAAAAATTAAAATTACCAGAATATAACGTGGGTCTTTACATGCCTTATCGCGAATTGTTGGAAAGAAATAAGTATAAATGGTATTGCAAAATGAGTGAAAAACAAGTATTGGAAACCCATTGTGCGTTTTCTTATTATATGTTGGACAATTCTTAACGATTAATCTCATGTAAATTCAGTTTTCCGCGGCAATACGGACAACAGTCTGATTTTAGTTGTCGTAAACAATCCAGACAAAAGGGTTGTTTACAACAAGTGCAAATAGAATAGAGTGACTTGTCTTCCATAAAACAGATCTCGCACGTTCCTTTGACCACGGGGGGTAAGGGTTTTATCAAGATACGAGTAGGAGGATTCTTGTTTGGAATCGCGATTCCTTTTCCGCCACAACAGGTATAGGCGACGGTAAGTCTCGTATTGTTTAGGATAAACTCATTGCACGCTTGGGTGGTTTCAAAATGTTTAAAGGTGTAACTTCCGCTTGGAAGTATTTCGAGAATAGGATCCATATGCGTTGGGTCCATGGTAATTCTCTTTCTGATCTTCTTTTAAAAACTATCAATTTTATTGGACAAAATCCAGGTTGCTCCATAAAACCCATACAGAATAAATCCTGACACCATCCCTATGATCAGAAGGAAAATAACCATGGCATATACCATACGTGTCCAGAATACGGTTCCGAATTGCATCTTTGTATCCAGTAAGGCGGTTAAAAAAGGATCAATTTTTAAAGATAGTCACATACGACGACTTCGCCTGACTCAAGTATTTGAAACGGTTTGGCGCAACCATAGACAAGACCTTCTTTGACCCACGCCTCGCATTCGCTTTGACTTGCATGCGGGGGTATTTGTTCACCGGTCTTGAAAGATGCATGACGAAAGATACGACAGTTGAGTTGTTCGATCCATACGGGTTCCTTGCAATGCGGACATTCGACAATCAACGCATTCATTTCTATATACAACAAATAAAAACTTTAGAAGTCTAATTTTTATCTAAACTATTCTGATACGTTCTTTTATTTTACATTTCCAATACTCTACGGTGAGTAGGTCTTTATCCGGTGGACGATAAGGACAATCTATAGATTGTGTATGAACCATGGATACCATTTCTTCGCCCTCCGAATAGACCATATTGTCTCCAAAAATATCCTCGTAATAAAGACCAACGTTGGAGACAGGGATTGCTCCTAATCCGATACATTCGTAATGTCGATAACAATCGTCACGATCTCCTGTTGTTGAAATCACAAATTTACTTTGTAGAATGTTTTCTAAAAAATCATCATACTTTGTAATATTTCCGCTATTTTTTCCGAGTAGATCAAATTTTCGTCGGATATGATTCGACGGTAAATGATGATGAACAGAAGAATAATGGTTTAAAATCATAATATTTTTGGAGAGTACTTGATTCTGTTTGATGAAATCCACAAAATGGTTTATAGTATGATGACATATTCCATAAGGAAATGCCATGTATTTAGGATGTCTATAAATAGGATTTTGAGAAATCCATAAAAGAACATTCTCGTGATTTAATAATGAATCTGTTTTCGAAGATAAGGTCACTTGAGGTAGGTGCCATTGGGAAGTAATGATCACTACTTTTATGTTTCTTTTACAAAGAATAGGTATAATTTCATCGTAGAAAAAGTCTACGTGATCTACTTGTATTTGAATGATCTCTCCATGTTTGATGTCGTTGTAATTTTTATTCTTCAATAGATTATTTGACTTTAGTTCTAAAGAAATGCCTATACATTTAGGACTACGGGGGTATAGTTCGGTCGAGATATAATGATCACATAACAAATAAGGTGTAATAGGTGTTACAAATCTTTCTATAGGTTTATCCGACAATAATGCATTCTCAAAATGTATACCCATTATAAATATTATTGATACATTAAATACATACACAAGAGAATGCTATTCAAGGTCATGCTGACGACTCCCGAAACGATGAGCGAAAGATCTAGGATGAAATATCCATGCAGTAACCATAACAAGTTGGTCGTTAAAAACAAAAGAATCGTATACAAGGACAAATCCTGACACGTTTGGTTTGATAGGTCTTGTAGACTTGGGGTATGATTTGAAGGCAATTCACGAGCGGCGCTAAAATGGCAACTCCTTGAGGAATCATCTATATTATACTAAAGATTCATAAAAGGCGATCACTTTCGGATGCGATTTGATACGACTCGGTTGAAAGTTCATCAGATAGAGACCATCCATGGTTCGAACTCGAGACAATGCCACGTAGGTCTGACCATATTCAAAGATCGAATTCCCGATATCAATCTGCGCGTGGGTGAGCGAACTACCCTGTATCTTGTGAATGGTCAGCGCCCACGCCAAGCACAAGGGAAATTGACACACTGCCAAGGTGGGATAGACTTCGGATTGATAGACCTGTTGTTCCATCAGCATTCGTGTTCCATTCGTGAAGAGAACCATCGGTCGTCCCTTGACGAGGTCTACCACGGTTCCTTGAGACCCATTACAAATCCCGCGTTCCATGTCGATGTTTCGCATGCACATGATTTGTGTTCCTTTTTTCAAGATCAAGGATTGTTGAATGTTATTGTTTTTGATGAGACTCTCTATTTCGCGATCTTTTTCGGTGTCTCTGAGTGCATGACACATCGACAGAACAGCGGGTTCAATGTTTTTGCCATCTTTCAAATAAACGGTCAGTTCTTTGTGAATCAATGCGTCAAAGGTATGAGTCGTTTCTTTCACTTTGCTAAACATATCCTGGTTAATAAAGTCCGCCTGCTTTCGAGTCGGCACAATCTTGGTAATGGGTTGGTCGCGGTCGCGCGCCACGTATTTCTCCAGTTGTGCGATGCTTTCCTTGTCTAGTTTTCCTTTCCTGACTTGCATGAGAATTTCGATATAGACGGGGTCGGATTGACGAAAGAAGGTTTTCAATTCAAGATGCTGTTTTTTTGGAAAGACTTCAAACCATTGATCGGATTCAAAACAAAATCCATCCTTTTCGACCGGAGGCAGTTGGAAAAAGTCCCCTACAAACACAACTTGCATTCCCCCAAAGGGTCGCGAATTTTGTCGAACGCGTTTGGCAATGGCATCGAGTAGTTCAAACATTCGTTTGGACATCATGCTGACTTCGTCGACGATTAAAATATCGGTTTTCCAATGTTGACGTAATTCTTTCTTTTGTGCGATACGACGAATGATCGTGTCATCGTCCCCTTTCATCATACCGATGCCACTCCATGAATGAATGGTGGACGCATTGCAGTCCAACAAGATCGCAGCGCACCCCGTTAAAGCGCACACGACGCACGATTTACCTTTGACTTTTGCGTGTTCAATCATTTTCTTGATCAGGAAAGATTTACCTGTTCCGCCCGGACCTGTCAAGAAGACATTGTCTCCGTTGGCATAGAGATCAAACGCTTGATTCTGTTCTTCGGAAAAGGTCTCTGGATTGACGGAGGTTGAGGTTTCGGATAAGGATAAAGATTCCATTCTATACACTGGGTTCCAACAATTCATTGGATTCAATTTTAAGGTCAGACGCCGTGTCCTTTTCTTTTCTATGAATATAGAAATAATACTCAATGTAGTGTTTGGAATTGGTGTATTTTATTTTATAATCAAAAAATACACCATTCATGTGCGAAATCTGACGTAAGACCGTGATAAAATTCATGTAACTCATTTTAGGTCTTGTCACATAATTCTTTTTAGAATTATGATAATACGGTTCTACTCGTTCTAAAAATTCTTTGAGTTTGTCTCCGTATTGTGCACGTTTAAAGTGATTGATGTTGATGAGCGAATAGTCCTGTTCTAAAGTTCCAAAAAGTTCTAAATATTCATTAAAAAACTCGACGGGTCTTTTGAGTATTTGGTTTTTAGTTGCCATAATGTGTTGCATTATTTTTATAAATTCCAAATAACTCATTGGTTAAAAAAAGAAGCATTAACTTGTGATCGTACCCATCAAAAATATATTGAATATAAAAACATATTTTTTCAATGTAAAGATACCTTATACTTCTTCGTTTGTTTGTCTTTAAAAACTCGTAAATGAAGTAATAGATGTCCAACAAAGAATACCCTGTCTCGTAAAGTCCGAATAGGATCTGGGTCGCCTCCTTGATCTTGTCTTTTGCAAGAGTGTCGAAATAATTCTCTAAAATTCGGGCGTCAAGCAACGTAATATAAGGACCTATATCTTCAACCACGTGAATATTTAACAAGAAGAGTTTATTGAATAGATTATAGATATAATAAATTGTCAGGTTTGGATATTCCAGTAAGGTATTCTTGTTTTTGATCGTAATGTTCTCTCCCTCGCTAATACGGTCAATCAACTGATTGAACTCAACTCGGGTCAACGGTTCAAAATACAAGGGTGATACTCTGGACTGGATGATCTCATTCATTTTGGTCGTATTTTCACAACCCAATAAAAAAAGAATCTTAGGATTCTCTTCCATAATTTCTTTTAAATATTGTTGGTTGTTGTCATGAATAATATCAAAATTTTCGATAAAGACGCATTTTTTCGTAGTAGAACATCTACAAAATGTGCGCAGTTCATTGTTTTCATTGTTACAAAACGACAAATCCTTGAAAGTATCTAACATCAGCACCGATTCTTTCGGCACAGTGCCGTAATATTCGCGCAATGCCAACTTCATTGCAACCGATTTATACGTTTGATTGGACCCAATAAAGAGAATGTTTTTTCTCTCTTTCAAATACTCTTTCAGTTGTCTCAAGAGAGGTTCCAGGTTTGGACTGATGAGTTCATCCAGTGTATTCGGGTTGTATTTTTCTTCCATGAGTTTCATTCTTCATCCATGCCATTTGTATTTATATAAAAATAAGAAAACAAGAAAATACGTATAAAAAATAGAAGTATTTGATTGTATGGATTATTATGCTATTTTAGGCGTTCCACGTGATGCCACCGATAGTGTGATTAAAAAAGCATATCGCGAACTCAGTTTCAACACTCACCCCGACCGTAATTCTAGTCCAGAGGCGTCTACAAAAATGCAGCAGTTGAACGAAGCATACGAAACCCTGAAAGATCCACAAAAACGTAAACAATATGACATGGGACCCAATCCATTGGAGAATCTCTTCGGCGATTTGTTTCGCCAACAAAGTCAAGGTCCGATGCATTTTGCGAGACACATGCATCCACACATGAATCCACATATGAATCCACACATTCAAATCTTTGAAATGATGCATCAAATGGGCAATATGGGCATGGGAGAACCCATGATCTTTCACTTTGATGATATGCAACCGATTCAACCCCTGGAAACCGTGGTTGAACTCACGTTTGAACAAGCGTTCCAGGGTCATTCTTTACCCATTACGGTCACACGGAACATTGTAAATGGTATGCAACGTTCGAAAGAAACCGAGAAAATTTACGTGACCATTCCCGCAGGGATTGATCATGGAGAGATCCTGGAAATTCCTGAAAAAGGACATCAACAAAACAAGAAAGGTTCGCTCAAAGTGCATATTCACGTGAAACCTCACGAAGTATTTGAAAGAAAAGGTCTGCATCTCTTTTGCCAACATACGCTGGAATTTAAAGAATCCATTTGTGGGTTTGATTTTACACTGAAACTATTGGATGGATCCGCCATCAAATTAAAAAGTAGTCCGGGACATATCATTCAAAATATGGACGAAAAAGTCATCAAAGGCAAAGGCATTCATAGAGATGGCGGAGAAGGAGACCTGTTGATCAAGTTTAGGGTATTGCCACCGAAAGTATTGACCGACGAACAAGTTGCACTCTTTTCAAATT
>Ga0209358_10001600_pt1 | contig 17799 bp, 18 predicted proteins | sample LauGreFa1BDMLBSN_2_FD_187574 | JGI IMG/M metagenome (GOLD analysis project Ga0209358, IMG submission 187574) | Freshwater lake microbial communities from Lake Michigan, USA - Fa13.BD.MLB.SN (SPAdes) (version 2) | ecosystem: Environmental > Aquatic > Freshwater > Lake | place: Lake Michigan, USA... | reverse complement strand
ATATATGGTAAACCACTTAAAGAAATATACAAATAATGACTAATGGACCTTGAATCCGAATTTAAAGCGAAATTTGAACAAATGTGTAATGGAATTACTAATAACCAATATATATTTGAAGTTACTAAATTATGTGGTCATGGACAGTTTATATCTATTTTTAAAAAACAAACATTGATTGACATTTATAAAATTATTTCTTTACATTACGAATGTAAAGATATCAAACAATTATTTTTTATTAATAGTTGTACTAATGAAAAAATTTATATTCCGATTACAGATGTAATTACTATACAAGATTTTTTGTTTAGTCACAATTCAGGCTCATCACTAACTATTAAACCTATTTATCCAGTTCCATGCAAAGTAGTATATCGAATTTATTTTGATGATGGACATACTCATGGAAATACCGCATGTGAAGTAAAAGAATTTGTTTAATTATAATTTATGTTTACCAAAAAAATTGATTTAATAATTATTAATATATATAATTCATATATTAATAATAAATGGCAGAAGCAGTCGATTTTTCATCATTGAATTTACCCATTCCAGAAGTAGTTTATACTTATCCAAAAGAAAAACAAGAAGAAATATTCAAATATTTACAACATCTAGATGACCATGACAGAAATGGGTATTTAATAGCTAAAAATCATCTTGGCACTTCTTTTAATATATACAAAAGTAACGGATATAAAGAATGGAAAAATAAAAAATAAAATTAAAAAATTTATAAATTAAATCTCACGCGTTTAGATTTCCCTTTGCTTTTTACATGATGCTTTTTAGTTTTACCTCCTTTTATAATAGAAAAATTAATAGGGTCTTTAAACTCATTAATAGAGTCAATTATTCTACCCGCTACTTGATACTTTTCATTATTAATTTTTTTTAATCCTCCTGCTGCCTGCTGTACCATTTGTTTTTGGATATTTTGACTATTTATTTTTGGTACAGAAGGCATTTGAGGTGTAGAAGGCATTTGAGGCATAGAAGGCATTTGAGGTATAGAAGGCATTTGAGGTGTAGAAGGTATTGAACCACTTAAATTATCTACCTTCTGTTTTGCTGCCTCTAATTTTTCAAGACCTTCATTAATATTTTCACTAGTTTCTTTTACCGCTTTTGATACCGCTTCTGTAGCAGTAGTTGATGCTTCTACCACATCTTGTGCCGCCGCTGTAACATCATTTACCATTTTACCCATATCTATAATAGAACCATAAAAGGGAACCGCCGCTGCTACATCAGTGGCTGCTTTAACTGCTCCTGATGCCACACCTGCGACAGCCTTTTCACCTGCTTCATTTAAAACATCTACCGCTTCAGTAATAGGTTTATCCGCAGCTTGTATAGCAATTTCAGCAATTTCAGCAGCATTATCAATCGCAACCTTTGTTTGTTGTTTAAATTCTGGCGTATTTGCTACTTTATTAAATTCAGAAAGCAGTTTTGTACCAGTTTCAGCAATATCTCCTGCTGCTTCGGATACGGATTTACCAACTTCTGGGCTTTGCAATACATCATTTATATTTTCAATAATTGCTGCAGATGCTTTATCAGCTACATTAACAACATCAGAACCAATCTTTGATATACCTTCGGTAGCTTGATTTAAAGTTTCATCTATTTTTTGCGACTCTGCAGCTGCAACATTAGCCTCAACATCACTTGGTTTTATAGTTTGTAATCCTAATAATCTCAATCCCTTTTCCTTACCATAATTAATAATGCGACCTGTATAACCAGATAGTTTATTACCTATTATATCAATAACGCCTTCCGTTTTATTTTCTTTAACAGATTCTGGATTACTTAATTCAACACTACCACCATAATATTTTTTATATTTTCTTGTTTTTTTTGTTATTCTACGTCTTTTATTCTGTTTAGTTTTATTCATTTATATTATACCAAGAAGTTTATATTTTATTTTACACTATTAAAATTTATACCAATAAAATAAAATATTATCTAATCATTAAAATTTATACCATTAAAATAAAATATTGTTAAATTATTTATTTTTCTTTTCTTCTTGTAATCTTTTAAAATCAGCAAAAGTCATTCCATATTTTTTATCCACAACCTTTCTATCAATCTTCTTCAAAAAATTAAAATTTGATAGTTTACCTTCATATGAATAACGATTCGCATTTTCTTTTAGTAATACCTTTTCATTACTATTTGTTTCAGTAACTTTATTATTAGGTATACTATTTTTTGGAGGCGCAGCTATATTTACATGACCTGTACCTGATTCTTTATTATAACTTTTAAACTTGGCAAATACATTCTTTTTAGATTCTACAACATTATTTTTTTTATTCTCTTCATCATCTTGTTTCTTTTTTTCTTCTTTTTCTTTTTCCTCCTTCTCCTTCTCCTCTAATTTTTTCTCCGAAATTTTCAATTCTTCTTCCATATCATAATAAATAGGCCTACAATCAAACATTTTTATATATTTTCTACTTACAGGCTCTAAATATCTATAAGGAATTGTGTTATCACTATAGAACTCAAATGAACCCCGCTTATTATTATATAACATTAATACATTTCCCAATGGGGTTTTCTCCATTACAAAATTATTTTTAAGCTTGTCAAGACGTTCATCAATCACAAATTTTCTAGATAACTCTTCAACCCTTTTATTAAATTTTTCAATACCATCATCACTTTGATATTCTTGTTTTAATTCATTTTCTTTATTACGCAAATTATTTTGTTCTTCTAATAAAAAATTCACTCGCTCCTTCTTTGTTTCGCCAAGATGTGAATCTTCATTATTATCATCATCGCAAATACAATAATCGTCATCAGAGCTTTCATACTTTGTTAGTTTTTCTGTGATTTCAACCATCTTTGACCTAATTTCCTTTAATTTAACAAAATATTCCTCCTCCATAAGTGAAGTGTGAAATTCTAAAAATTTTTCACCGATTAATTTTTTTTCGTTTTCGTCAAAAATAAACTCTTTGCTTAATTTTCTAATATCCTCTAAATATTTATCATCATATTTGGGTTCAGGTATTTCTTCTTCTCCCAAAAGACATTGATTTACATCATTATTTGTATTATCTTCTGATTCGTTCCCTGATGTTAACATTAATTTTGAACGTACATATAAAACAGGCCAAGTAGCTAACTCACGAAAATCATTAGAAACAAAATATAACACAAAATATATACTCATTATTGTGTATAATGTTTCTTGATTAAAAAAATTTAATAATGCCATATCTTATTTATTATTTATCAAATTATTTTTAAGCGATTTCTTTAACAATTTCTTTATCGACTTCTTTAACATCTTCTTTGTTAATTTCTTTTTGGCGTTCATCAAATAAGTCATTTATTTCTTTTGATAAAATTGGCAACTTTATCAACTCATAATTTTTTTCTTCAGCATCCGGGTGCAATCTTACCAAATATAAATCCGTAACTACTTTTCCATATTTTCTCTCTAATATTGCTTTATAGGTATTTAATTGTAAAGCATAATGCCAAAAATTAGCATCCGGCATTTCACATATTAGTTTATTTTTGGCAAATTTATTAAAATTATTGATTCTTGTTATTTCTTTTGAGCGTTTCCAATCATAAATAGATAATGTTCCATCTGGGTTTTCATATACCATGTCAATAGAACCCGATATTTTTAGGTCTTCATCATATACTGTCCATTCTGTACGATATGGTTTCAACTTTGGAAAATCAGAAACAAAATTGATAAAATATTCCCATTCAACCCCTAAATCCGAATATCTTTTATCATATTTTGTTAATATTTTATGCTGTTGAAAAAGTTCATAATGTGTATAATCAAATAACAAAACTTTTGAATTCATAAAGCACTCAATTTCAAAATGGAGGTCAGTACCCGCTGAAGAAACGGACGCACTATTATTGGACCATTGTTTTTTTATTTCTTCTGCGGTTAACCCCCAATATTTATGACCTTCTTTCCAGTTCTTTCCCTTCATCATATTTTTAATGATTAAATCCGCATTAAAAGCTGGAAAATGAGTATGATTCCAAGTGGTAACGGATGTATATTTATTATCAGGGTCATTTGTTATGACGTATTTATGGTCTTCTTCAAAGAATTTGATATATTGGTCGCGCGGGTGGCAATTTCTGGTTGATAAGATAGGATACAAAGTTGGCTTCATAATAAGTAATTATATGTGATTTATTTATTATGATTTAACTGTTTCAATTTTATTTATCTACTTTTTATTTAAAAAAAGTAGAGCAAAAATATTATATTTTATTTTTTATTTCTTCTTTTATTATTTTGACATCCTTCTTTAAATCCTGAATTTCTTTGATTAAAATACCTATTATTCCATTATAATTTACACTTTGTAAATTTTCTCCATCTTTCTCTCCTGTTACCAAAAATGGATACACTTCTTGTAGCTCATGAGCAATTAAACCTATATCTTGTTTTTCTATCTTAATATTTTTGTAAGTAACTGGTCTTAAATTATCGATTGTAAAAGTTTCATCTAGATTAATTATATTTTCTTTAATACGGTAATCTGATGAAATATTGTAACCTGTAGCATAAAGTTCTTGTGAAAAATTACCATTTCCGGAGACATCTAAAGCATAAATGGAAGTAGGATTATAAACCCCACCGATACCCACATAAGTCCCTGGGATTTTTATTTTTTCTTGGCTTGTTCCGAAAACCATTTGATATGAAGCATCTATAATAGCTGCGTGTCCTATTGCGGTTGATTGTGTATAAATATTTAATGAACTATCTACATTAGTTTCTTCACCTAAAAATGTATTGTAACTGGAATTTCCTGATAAATCAGTGCCCGCAAAAACACCAATAGCTGAATTATGGCCTCCTATTGTAATATTTTGTAAAGCATATTCTCCAATTCCTATATTTCGTTCACCTGTTGTATTTCTAAATAATGGTCCTAGACCAATACCTATATTATACTGACCACCTGTATTATTTGTTAATGCGGTATATCCAATAGCTGTATTATTACTAGCGGTATTTTTAAGTAATGCGGAAGAACCAATAGCTACATTTGTACTACCAGCTATATTTGTATATAATGATTGGTAACCAATTCCTACATTGAAATTACCAGTTTGATTAGAATATAAAGATTGATAACCAATAGCTGTATTATTCACACCTCCTGTTGTATTACTTTGTAATGATTGAAAACCAATAGCAGTATTGGTTGAAACATTCCCCCCTCCTCTACCAACTGTAATACTATTAATAGAAGCATCCATTGTTGTTCCAAAGTTGCCTGACACATCTAATGTAAAATTAGGACCAGTAGTTCCAATACCTACATTATTAGAAATAGTCGTAGGATACAAATTGTTTCCGGATAGTGTCCAATAAGAGTCTCCTATAGCACCTTGAGCTCCTGTGGGACCTAATTGTGTATACATTACTTGTTGAACAGTTAGTATTACACTAGGAATCTCCGGAGTTGTTGTATTATCAGCTACAATAATAACGTTAGTACTATCAACCTGATAACCTAAACTTAATGTTTCTCCACTTGGATTAGTTACTTCATAAAACCAATTCCATGCTGCTACTTCTCTTTCATTTGAACCACCTACTAAATCAACTTCTGTATTTGTCCAAGAAATTGATCCTGATGAATTATTTAACCAAATTAAAATATTATGTTTCCCACCTCCAATCTTGGAAATTTGGGCTGAGAATTGAATATTATATACACCTGGATTTTGAATTGTAAATTCTCCAGTAGCTGGAGTTACTAATACAACTCCATTATTAATATCGGTTTGGTTAACATATAAAAGTCCAGTTAGACCAGCAGGAGGAGTAATTCCTGTATTTCCATAAAATGAACCAAAATAACCTAAAGCACCACCAGCTCCTGTACCTCCTACTAATCCCTGTGCTCCTGTTGTTCCTTGGGCTCCTGTTGACCCTTGTGCTCCTGTTGTTCCTTGGGCTCCTGTTGCTCCTGTTGCTCCTTGGGCTCCTTGTGCTCCTGTGGCTCCTGTTGTTCCTTGTGCTCCTGTGGCTCCTGTAGCACCTTGGGCTCCTGTGGCACCTGTGGCACCTTGTGCTCCTGTGGCACCTGTGGCACCTTGTGGTCCTGTAACTCCAGGCGGAGTAAATGTAGTTTGTAAAAAACTGTAACCATTTGAACCCGTATTATATTGATAATTAATATATAATGTACCATTACCAGTTATATTTATTGTTAATAAAAGTTGTTGTCCTGTTGTAAGTGTAAAAGGAATACCTGCAGATGGTATACTTATAGAAGATATTGTGATTGATGATAATGAAATTTGTATTGAACTAGTTATATTTGTAATTACAGTTGATGGATTTGAAGCATCAACCAAATCTAATGTATAGCTAATGTTAACTGGAGTACCATCAGTAAGAGCAAATAAATTCAATGTATAAATTCCACCAGGAAATGTTCTACTACCAACTACAGATATATCAGTTAAAAATGTTTGAGTAGGTAGAGGAGGTACAGGAGGATATGATTGTTGATTTCCAGCTCCAGAAGTTTGTTGTGATGATAAATATTCATATGAAGTATTCGCTGGGGATTGTTGACTCCAATTTAAATATAAAGGAAGTCCGCCATTCCCTCCAGCTTGCCCGTCAGCTCCTGTTGACCCTTGAGCTCCTGAACCTGAACCATTTCCGGTATTAGTTGAAAATAAAGGTCTAGCATATGACATTATATAATATATAATAATAAAATCAAAGGAAATAAATTTAAAATAAAAGTATCTTAAATATAATCACTTTATATATTATATGAGTTTTGATTTGAATATTGATAATTACACAAAAAAAGAATTAGTGGAAATGTTTGATTTACCATCAAACTATGATAGAAATACTCTTGAAATGAAAGAATCCAAATTGAGAGAAAGTATTGTAAATAATAGAGAAATCAATACAAATACAAAAGAAAAAACAATTCAGTTTTTGGTTAAAGCAAAAAATATATTATTAATAGCTCCTAATAATCAATCTCCGCAAAATGGAGATTTAAAACAAAAAATTTTTGATTTTTATAATTCTAGTTATGACTTGAAAGAAACAAAATTAGAAGACCCACAAGAACACATGGTACAAATTAAACCTGAAAAACCATATTTATCATCATTCCCAAGTGAGTTTTTCCCAGGTGTTATTAATCCTTTAAAAAAGAGGACTATCAGAAGAAATTTGAATATTGACACCAGATTTAGAGAGAACTATTTTGGTTCTCCGTCTACTAATTTCAATTTTACATTGCCAACAACATTTGATAATGTTTTACAAATGCAGTTAACTGCAATAGAATTGCCAACTACTTATTACAATGTATCTAAACAATACGGTAACAACTTTTTCTCTGTAACCGCAAATACATCTACAGGTGTTGTTACTATTCCAGATGGAAACTATACTTATGAAGGCATCGTTAATGTAATAAATAATCAATTAGATATATTGGGTTATCCTTTTAATAAAGTGACATTCTTATTAAACATAAATAATAATTCTGGTAGCGGGCAAATGATGGTAGGACCATTGGACGCTTCATTAAACACATTATCCCTCAATTTTCAAGCAGATAGATTTGGAATTGATGACCGTAATACGCCATTGCCTTTAAAATTTGGCTGGACATTAGGTTTCAGAAATGGCATTTATACAAATAATTTAAATTATGTGTCTGAAGGTGTCGTTGATGTTACTGGTCCAAGATATGTTTATCTAGTGGTTGATGACCATAATAATAATGTAAATAATGGTTTTTACAGTGCGTTTAATTCGTCACTACTAAATAATAATATTTTGGCTCGTATAACATTACAATCACGTTTTTTTGATGTACAGCTTTCGAATAACTTGAATATAGTGACAACACCAAGAGAATACTTTGGACCTGTAAATATAACTACTTTAAATATTCAATTATTAGATGAGTATGGAAGAGTTGTAGACCTAAATAATATGGATTTTAGTTTTTGTCTAACTCTAATTACTGAATATGATATTAACTAAGAAAGAGTTAAAGCTCGCCTGTAGATTTATATTTTAACCATGAGGATGGTTGTTTTTTGGTACCACCATCATATTTAATAGCATATCTCTCAGTAACTAACCAATTATTTAAATGTAGTTCTCCTATAAAAACATCAGCTAGTATTCTGCCATATTTTTCCGTCTGAATATTTTGTAAAGTAACGTGTTTATTTAATATCAAATTAGATACAGCGTCTCTTGCTTGTTTAGCGGCTGTTTTTTCATCTTCGGATTTTCCTTTTATTTCTGGCGTGTCAATTCCGTTTAATCGAACCGCTAATCTGTATAAAGGCGAATCTGCAAAAGGCAACTTAGATGCGATTGTTATAGTATCACCATCATAAACTTTAATAACTCGTCCTCCTTGAATAGGAAAAGTAAATTCAACAGTGTCTTCCCACTTAATATCAGTACCGTCCTCCATATAGTTTTTAGTTATTTTAAAATTTTCATTTTTGGTTTCATCAATTATAACATTATTTGTATCAGGTGTTAGATTTTTAGTTTTATTTTTATTAAAATTAAAAATCGAGAAACGGTTTGGAAATGAAAACATTATATATAAATATAGCACCATGTGTTTATTACAATTTAAAAAAATATAAATTATAAATTAAATAATATTATAATATTTTATAATGTCAAGACCATTTAAACCATATATGGGAAAAAATACATTTGGAGTACTTAAAGAACCACAAGATGCAGGTGAATATACACTAAAAAAAAGAGCAGTTTATAGTTTTTGCCCTCCAAATGTTTGTGTTCCAAGTAGAACAGTTGTGACTCAAAACAATAAACTTTTATTAAGAGAAGCAAATCGAATTTATTTTAGTGATTGTCGAGACCCTTATAGTATAGCAAATTTGAATATTAATTTGGTAACAACGTTAGATTTAAGTGGTGTTCCGGTTATTCAACAAAATAATGTTACTAGTCCCCCTCCTACAATTCCTGCTTATTTAGATACAACTGCAGTGCCATATCTAGCTTATACAATTGACCCAAGTGGAAATTTATTTGGTAATACAGTTTGTGGAACAGATAATTTTCAGAATTATTTACGATTTAATCCGCCATATACAACTACAAATCCAGGCTATATTAATAGTTTATAATACAATACAATACAATAATCAAATAAACAATATTTAAGGAATACAGAATCCAGCAACTGTAACAAAAGTTATTGTAATAAAAGTAACTACGTCCAAATTAACTACAAAATTTAAAATATCCTTATTTATTTTTTCAAAATTACATCCTGTATCGTGTTTTTTTTCAAACTCTTTTTCGATTTTTTTAAAAAGCTGTTCAATATCATCTTTTTTTTCAATATCCTTTTTAATATCATCCTTTTTAATATCATTATAATAATCTACGGCATCATATTCATCATCATAAGTTTCTATTATTGGTACTAATTTTTGTATATTAATATCATCTCCATAAATTTCTATATCAACAAAGGCTCCCCATCCATTACCAAAATGGTAAGGTTTAAATGTATTTTGTAATTGTTTTTTCATTTTAATTGATGTTGTATTATATTATAATTATATTATTTCTATATGATTTGTTTCAATTTTAATTCTAAAATTAAATTTTTAAAATTGAAATCCTTTTTTAAAACATATTTATACAACAAATAATATTTTTAGAAATGAGCGTTTCAAACACTTTGGCTTTAATTTTATGCGGAATAGTTATAGTTGTTTTAATATGTTTAAAATCTTATGTTCAGTATAGAAATGAGGATAGAAACCATGTGGCTATTTTGCCAATAACTACTCCAAATAGAGTTTTAGATAATACTTTTGAAGAAGCAAAAATACCAGATAATGATTTTTATAGAGTGAATATATAAAATATATAATTATAATATATAGTAATGGATTTAAACGTGATTTTTAGATTTATTAGAGATAATGGACAAAATTTAGGAGAAGGAGTAGAAAATGATGCTATTAATAATCGTGATAGAGCAGCATTAACTAGAGTATTAAATGCTTTAAAACAAATTCGCGAGGATGATATGCAAAATATGACAGAAAGAGGTATTCACCATGATGATTTTCTAGATGAGCAAATAGGTGTAGAAGGTTATAGCATAGATGAATTAATTGACCATGTAGAGGAATTGATTTCAATGGCACCTGCATCTGCTGAAGGTGGTAAACGAAAATCAAGAAGACAAAGAAAATCTAGAAAATCCCGTAAATCTAGAAAATCAAGAAAAAGACGTACTAGAAGACATCGTTAAAATTATATAAATATTTTAAATTATATAATTTTTATTAGCGTTTTGCTCCCATTCTAGTAAGCATTCTGTTGGCTTTTCTAGAAATATTTCTATATTTTCTGCTTTTTGTTCTATATTGACGAGCTCTAATATATGCCGCGTAAACCCCTTTAGAACTAATTTTACACGTATTCTTCTTACAAATGGGGAATGATTTTTTTGGTCCTAGAAAGCATTTTCTGCCACATTTTCGCAACATAACAGTTCTTTGATGAAAACCAGGTTTTTCATTTTTCCATCCTCTTACAGGGCTTCCTTTATTTTTTCGTGTTTTAGACATTATAAAATAAGGTTATATTATTTATTTTAATTGTTAAAATATAATATGGAACATATTAGTGAAAATGAAGAGGATAATGATAATCTAAGCGTCAATAGTATTCCAATAAATAACGACCTAAACTCACAAAAAGACAGCTTATTACAAGAGTTAGAATTAATAAAAAAAAATATTGCCGAAAATAATCGTGTCCGATTTTATATGGAAAATGAATTAAACGAAATTACTAGAGCAAGAGATGAAAAATTAAGAGAAAATGAAGAATTAATTAACCATAATGAAGCATTAGTAGAAAATATTTGGAGAAATCAAGAAGATTTAATAAAAATACAAAATGAAAAAAAAAATAGTGTAAGTACAAGTGTGTCTGAAACCCCTTTATCTCCACCTTCGGCACGAAAATTAGCTAGAGGCTCATCTTTTAATACTAGTAGAATTAGTACTTCGGAAACAAATGAACGAATAAGAGCTGCTAATGCTGCTGCTGCTCAATTTGCCGGTGAAGATGACCAAGTATCTAATGCCAGTAGTTCAAATGTAGACCCTTCTGGAAATAATCCAGTTGATGTTTCAGGGAATCCAGTTGACGCATCTGGAAACCCAATTATTTCTGAAAGCGCTATTCAAAAAATAAATGATGAAACAACCTATAAAAAATATACTTACCAAGAGATTGAAGAGAGAATACAAAAAAATTATTTTGAAGATAACCAAAAATATTCCAGTGCGCTTGATATTGTTGCTACTTATTTAAAAGGTCAAAAACTTATTTACATGGAATCAAAAACATATTGCGAAAATAAATTATATAAACTAATGTTGCCATCTATATTTTTATCAGCGGTTGCCACTGTTATTGCTACAATTATGAATGACTATTTTTGGGGTCCTTATTTAATCGCCAGTTTAAATGGTATCATATCTTTTTTATTAGCGGTTGTAAATTATTTGAAATTAGATGCCACCGCGGAAGCACATAAATCGTCATCACATCAATACGATAAATTACAAACCTCCATGGAATTTTTATCGGGAACAACCTTATTATTTTATAAAGACAGAGAAACAATACAAAAAAAATTAGATGATGTTGAAAAAAAAATAGGTGAAATTAAAGAGGGTAACCAGTTTATCGTTCCAAAAGATATAAGAACTATGTATCCAATAACCTATAATACTAATGTGTTTTTAATAATAAAAAAAATAGAGGATATTAAAAAGCGAAAAATAAATAATATAACGGACCTTAAAAATCAAAAAAATTACTTGGTGGCGGTTTCAAAAATGAAAAAAAATAAGAATAAAAATACATCTTTGAAAAATGTAGAAAAGGAAATTGATAAATTAAATGAATGTTGTAGAAATGAGATTAATAATTTATTGGATTTGAAGTCCGCATATTCTATTATTGATGAAATGTTTGCAAAGGAAATGGAAAATGCGGAATTGAAAAAAAAACTAAGATGTAGATCTATTTTTTGTTGTGGATTTGGAATGAATGAAAAAATAATTAATCCTAAAGAAATTAGCACTTTTGTTGAAGATGTAATGGACCCTTATGGTAGACGAGATAAAAAAGTGGAAGAAGAAGAAAAGAAGAAAAAGGAGTTAGAAAATAAGCAAGAACGAGAAAAAAAAGAATTAGAAAATAAATTAATTAAAGAAGATGAAAAGTTCAAAAAGGTGTGGACTGAAATTAAAAAGACAAAGACTTTATTAAAGGATAATATTGAATTAACAGAAGAAATATATAATAAAATGGAACGTGGTCAACTAGAAAATATAGATAAAAAACATGATGGCGATATTTTAACTTTAAAAAAATTCCCTATGTTTGTTAAGCTGCTTGGTTTGGAAAAAAAAGATATTGATATTAATGGTATAAAATTGATGATAGATGAAATACAAGATAATGAATCAGATAAAGGAGATAAAGTAAGTGTTAATAATTCAGACTCGGAACATGAGTTTATGGACTTAGAGGTACAAGGTGTTTGTAATGCTAATAATAATGCTTTAGTTGTTAAAGGTGTTGGTATTGAAACTAGCACTTCTTTAGTGGTTAAAAAATAATCCGTTATAAATAAATTTAATTCATTTTAATAAGTATTTCAATAATACATATTAAATATAAATTTCCGACTTGCCGGAATCGAACCAGCTACCCTTTGATAACTACACCAAATAGATTTGGAAACTACTACAGTCAAATGCTCTGCCAAATGAGCTAAAGTCGGTAATTATGGCATGCGGCTAAGAATATGTCTTAACATATTAATTATATTGTAATCTTTAAGTTATTTAATTTATTAATATTTAGTTTGTTCGATGACATTTTAAATCTTTGCATCTTCGTGTTCCTTTATTACATTTACCTAATTTTTTTTTGCTAAAATGATGAAGTTTCTTTTTTTTATAACAAAATCCGTTTACACACTTTCTTGTTCCTTTTTTACAACGAGTCATTATATATTATTCTAATAAAAAAAGTTAATTGGCTTCTTTATCAATAGTAACTTCTTTCGCAATATTTTTAATTATTTTATCTTCTTTTTCCAAATCATTGTCCCCTTTGCCACCCATTGCTTCAATAATTAATTTGTTGTATTGGTCTGAAAACTTGGATTCACTTTTTTCACAATCTGGATGTTTGGTTTTAAAATCTCTTAATAATTTTGAGTTCTTATGCGCAATATGTTTAATTGCTTTTCTTAACTTCTTTTTTTCCTCATTTTCTTTTTCCCATTTATCCTCATCTTTTACATACATTACTTCTCTCTTTGAATCTGTACAATGAACGGGTCTTTTTGTTTCATCAAGTGAGTTTAGATTTTTCACAATAATGTTTGAAATACCTTCTACGTAGCCAATTTTTCCTACTTTTTCCAAATCTGTTAATTGTATCTTAATAGAATCAACAAAATCCATTATATTCATCGCATCTTTACATGTCTCATTTAAAAAGAATTGTAGATTAAATGTTTTATTATGGGAATTTGTATTATTGCTATTATTATTATGAGTCCCATTTTTACATAATTCTAAAACTTGAGTTTGCAAATCGTGATTTTGTTTTTGTAATTCTTGGTTTTGTTTAATGATTTGTATTATCAAATCAGGGGTTATTTCATTAATATAATTTTTATTTACAGTGTCCACACTATTTTTGTCGCCGAACGGCGATTTTGGCGACTTTTCATTACATTTCTTTTTATGTTTCCATAAGCCAGCATGATGCGAATATTCTTTACCACATTCACAAATATGTAATTTAGGTGTGGTATCCTTTGTATCCATTTTGTATCCTTTCTCGCCGTTTATGTGTTTTTTGGTAAGAAGATGTTTATTCATATCGCAATTCTTAAAGCATTTATAGTCGCAAATTTTACATTCAAATTTTGGCGATTTTTCAGTCTCATTTTGTGTATCCATTATACTCTAATAGAGTATAAAAAAATCGCCTAAATTGTTTTATTTTTAATATATATTTTTCAAAAAAAAATTTATCGTCACAAATTTTAAAAAACTTTGTAAAATCGTGAGACGCTAATTTTTTTTATGGTCACAAATTTTTCAAAAAAAACTTTTTTTCATTTTTCCAAGATTATTTTCTATTTTTCAAAAATGGACAAAAATAAATGTCCAAAAATGAAAAATGAAAATACTTTTGGGAATTTTAATTTTTGTTTTTTATATAATAAATTCCCAAAGTAACTTAAAGAAATTTTAAAAATTTAATTTATCCAAATTTCATCATTCGCAAGTTATTTTTGCTTGCACGAATAGGAGCATTATTTCTAACATTATTTCCTATATAACCATTATTAGTTTCATATAACATTTTGGTTGACTTTATTTGTGCGATTCGGTTTCGCTCTTGAATACGTTTTATACGCTCTTCCAAAACCATTTGTCTATACTCTTCCATCGTTTGAGGCACTTTAACTTCTTGTACTTGTTCCGCATTTGGGTCCTTATAATCCTTAAAATATTTATTGAAAATAAAGCTGTTTTTAACTTCAGGCTCCAATGGTTTCCCTTTAATTACTTTTGTTTGTTGTGGTTGTTGGGTATATTGCGATTGTTGTTCTTGATTGTCACCATTTGGATTCACTGACATATATTGTAGCACACCATTTTTGTTAACAACTAAATTCAAAGAATTCAAAATATCATCATAGCTTACCTTTTTCTTTTTCGGCGCTTGTGTTTCTACTTTGGGATTAGCAGTTTCCCAGTAATTATTGGATTGATACCCATTTACGTCAAAATAATCCCCATTACCTAAATTATCTACTTCAGTAAAATTAAGGTTCATTATAATAACCAATATTTTTTTAGTTATTATTTTACATATTTCGTAAAAAATAATATGTTTTTAATATAAATATGCTAGATACATATATTAAAAATAGAGGGAAAACTAAAACTATAATTCATAATAATCATCACAATAATGTGAAAGAAATGAAATGGGATGCCGATTATGACGGAGATATTGCCAAAGTTTCATTAGATTTAAAAAACAATGGTAAAACCAAACACTACAATATTAAATTAGATAATTCTGATTTAGCTAAGATTTTAAACATAGATAGTGTTGATTTACCTATTGACCAAAGGCTAAAGAGAGACTTTAAAAAAGTACGAATGGAGCGTCAACCTAGCATTTACGATATTTATCTTGAGGATTTACAACCTCAGGTTGTTACGGAACAACCACTTTTATTAAACAATGATACAGATATTATGTCGTTTATTGATGATGACTTAATGAAAACCGCGAAACCTGTTTATTCTCATATTTCTAGCCCAGAAGAAGAATTGCTAATACCTTTGACCATTGACAAAGATTCTGAAAAATCCTATGTTTTAACACCTAGAAGACATCATGTGAAACCCAGAACCCATAAAACATATAGAGTCTATAAACACAAAAAAGCAACAAGCTCTAAAAATAGTAAGGCCAAAGGAAAGAAAACTAGAACTCATAGAAAAAGTAGTAATAAAAGCATGAAAAATAGTTTACAAGAATATTTCAATATTTAAAATTAATGTCTATTTTGCTTTTTTTCTACTTCATTTAAAATCATTATATCATCTTCCGAGTAACTTCTTTTTCTTTTTTCTATTTTCCATTTTTTGGAAAAATGTTTGTCCATTTTTTGTGTTAAATAATAACTAGAGGCGTACAAAATACTGTTATTGGTATCGTCATAAATACATTCAATGTAAAGACCATGAACAGATTTAATATTTTTTAAAAAATCGATAAAATATATTATGTTAGTTTCGTCAAAGTTTGTTACCATAATACAGTGGTTTCTTTTAAATTGAACATTTGTTTCATATTCATAATAGTCGTAGCAAGAATCGCAACCGCAATTATGTGCTTGTTCTTTGACGAACTCTTGTAATTCTGTTACACTACTATGTTTCAAAATGTCGAACGAGACCTCAACGTTGTACCCCATTTTATAATACCTAAATATTTTTGTTTTTTTAAAATTTTTATTTATGTAGTGAAATAATCCCTATATAAATTTTACTACATATTCACTTTTCTTTATTATAAAAGTGGTTTTTGTTCCAATATATTTACTCTTTCTTTTAACACTTGTATTTCTTTGATTAAAATACCTATGACTCCGTTATAATTCACACTTTGTAGATTTTCTCCATCTTTCTCTCCTGTTACCAAAAATGGATACACTTCTTGTAGCTCGTGAGCAATTAAACCTATATCTTGTTTTTCTAATTTTTTATTAAAATAAGTAACTGGTATTAATTGGTCAATTGTAAATGACTCATCTAGTATTTTCACATTTTCTTTAATACGATAATCGGACGAAGCATTAAAAGTACTAGCAGTAACATTTCCTCCTACAAACATTGCGCCACCAATACCTACACCACCAGTAACAACTAAAGCTCCTGTAGTAGTATTATTTGAAACAGTTGATAAATTTGCCGTAACAACAGTTGGTGAGATTGTTAATCCTGTTGTTCCTTGTGAAGCCAAGACAATATTTCCACCGGTTAAAGCGAGTGTTGATATATTTAAATTATTAGTAGCTGTATTAGTAGTTATTGTTGGAGTAGCACCTGTTAGTGTTAGTGTACCTCCTACATTCACTGCTGAACTTGCTGTAAGAGAACCAGCATTTGTTATATTATTATTATTCATATTTAATGTTCTTCCAGTTCCAATAGTTATTTCTGTAGAAGTCAAACCCATAGCAGATGTTTGAGCATTTGTACTTGCAGCAGTAGTTATTAAACTAATAGACCCAGATGTTGCATTATTAGTAAGCTTTGTAGTTAACGTATCTTGCTCTAATCTAGCAGATTGAAATCCAGCAGTAATAGTTGGAACACCGACGCTTATTAAACTAGCATTTGTAATACTTTGATTATTAGCAACACCAGCAGCTGATACTGCTAAAACTTGCGCTAAATTTGGAGTAGCAACAACAGAGGGAGTAGTCCATACAGGTATTGTCCCATTAGATACTAACACTTGGTTAATTGATCCAATATTTAGAGTTGTAGTAGAACCTGAACCATTTTGATACACTATACTACCATTTGCTCCACCAACAATATTATTAGCATTAGTAGCATTAGTAGCATTAGTAGCATTAGTAGCATTAGTAGCATTAGTAGCATTAGTAGCATTAGTAGCATTAGTAGCATTAGTAGCATTAGTAGCATTAGTAGCAGTACCAGTAAGCGAACCAATAAAGGTTGGAGCAGTAACATTTCCTGCTACATTCATTGCGCCACTAATACCCACACCACCAGTAACAACTAAAGCTCCTGTACCAGTGCTAGATGAAGCAGTTCCACTTGATAATGTAGTGATTCCTCCTACATTCATTGCGCCACTAATACCCACACCACCAGTAACAACTAAAGCTCCTGTACCAGTGCTAGATGAAGCAGTTCCACTTGATAATGTAGTGATTCCTCCTACATTCATTGCGCCACCAATACCTACACCACCAGTACCACTAACAACTAAAGCTCCTGTACCAGTGCTAGATGAAGCAGTTCCACTTGATAATGTAGTGATTCCTCCTACATTCATTGCGCCACCAATACCTACACCACCAGTACCACTAACAACTAAAG
>Ga0209358_10001599_pt1 | contig 17800 bp, 19 predicted proteins | sample LauGreFa1BDMLBSN_2_FD_187574 | JGI IMG/M metagenome (GOLD analysis project Ga0209358, IMG submission 187574) | Freshwater lake microbial communities from Lake Michigan, USA - Fa13.BD.MLB.SN (SPAdes) (version 2) | ecosystem: Environmental > Aquatic > Freshwater > Lake | place: Lake Michigan, USA... | reverse complement strand
TGGATGACAGCCGCTGTGCACAGGCGCTGGACCTGCTGCTCACGCAGGCGGCTGCCTGCGGCGCGACGCTGGTCATTGCCACACACGATCAGCGCGTGAAGTCGCGGGTCGCCAAACACCATCAGATCGGGGTGGCGTGATGAATCTGGTCAGACTGTCCGCGAGTTATCTGCGCGCACGCGCCCTGAACACGACACTGCAGGTGCTGCTGTTTGCGCTGGGCATCGGCACGATTACCCTGCTGTTGCTGGCGACAACGCAGCTTGATCAACGCATGCGTCGCGATGCGCAGGGCATCGATCTGGTGATCGGCGCCAAAGGCAGTCCGCTGCAGATCATCCTGTCGGCGATTTATCACCTCGATGTGCCGACCGGCAATATCGCCTACAAACAGGCGAAGGAAATTGCCGCGCACCGCGCCGTCAAGAAAACCATCCCGCTGGCGCTGGGTGACAGCTACCGCGGGTTCCGCATTGCCGGTACGACGCACGATTATGTCGCGCACTACGGCGCGACGATGGCCGCGGGGCGCCTCTGGCAAAAACCGCTGGAGGCAGTCATCGGCGCAGAAGTCGCGGCACGTACCGGGCATGCCGTCGGTGCGAAATTTGCCGGTGCGCACGGCCTGGGTGACGGCGGCGATGCGCATGAAGATGCCGATTACACCGTGGTCGGCGTGCTTGCGCCGAGCGGCACCGTGCTGGACCGTTTGGTGCTGACTTCGGTGGAAAGCGTCTGGGCGGTTCATGCTCAGCATCAGGGCATTCACGATATTGAAAATGCCGCCGCGCAGATGAAAGACGAGGAGAAGGAATACACCGCGCTGCTGGTGCAGTATGCGAGCCCGCTGGCAGCGGCGATCCTGCCGCGCTATGTCAACAACAACAGCGAGATGCAGGCGGCCTCGCCGGCCTATGAAACCGCGCGGCTGTTCAGCATCATCGGCGTGGGTACCGATGTGTTGCGCGGATTCGCGCTGGTGCTGGTATTCAGCGCCGCGCTGTCGGTGTTCATTGCGCTGTACAACGCGCTGGAGGAGCGCCGCTATGATCTGGCGATTATGCGCACGCTGGGTGCTTCGCCGTCACGGCTGATGGCATTGCTGCTCGGTGAAGGAATGCTGCTGGCCGGCATCGGGGGCCTTTGCGGCATTGCGCTGGGCCATCTGTTTACGGAGTTGACCGGCATGGCGATGCGCGCCGCGCAGCAGGGCACGATTACCGGATGGGTCTGGCTGCCAGAAGAATTCATCGTTCTGGCGCTGGCCGTCGGAGTCGGTGCACTGGCGGCGCTGCTGCCGGCATGGCGGGCGTATCGTACGGATATTGCGGGAACACTGGCGCGGGGCTGATGATCCAACGATTTTGAGGCCGGGCATCCCGGCGGACTTTGAACAGGAGAACCACATGAAACACACCGAAATGTTTGCTGCGGCTGTAATGACCTTTGCGCTGATCGCGTTACCGGCCGGCGCCGCCGAAAAAGGCAAACCGCATGGCGCGGCCGAAGCCAAAAAAGACATCGCCGATCATCGTGCGATGGCCGAGGCGCATCTGAATGCCGCCAAATGTTTTGAAGACGGGAAATCCGAGAAGGTCTGCCATGAACAGCTCGCCAAGGATTGCAAAGGACTGGCAATCGGCAAATACTGCGGCATGAAGCACAGCCACTAACGGCGCACCGTGCCAGCCTTATTCAATAACTAATTGATTTTATTGATAATTATGAGAATCCACTGCGGAATCATGCTGATGGCCCTGGTCCTGCCTGTCGCTGCCCAGGGTTTTCAGGGCTCGGCTTCCAAGGATCTGATGAAAAAGCCGCTGGAGGCGGAGGCCAATCTGCCGCCGTCGCCCTATGCCTCGAAACCGCTGCCCGAACTCAAAGGCGTGGTGTCGTGGAAAACGCTGGCCGATGTCAAAACCGTGAAGCAGAAAGACCGCTTCATGCCCGAGTTCGGTAAAAGCGTTGCGACCCTGGATAAAAAGGAAGTCAAAATCCAGGGCTTCATGATGCCGCTGGACATGGGCGAAAAACAGGCGCGCTTCATCCTGGCTGCGTTGCCGCCGACCTGCTCGTACTGCATGCCCGGCGGTCCCGAGCAGATGGTGGAAGTGCAGACCAAGACGCCGGTGAAATACGGCTTTGAACCGATCGTCATCTCCGGCCGCTTTTCCGTGCTGCGCGATGATTCAATGGGTTTGTATTACCGGCTGACCGATGCAGTCGCCGTCACCACGCCGCGCTGATTCCGTTTCGATCATGATCCGTCAGCTGTTCAGCAGAGCCTTGCGCTCCATCGCTTTGCGGTGGGTGCTGGCGCTGCTGCTGCTGGTGGCACAGCAAGGTGCGCTGATACACGCACTGGGTCATGCCGCCGGGCATGCCCATGAATCCGTCGCGGCACTGCATGATCATGAACACCATACAGCGGCGCAGGCGGATGATCCCTGCCATGAGCCACAGGTGCCGCGCGTTTCCGAGCAGTGTGCATTCGACCTGGTCTACAGCCAGGTGCTGGGCGCGCTGCATGCCGGTCACTCGCTGCAGTTCGATGCGACCGATCCGCTAGTCCATGCCGTATTCGCGTTGCGCACCCGCAGCGCACCCGCCGGCGTTCCCTACGATTCCCGCGGGCCTCCTGTTTTCTCCTGACGTGCCGCCGGCCTGACCGGCGTTTCCAACACGATCAATTTGCGGGGCCTGCTGCGCCGGCCATTGGCTTTGCGCGCGGCTCCGCCATCAGGAGTCAACATGAACAGCAAGCCTTATACGCTTGCGCTGATGGCTGTGGCAGTACATGCCGCGACAGCTCACGCGCAGGTCATAAATAAAACTTCGCCGGCGACATTGCCGGAAGTCATCGTCACCGGCAATCCGCTCGGCAGCGATCTTTTTGATCTGGCATCACCGGCATCTGTCGTGCGGGGCGAAGAACTGTTTCGCCTGCGCCGATCCACGCTCGGCGATACGCTGGACGGTCTGCCCGGCGTGGCGGCAACCGGTTTCGGACCCAACGCCAGCCGTCCGGTGATCCGCGGCCTTGATGGTGACCGCATCCGCCTGTTGCAGAACGGCAGCGGCATGCTGGACGCTTCTTCGCTGAGTTTTGATCACGCTGTATCAATCGATCCGCTGGTGATCGAAAGCGCCGAGGTAGTGCGCGGGCCTGCCGCACTGTTTTACGGAGGCAGCGCCGTTGGCGGGGTCGTCAATGTGATCGACAACCGCATTCCGCAAGCTGCGGTGAAGGGTGTTAACGGTCGTGTGGAAGGCCGGTTTGGCGGCGCCGATCAGGAGAAAGCGGGGGCTGCGGTATTCGAAGCCGGCAACGGCAGTCTTGCGCTGCATGCCGATGTTTATTCGCGTGACACCGATGATCTGAAAATCAAAGGCTTCGCCCGTTCGGCGCGGCTCAGGGCTTCGGATCCCCAGCCGGTTGAAGCGTACGGAACGCTGCCGAACAGTGCGGCGAAATCCGATGGCGGAGCTTTCGGTGTTTCACGCACATGGGCAGACGGCTACGTCGGCATTTCGCGCTCCCAATTCAATTCGGTCTACGGCACAGTGGCCGAACCGACGGTCAGCATCGACATGCAAAGCAGCCGCTGGGATGTTGCCGGCGAAGTGCGCGAACTGGGCACTGCGATCCGTGCGCTGAAGTTCAAGGCAGGTAAAACCGACTACGAACACACTGAACTTGATGCCGGCGTTCCGGCCACGGTATTCCGCAACAAGGGCCACGACATGCACCTGGAAGCGACCCACGGCAATCTTGGGCCGCTGAAAGGTGCGATCGGTTTGCAGCTCACCAATTTTGATTTTTCGGCGCTCGGCGCCGAAGCCTTCGTGCCTTCAACCAGCACGGATACCAAGGCCGGTTTCTTTTACGAGGAACTGCCCCTGGGGCCGCTTAAACTAACATTCGGAGGCCGGCATGAACGTACGGAAGTCAGCAGTGAAGGCGGCGGTACAGTGCCATTTGGCGGCGCCGGGCCGCGTTTCGACCCTGCGCAGACCCGGACATTCAGCGGCAACAGCGGTGCGCTGGGAGCGGTCTGGAGCCTGAGTCCGGGCATGGCGCTGGCCGTCAATGGTGCCTACACCGAACGTGCTCCGACTTATTACGAGCTGTATGCCAATGGTCCACATGCCGCGACCGGTGTTTACGAAGTCGGCAATTCGGCATTCGGCAAGGAAAAGTCGAAAGCGCTGGATCTCACGTTGCGCATGAAATCCGGAAAACACTCGGGCAGTGTCGGCGTGTTTCAGAACCGATTCGACAATTACATCACGCTGGTCAATACCGGTAACACCCGCGGCGCCGACGGCGAACTGAATCCGCCGGATGCCGGTGACGGCACTTCGCTGAATACCGGTGAAGAAATCCTGCCGGAGTTTGCCTATCGCGCAGTGCCTGCGCGTTTCCGCGGCATTGAAGGCGAAGGCCGCTTTCGCGTGATGGAGCGCGGCGGTGTGGTCGACCTGCTGGTCAACGCAAGCTACGTGCGTGCCGAAGACCAATCGACGGGAATGCCGCTGCCGCGCATCGCACCCCTGCGCTACGGCATCGGTGCGGACTATCGCCAGGATCGTTTCGGTGCACGCGTCGATGCCACGATTGTTGAAGGCCAGGACCGAGTCGCTGCCGGTGAATTGCCGACGGACGGTTACACCATGCTCAATGCATCGGTCAGTTACCGCCTGCCGGCGCCGGGCGTCCGGCTCGAGACCTTCCTGCGCGGCGTCAATCTGCTCAACGAAGAGGCGCGCAACCATGTGTCCTTCCTGAAAGACATCGCCCCGCTGGGACGACGCAGCCTGCAGTTGGGGGTGCGCGGGCAGTTCTGACACCTCGCTGCCGTACCGGTCTCATTCCGGGCGGCAGCGTCTTGGGTATAGAATCCCTCTGGCAGTAGGGATTTAACGGGTCGCTTGACAGTTTTTGTTAAAATTTGATAATCTGTAAAAGTGATAAATTTCGCAAAACAACGGATCATAGCCAGTCTTGCGCTGGTGGCATTCCTCTTTGCTTTCGCGGCACCCGCGATGGCGGTGGTGCGCTATGCCATTGATCCTGTTGCTTTTGCCAAGGTTTGCAGCCCTGTTGAGTCAATCCAGGCGGCTGCAAACGGTGAGACGCCTGCCCCTGGCGGCAAGGTCTCAACCCAGCACTGCCTGACCTGCGTCGGTTCTGCGACCACGCCCTTTTTGTTCCCGGAAGTTAGCGGTGCCTCCCCGGTGCCGAGAAATCCGGTCATTGTTGTCTCTGCCGACGCTCCCCCTGTGGTGTCCGGCATGGCGGCCTTGCAGCCGCTGAATCCGCGCGCCCCGCCGCGCACCTGACCTTCCGCACTTCTGTTGCTTGAGCCGCGCGGCATTTGCCGCGCCCTCGCTGCGTGCACTTCGCGTGCATGGCGACGGATTCAATCCACCGTTCATTTGCAAAAAGGAATCGTCATGAAGACGACCTGCAAGGCTATCGCTGCATCCATCACGACCGTTGTCCTGTCCTTGAGCTTGATTGGTAGCGCTTACGCGCAGTCAGTCAAAGTCAATGAGGCCTGGGTTCGCGGCACGGTGCAGGGCCAGAACGCCACTGGCGCATTCATGGAGTTGACCAGCAAAAGCAACGCCCGGCTGGTCAATGCATCGAGTCCTGCGGCAAAAACGGTTGAAGTGCACAACATGAAGGTCGAGGGCGGGGTCATGAAAATGTACCCGGTCGACGGCGTGGATCTGCCCGCCGGCAAAACCGTGAAGCTGGCCCCCGGCGGCTATCACGTGATGTTGATGGGCTTGAACGCGCCGCTCCAGGCGGGCCGGAGCATTCCCGTCAAGCTGACCTTTGAACTGGCCGACAAGAAGCGCGAAACCATCGCGTTGAACGTTGAAGTCCGCGATTTGAAAGGCAATGCCAGGCCTGAACAGAAAGGCCGCCATGCACATTAATCAATCGCCTAAGGCTGCAACTATCTATTCCTATTTCTGATGCAAATGTTGAGAAATCAATTGGCATCTGATTTTTCTATTCAGGTGAGAAATGAAAGCAATAAAACCAGCAAAAAAAGCGATGGCTATCGCCATCACCAGTCTGTTCAGCGCACAAGTCTATGCACAGAACTCCAACTTTCCGGATTTGCCGACAGTGACGGTGACGGGTACCCGGGAAGCCGAAAAAATTTCGGAAACCCCGGTTTCCGTCGGCGTTATCCAGCGCGAATCGATTCAAGTGACGCGTCCCGCGCATCCCGCGGAGATTCTGAGTCAGGTGCCCGGGGTTGCCATTGGTGTGACGAATGGCGAGGGACACAACACGGCGATCCGCCAGGGTTTTACCACTTCTCCGGTTTATCTGTTCCTGGAGGACGGGATCCCGACGCGGGCAACCGGCAATTTCAATCACAACGCCCTGTATGAAGTGAATATACCCAGCGCCGGCGGCGTGGAGGTGATCCGCGGCATCGGAACGGCACTTTACGGTTCCGATGCGATCGGCGGCATTGTCAACGTGCTGACCCGCACCCCGTCCGATAAAACCGGGGGTGATGCTTCCCTCGAGTTTGGTCAGCATGGATTCCAGCGTCTTCTCGGCGGCTTCGATACCGGCCGCAGCGACAAGGATGCCTTGCGTGCCGACATCAATCTGACGCATACCGACGGTTGGCGCATCCAGACCGGGTATGACCGGCAAAGCCTGAATCTGCGCTGGGACCGCGAACCGGACGGTCAGACTGCGGTTAAAACCATTCTGGGTTACTCGAAGATTGACATGCAGACGGGCGCCAACAGCGCCTTGCCCTACGATCTTTATGTCAACAATCCGACCGTCAACCTGCGCTCGCCGGGGTTTCGTAACGTAGAAGCGCTGCGGTTGTCGACCTCTGTCGCCCGCGATCTGGGTAACGGTAAGGAATTGACCGTGACGCCGTATATCCGCAACAACTCGATGGATCTGAACGGCACCTTCAATTTCACCGGTGACGCGCGTATCGAGGAGACCCAGGTTGTTTCGTATGGCTTGATGACCAAGTTTCGCCAGGATTTTTCCGATCCTCTGCGCACGAGGCTGATTGTCGGTGTTGATCTGGACTACAGCCCGAGCAAGCGCAAGGAAACCAAGATCAATCTGACCTCCACCGTGATCGGACCCAACAGCCTCTATACCCAGTACACCGGCTATACCCTGGGCAGCCGGATTTATGACTATGAATCCACCTACACCAGTGCGGCGCCGTATGCCCACCTCGAAATGTCGCCCTCTGAAAAGCTGCGGGTGACGATGGGATTGCGCTACGACTACGCTCTGTACGAAATGAAAAACCAGATGACACCGGGTTTTGTCACGGCATCCGGTCGCCAGTACTACACGCCGGCGGATGCCAGCGTCGACTTTTCCCGGCTGAGTCCGAAACTGGGAGCGACTTATCAGTTGAGCGAACAATCCCATCTTTATACTTCCTACAATCAGGGCTTCCGTACGCCGTCGGAGAGTCAGCTGTTCCGAGGCGGGCGTTCCGATGCCGGCGCGTTGGCGACCCAGCAGGCGCAGGCCCGTGCACTGTCCAACGCCGCGCTGAACCTGAATGCGATCAAGGCCGAGCAATATGAACTGGGATTCCGCGGATTTGCGGCGGGCTGGAACTATGATGTGGTCGGGTATTTGCTGAAGAAAAAGGACGATCTGCTCAGCCAGCGCGATTCCACCGGGTTTGCCGTGCAGACCAATAATGGTGAAACCGAGCACAAGGGGATCGAGCTGGGATTGGGCAAAACGCTGCTGCCCACCCTGCGTCTGGATCTGGCGGGTTCATACGCCAAGCACACCTACACCAGCTGGGTGACTTCGACCATCAACTATTCAGGCAAGGAAATCGAGGCATCGCCGCGATTAATGGGTAACACACGTCTCACCTGGAAGCCGGCGGCGAATACGACCACGCAATTGGAGTGGGTTAAAATCGGGTCGTATTTCCTCGATCAGGAAAACATTTTTGGCAAATATCCGGGCCATGATCTGTTCAACTTGCGCGCGAGCCAGGGTATTTCCAAAGACCTGTCGGTGTTTGCCCGCGTGATGAACCTTCTCGATAAACGTTATGCGGACAGTGCCTCCCAGAGTTCTGCGACCGGCGGCCTGTATTCGCCGGGGCTGCCCCGTACGATTTATGCCGGCCTGGAAGCCAAGTTCTAGGCCATTCAGCTGAAGCCGATGATGATGACGCATGGTTTTCAACAATGGTGGCGTGCCGGGCTGGCTTCAGCACTGCTGATGCTGATCCCGGCTGCCACCCATGCCCAGATGTCAGATCATCAGCACGGCAAGTCCGTCAAAGAAGTGAAATCACGACCGGCCCGGCCGCAGCTTGCCATCAGTGCGGCGTTTTCCCCCGATGGCCGGTTGTGGGTAGTGGGGGTGAATGGCGACGGAAAGCTCTACGTCCGGACCGCAGGAACTGCGAACGCTGACGCTCTCGGGCCGCCCCGGATCATTGACACCGGCATCGATATGATTGCGGCGGAAGGCGAAAGCCGGCCCAAGATCATTTTCGGACCCCGCCATTGGGCGGTGATCACCTATACCCAGCCGCTGGCCAAGCCTTATACCGGAGAGATTCGCATGCTCCGGTCCGAGGACGGCGGGGTAAATTTTTCTGCCCCCTTTACCGTTCATCAGGACCGCCAGATCATTACCCACCGTTTCGATTCAGCCGCATTTGATGCAGAGGGGACTTTGCATACCTTGTGGATTGACAAGCGAGACGGTGAGGCGCTGAAGGCCGCGAAAGCGGACAAGGGTGCAAAACGCGAGCTTTCCTATCGAGGCGCTGCGATTTACCGCAACGAGTCAAAGGATGGCGGCAAGACTTTCGGTCCGGATCTCAAGCTGGCCGATCACAGCTGCGAGTGCTGCCGAATTGCGCTGGCACCCGATCCCGCCGGAGGGCTGGTCGCGATGTGGCGGCATGTTTTTGAACCGAATGAGCGCGATCATGCAATTGCCAAGGTCGGGCAAGCCATCACCAGCCAAACGCCAACACGAGCGACCTATGACCGCTGGGCGCTGGACGCCTGCCCGCACCACGGGCCCGGTCTGGCGCCTGCGAAGAACGGCGGCTATCACGCGGTCTGGTTTGGCGAGAAGACCGGTAAAGCTGCTGCCCGGTATGGCCTTCTTGATGCCAAAGGCCAGCCGAAGGGCAGTCCGGTCGAATTGCCGGATGCCCGTGCCGAGCATGCCGATGTCAGGAGTGCCGGCAGCAATGTGGTGATCTCGTGGCGCAGTTTTGACGGTGAGCGTACGCATTGGCGGGCCTGGGTCTCCAGAGATGCCGGCGCCACGTTTGTGGTGAAGAACGTGGGCTCAGTCAGTGGTGTTAACGATTACCCGATTCTGTTGTCCAGGGGCTCTGAAATTTTCGGGCTTTGGAATGCCGGAGAAAGGATCCAGATTGAACGCCTTGCTGACTAAAGCCGGTGCTGCGGTGCTGTGCTGCTGTTTAGCGATGGCCGCCGGCGCAGCGCCACCGAAAACCATTGAGCCTTTTGACGGGAAAACCTGGAAGACGCTCAGTGCTGACGTGAAAAAACCGACGATCGTAGTTTTTTCAGCGACTTACTGTACCCATTGCCCTGCGGTCATCCAGAAGATTGCAAAAGACAAGGCTGAGTTGGGCGGCAAAGTGTCGCTGATCGGTGTGGTCATGGATGAAGAACCGCCGGGACTTCTTGCGAAGCCGCCGTATAACCGGGTAGACAGGGTGTTCGTGTTCGAGGGCCATGAGCAGGCGGTTCGTTACACAATAAACCCGGAATGGCGCGGGATCACGCCTTATGTCGCTTTCATGGCGCCGGGGAAGCCGGTGAAGTTTTTTACCGGCGCACCACCGGCAAGGGAACTCGGGCAGTTTCTGGCGCTGGCCCGGTGATCGGCAGACAGTACCCATGCCTGAAAAAAACCAATGCCGCATGATTCTCCCATCGCGTCACGATTTTTCCCGGCGCCGGGTTTGCCGTCGATGAATCTGTCACCACGTACGGTTGCCTGGAGTGTGACGGCTGTAATGCACGTTGCAGTGGTTGCTGCGCTGTTGCAGTTCGAGGGTATTCGCAAACCCTTGATGGACAGCCTGCCGGTCATGGTGGAGTTGATCAAACCGCCGGAAATGAAAGCGCCGCCGCCGGAAGTCGTGCCGCCCAAGCCGCGGCCGGTATCGCGGGATCAACCGCCGGTAGCCAAGGCGCCGCCGAGCGAAGCGCCACCCGTGCTGGTTGCTGAAACGCCTGCACCCGCGCAGGCAGTCGCGGTTCCTGCACCCAAACCTGATAGTCAGGTGCAGGCAGTAGCACCTGCTCCCGTCGTCGCGCCGTCGTTCAATGCGGCCTATCTGCAGAATCCGCCGCCGGCGTATCCGCTGATGTCGCGGCGCCGCGGTGAAAAGGGTACGGTGATGCTTCGGGTTTATGTCTCCGCGCAGGGCGAGGCTGAGTCGGTGCAGGTCCGGACATCCAGCGGTTATCCTTCGCTGGACACGGCCGCGCTGGAAGCGGTTCGGAGATGGCGGTTCGTTCCTGCACGGCAGGGCACGCAGCCGGTTGCCGCCTTTGTGATTGTTCCTATTGTATTTTCTTTGGAGAATTGATTGATGGATGCCACGCAGGCTTATGGGGTAGGTGCATTCCTCAGCCAGACAGATGTTGTCGGAAAGATTGTTTTGATCGCGATGGTGCTGATGTCGATGTCGACCTGGTATCTGATCATCAGCAAAGCACTCCAGGGCTTTTTTGTCCGGCGCAGCGTTAACCTTTTTCTGGAGCGATTTTGGGCCGCTTCTTCCATCGAACAGGCCACCAGCGGCCTGCGCCTGGAAGACAGCAGCGATCCTTTCTCAACACTGACGATTCGAGCGCTGCGCGCCCGTGAGCATCACGCGCAACATGGCGCCCAGCGTCTGGATGAGGCGGGCAGCTCGCAGGATTTTCTGATGCGTGCGATGAGGAGTGCGATTGACGACCAGAATCTGCGTGCGGAAAGCGGTATGACGCTGCTGGCTTCTGTCGGGGCGACAGCGCCCTTCGTCGGGCTTTTCGGAACGGTCTGGGGTGTCTACAAGGCGCTGATCAGCATCGGCATGACCGGGCAGGGCACGCTGGACAAGGTCGCCGGTCCGGTTGGCGAGGCCTTGATCATGACGGCGATAGGACTTGCAGTCGCGATCCCGGCGGTGCTGGCCTACAACACCTTCAACCGTCAGAACAGACTGCTCGGGGCGAAGCTCGATGCGTTTGCCCACGATCTGTTTTCCTTGCTGACGACAGGTGCACAGCTGAAAAACCGGAGCAGCTGAAATGGCATTTGGCGGATTTGATTCGGGCGGTGATCAAAAGCCCATGGCTGAAATCAATATGGTTCCGTTGATTGACGTCATGCTGGTGCTGCTGGTGATTTTCATCATCACAGCCCCCCTGTTGACGCATTCAGTGAAGATCGATCTGCCCAAGGCCAGCAGTAATCCGAACATTACCAAGCCCGAGCACGTACAGCTCGGCATTCGCCAGGATGGCCGGCTGTTCTGGAACGGTGAACTGACCGAAAAGGCCGATCTGCGAAAACGGATGACCCAGTCTGCGGCATTGAACCCGCAGCCTGAGATTCATATTCGTGCAGACCGGCTGGTTCCCTATGAAAATGTGGCGCAGGTGATGTCCATGGCTAGCAAGGCAGGTTTGAACCGGATTGGTTTTGTAACGGATCCGTCCGCCGTTGAATGACCGGAGGGGCTGTGCGGATCAGTCATGGTGTTTTAACGGGAAAAACACTCAGGTTTATTGCGCTTGCCGTGTTTTGCCTGCTGATGACACCTCTGAGCTCTTCCGCGCTGAGCATCGAACCATTCGATGAAAGCAGTCTTGCCGCCATAAAGAAAAGATATGAGGGTCAGGCTTTCGTGTTGGTATTCTGGTCCATTCACTGTGAGTTCTGCGGACAGGAGATGGCGTATTGGCGGGTGCTGAAGCGCAAGCATCCTGGCGTTCCTGTGGTCATGGTTTCCACAGACACTCCTTCAGAGCGGGCAGAGGTGGAGCGGTTCATCGAGCGCCATAACCCCGGCAAAGGCGAGTTCTGGATGTTTGCCGGCGACAGACAGCAGACCATCCGTCGCGCGGTCGACGGCAAATGGCACGACAAAATGGGCAGGATTTATTTCTACGACGTCGGTCATCGACAGTCCTACAGCAGCGGCACCATGAACCGCAGTAAGGTCAATGACTGGATGTCTGTGCAGATTTGCTCAGTTCGCTGACACCAAAGGTTTGATGTTGAGCAGACGGGCAGCACGGTCGGCCGATTGTCTTGCGGCCGTTTCATTCGGGTACGGACCCGCCTGAATCCTGAACAATCCGGCGTTTTCCCTGATTTGCAGGGGTTCACCCTGAAATTCCTTTTGCGCCCTGAGCTGCTGCAGGTAAGCATCAGCATTTTCCCTGCTGTTGAAAGCAGCAAGTTGTACGAAGAACCCGCCGGTTTGCGGCTTGATGCCCGGGCTTGAGCTTGATGACACGGGCGCCGGGGAGTTGCCTGCTGCAGGTGCCGTTGCCGGAGCCTTGGGCGGTCCTTCGTTGCCCGGGACGATGAGTTCAACCTCGACCATTCCGCTCCCGGCCGTCGCCAATCCCAGCTTGTAAGCGGCGGTGTAAGAGAGGTCGATCAAACGGTTGCCGATAAAGGGCCCGCGGTCATTGACGCGCACCACGACGGATTTCTTGTTGGCAAGATTGGTGACGCGTACATAACTCGGGATCGGCAGCACAGTGTGTGCGGCTGTCATCGCATACATGTCGTACGTTTCACCGGAAGAAGTGGGTTTGCCGTGGTAGCGCCGGCCATACCAGGTTGCGATGCCCCGCTCCTTGTACGTCTCCAGCCGGGTCATGGGGGAATAACCTTTGCCCAGCACCACGTAAGGTCGCATCGGGCCGGCAAGCAGGGGCTCCATTTTCGGCACCGCGTCAGGAGTCTCTTCGAGATTGGAGGGGGCGAAAAAACCGGGGCCATCATCTTTGTAAAAACCGCCGCTACCTGCCGAAGCCCCCGATGATTCCACTGCCGAAGGCGGGCTCTTGCTGAAAATGCCGCAACCGGTCATGGAAGCGATCATGGCCAGACCTGCGATGCATTTTAAAAATTTCATTTTTCCGTCTTTCATCTGTAGCGGAAATCTGTCACACAGATATGCAAGTCATGTTTGAACAAGCTTTTTATGGGTATTGATGCTCATAAGAATACCAAAGCCAAGGCAGATCGAGACTAACGACGTTCCGCCGTAGCTGATCAATGGTAGGGGCACTCCGACTACGGGCAGGATGCCCGAGACCATGCCCATGTTGACGAAAGCATAGGTAAAGAACGTCATTGTGATGGCCCCCCCGAGCAGGCGCGTGAACAGTGTCGGCGCGTTGGCGGTGATGACCATGGCCCTCGCGATCAGGAACAGGAACAGCAGCAGCAGGATGGCGTTGCCCAGCAGGCCGAACTCTTCGGCATAAACCGCGAAAATGAAGTCGGTAGTGCGTTCGGGGATGAAATCGAGGTGCGTCTGGGTACCGTTCATCCAGCCTTTGCCGAGTATGCCGCCGGAGCCGACGGCGATGGTTGACTGGATCGTGTGATAACCGCTGCCCAGCGGATCGCTGGTCGGATCGATCAGCGTCAGCACGCGTTGCCGCTGGTAATCGTGCATCACCGACCACAGGAAAGGCAGGCTGGTCAGCCCGGCTACACCGAGTGCAATGATGATGCGCCAGGGCAGGCCGGCGAGGAAAATCACGTAGCAGCCGCTGGCCATGATCAGGATGGCGGTGCCGAGGTCGGGCTGGCGGGCAATCAGCGCAACCGGCGCGACAAGCATCAGTGCGGCGATGACGTAGTTGCGTAGTTTCAGAGAGGCTTCATTCCGGTTGAAATACCAGGCGAGCATCAGCGGCAGCGCGATTTTCATCAATTCGGAAGGCTGGATACGGGTGACGCCGATGTGCAGCCAGCGCCGCGCACCGTTGACGATTTCACCGAAAAGCGCGACGCCGATCAGCAGCGCGCAGCCGAGCGCGAATACCGGTAGCGCCAGCCGTTGCAGGTAATGCGGCGGGATATTGGCGAACAGCCACATTACGCCGAGCGCCACCAGCATGTTGCCGAGCTGCCCCGAGGTACGCACAAAGTTACCGTTGGAGGCGCTGAGCAGCACCAGCAGTCCGGTGAACATCAGCAGCAGGATTGCCGACAGCAGCACGCCGTCGATGTGCCGGGTCAGGAACAGTATCAGTCGCCGTAGCACGGGAGGCATCAGTTGTCGTCCGTTTCAGCCGGTTTCTGCGGCACCTTGCCCAGAAGATAGTAGTCGAGCACCTGACGTGCGATCGGAGCCGCTGCGCGTGCGCCAAAGCCGGAGTTTTCGGCAATAACGGCGAGCGCGATGGTCGGTTTGTCGGCCGGGGCGTAGGCGATGAACAGTGCGTGGTCGCGATGGCGTTCGGCGACACGGCTTTCGACATATTTTTCGTTCTGCTTGATGGCAATGACCTGAGCCGTGCCGGTTTTTCCGGCGGAAACGTATGCGGCATCGGCAAACACGCGGGCCGAAGTGCCTTCCTTGTTGACGCCGATCAGGGAGTCCTTGATCACCTTGAGGTGCTCCGGCTTGAGTGCGAGGTCGCGCAGGGGCTTGGGCTCGATCAGCGATTTTTCACGGGTGCGGATATCTTCGACGTAGTTGACGATATGTGGCCGGAACATCACGCCATCATTGGCCAGCGTCGCCGTCGCCGAGGCCAGTTGCAGCGGCGTATAGCTGTTGTAACCCTGGCCGATGCCGACGCTGATGGTTTCGCCGGGATACCACTTCTGCTTGAAGCGGCGCATTTTCCATTCGGAAGAGGGCAGTATGCCCGCCGACTCGCCACCAATATCGATGCCGGTACGGCTGCCGAATCCGAACATCGCCATGAAGCGCGAGATCGGATCAATGCCCAGATCATTGGCGAGCACATAGTAATAGGTGTCGCAGGAAACGACGATGGATTTGTACATGTCGACCATGCCGTGGCCGCCGACCTTGTCATCGCGGAAACGGTGGCCGCCGAACATGTAGAAGCCGGGATCGCTGATCGCCTGCTGCGGCGTGCGTTTGCCGTAAAAAAGCGCCGCAAGCGCCATGAACGGCTTGAAGGTCGAACCCGGCGGATAGGTGCCGGCTGCGGCGCGGTTGAGCAGCGGCTTGTCGATGGATCCGTTCAGTTCACCCCAGCTCTGCGGGTCAATGCCGTCGACGAACAGGTTGGGATCGAAGCCGGGCTTGCTGACAAAGGCGAGTACTCCGCCGGTGACTGGATCGATGGCGACCAGCGCACCGCGACGCTCGCCGAAGGCGTTGTAGGCGATCTCCTGGAGTTTGGCGTCGAGGTTGAGCACCAGATTGTTGCCCGACACCGGCGGCGTGCGTGACAGCGTGCGTACTGCGCGGCCGCCGGAGTCGACTTCGACTTCCTCGACGCCGGTGGTGCCGTGCAGGAATTTTTCGTAACTCTGCTCAAGCCCCGTCTTGCCGATGTAGTCGCTGCCGCGGTAATTGGCGAGGCGGTCTTCGCTTTCCAGTTGCTCGACTTCTTTTTGGTTGATGCGCCCGATGTGGCCGACGACATGCGAGAACATTTCGCCCTGAGGATACTGGCGGAACAGCCTTGCTTTGGCTTCGACACCGGGGAAGCGGTAGCGGTGAGCGGCAAAGCGCGAGATTTCCTCGTCGGAGAGCCGGGTACGGATTGGCAGACTTTCGAAGCGTTTGCTTTCCTCGAGCAGCTTGCGGAAGCGGCGGCGGTCACGGGGCGTGATTTCCACCACCTCGGCAAGTTCGTCAATTGTTGCGTTCAGGTCAGGTACTTTACTGGGCGTGATTTCGAGCGTGTAAGCGGAGTAGTTATGTGCCAGTTGTATGCCGTTGCGGTCAACGATGATTCCCCGATGCGGGGCGATGGGTTGAATCGATATGCGGTTGGCTTCCGCGAGAGTGCTGTAGTGGCCATGCTGTATGACCTGCAGGTAGAAGAATCGCAGCAGCAGCAATCCGAACAGTGAGAGCACGAAGATGCCGAGCATCGCGAGACGGCCGCGGAAACGCTGAAGTTCGCGTTCCGAGTCGCGGATCTCGATGCCGGGGTTGATCGAAAGATCAGACACGGTCCGGGTCTGGGCGAGGGCGCTGGGGCAGTTTCAGCAGATGGGTGAGCGGCGGCCACAACGCGGCGCCGGCGAAGCTGCCGAGGAAGTAGGCATATCCGGGGAAATCGGCGCCGGCGAGCGCACGCACCAGCAGCACCACGCAATCGGTGAACAGCAGCAGCGGGATCACGTGCAGGATCTGTGGCGCCATCGAGAAACGCTGTACGCGGCGGTGCAGAGCCATGCCGGCGTAAGCGAGGATGATATAGGCCAGCGCGTGTTCACCGAACAGGCTGCCGTCTGCAATGTCCATCAGCAGGCCAAGCAGCCATGCCGCGAGGAAGCCGATTTTGCGCGGCTCGTGAATGCACCAGTAAAGCACCAGCAGTGCGACAAAATCCGGCACAAGCCAGGCCATCCAGCCCGACCATGACAGCAGGTTGGCGAGCAATGCCGCCACCAGAGTCACAAAAATGAAGCCCGGGCGGACCGGCAGCAACAGTTCCTGCGGCGTCATCGATGGGCCGCTCATCAGGATTTTTTCCTTTTCTTCTGCGGCGTGACTTCCTTGGTCTCTTCAGGGCGTTCCGGTGTCGCCGGCATCGGCCCCAGTACCAGCACCTGCGCATGGTTGTTCACACCTGCGACAGGTTTGCAGGTGATATTGGCGAACAGGTAGGCGGTGTTTCGCTCGACATTGGTGACTTCGGCCACCGGCAGGCCGGGCGGATAGACGCCATCGATGCCGGAGGTCACCAGCCTGTCGCCGTTCTGGAAGTCGGCGGCGAGCGGGATGAAGCGCAGTTCGAGCTTGCCGTCGTCTCCCGTGCCGGCGAGCACCGCACGTAATCCGGTGCGTACGTTCATCACCGGCACCAGATGGCCCTTGTCAGTGATCAGTGTGACTTCCGACAGCCAGGGATAGACGCGGGTTACCTGGCCGATGACGCCGACATGGTCGACCACCGGACGTCCGGCTTCGATGTCGCGCTGCAGGCCCTGGTCGATCATCACCTTGCGCGCGAAAGGATCGCGTGCGGCATAGAGAATTTCAGCAGCGGTTGCAGGCACCGCGAGTTTTTCCCGTGCGGCGAGAAGGCCGCGCAGATGGGTGTTTTCAAGCTGCAGTGCCCGGGTCTGCTGGGTTTCGCGCGCCAGTTCGAGGTTCTGCTGGCTCAGCCGCTGGTTGTCATTGCGCAGCGAGCTGTGTGTGACAAAAAAATCCGAGATGTGTCCGCCGATCGCTGCAGGTGCCGCGGCCAGTCGCTGCAGCGGGTAGACGATCACCGCGGTGACCTGACGCAGGAAGGTCAGGTAGTTGAAGCGGGCATCGGCGATCAGCAGCACGACCGACAGCATCGAAAAAATCATCAGTCGCGCGAGCGGCGTCGGTCCGGTGCGGAACAGGGGCGGTGGCGTGTGTTCCATCGAAGATTAAGCGCGCGAAGCCGGCGCCGGTCCCGATTCGCTGCCGTTGCCGGCATGGGTGCGAACGCGGGACGGCGGTTGCTGCATCAGTCGTTGGCGAAGATGCTGCCGAGGTGTTCCAGTTTTTCCAGTGCCTTGCCGGAGCCGCGCACGACG
>Ga0209358_10001596_pt1 | contig 17809 bp, 10 predicted proteins | sample LauGreFa1BDMLBSN_2_FD_187574 | JGI IMG/M metagenome (GOLD analysis project Ga0209358, IMG submission 187574) | Freshwater lake microbial communities from Lake Michigan, USA - Fa13.BD.MLB.SN (SPAdes) (version 2) | ecosystem: Environmental > Aquatic > Freshwater > Lake | place: Lake Michigan, USA... | reverse complement strand
AGCTTCAGGATCTGCCAGCCGAGCACGATGCCCGCCACTACCCCGGGCAGGAGCACCAGATTGGTCATGAGTGACGGTCCGGTGACAAGTCCGAGGTTCCCGCTGAAGGGCAGTTTGAAGAGGTTGATGAAAAGGAAGAAACGGCAGAACACGCCGAGGTGCTCTTTTTTCTCCAAGCGCTGGGCGAGCAGGTAGACCGTCATCACCGGGCCGGCGGCGTTGGCGAGCATCGTGGCGATGCCCGCGATGCCGCCCATGCCCCAGGTGAAGGTGCGATGGCGGGTGAGGGCCAGAAGCTGCTCGCGCCGATGGTGGAGGACGACGTTGAAGGCGAGCAGGGCGAGGATAAGCACGCCGATGACGATGCGGGCGGAACCGTTGTCGACCCGGTCGAGTAGGAACCAGCCGGCAAAGACGCCGACGACCGCCGCCGGGATCATGGGCAGGATCTGCCGCCAGCTGCCGCCTTGGCGGTTGATGAGGTAGCCCATCAGGTCAGCCACGATGAGCATCGGGAGTACGATACCCACGGAAGGCTTGGCGTCGAAAATCTTGGCCATGATGACGACGTTGAGCGTGGCCGTGCCGGCGAGGCCGGACTTCGAGAGCCCGATGCACATCGCTCCAAAGAGCGCGAGCAGCAGAATCCACCCGTCGGCAGGCAGCAGGGTTTGGCTATGGATCCAGTCGAGCATCGGCCGCAGTCAATCATCGGACGACGCAACGCTCCAGCCTGGTTTTCCTTCCGCCTGGCTTATCGCGGTGTCGCCGAACAGGCGGGGTCCGCCTTGGTGGGCAGTGTCGCGTTCCACTCCAGCGCGAGCTGGGTCAGGCGGGCGACGACCTGCGGGTGTTCCTTCGCCTGATTTTTAGCCACATCTTCAGCTCGGTTTGACGGCAGCTCGTAGAGTTCTGACCGCTTTCCGTCGAAGGTGGTGACCAGTTTCCAGTCTCCTTCTCGCACTGCCAGGTCAGGCCAGTAGTCCGCTTCTCTACGATTGCCGCTGATGCGCCAGAAGATGGGCCGCGTGCGCCGAACCGATTCGCCCTTGAGGGCCGGCAGCAGGTTCTCGCCGTCGACTTGATCGGGCGGGTTGATTCCAGCGATAGCGCAGAACGTCGGGAGCAGGTCCACCGCCGTTAGGACGGTGGCGTCGTTTTTCAGACCAGCCGGCGCGCATCCGGGCCAGCGCACGATGAACGGCACCCGCACGCCGCCTTCGAAGAGGCTGGTTTTCTGGCCGCGCAATCCGCCGGTTTCACCGACGTTGTAGTGACCCCGATATTTACCAGGGACGCCTTGGTCGTTCGCCTTGGGTTTCGCCGGTCCATTGTCGCTGGAAAAGACCACCAAGGTATTCTGCGCGATACCGCACCGCTCCAGTGCATCGAGGATGAGCCCGACTTTATTATCACCGTCGGTGATCACGGCCGCATAAACCTGTTGGCGGGGATCGAGATGCTTCCACCTGGCCATTGCCTCGGTCGACGGGCTATGGGCCAAGTGACTTTCGTGCAGCCACACGTTGACGTAAAAAGGACGGTCTTTATTCGCCTCAATGAACTTCACGGCCTGATTCGGGATGTCGTTGCCGTAAGGTCCGACTTTCGGCCCCGGTCCGTGATAGACGGCGGAGTCGTCAATGCCGTAGTCCGCCATGGTCGGCTTGCCTTCCCCTAGATGCCATTTCCCGAAGTGTCCGGTGCGATAGCCCGCAGATTTGAGCAAGCGGGGGGTCGTCGGCGCCCTCGGATCCAGCCAGTCGGGCATCTCCGGCGGCTTGCTGACACCGAAGACCGTGTTGATGCCGAAGCGACCAGGGAAACGTCCCGTCATGGCCGCCGCGCGACTGGGCGAGCACACCGGACTCAGCACGTTGAACTGCTGAAAATCGATGCCCTCGCTGGCCAGCTTGTCGAGCCGTGGGGTCTTCAGCCACGTGTTACCGTGGCAGGACAGGTCACCCCAGCCCCAGTCATCGGCATAGATGAAGACGATGTTGGGTTGAACGGACTTCTTCGGCGCATCGGCCGCAGGCCAGGCGACCAGCGGGGCGAGCAACAGGGTCGAAAGGAGGGCGAGGGTGGGTCTCATGGTCTGGTCCGAAGGCTTACTTCTGCTTTTTGACTCGGCCCTTGCTGAGCAGCTCGGGTTCACCCTTGTCGCCGCCGAGTTGAATCATTGTGGGGTAGAGCGAGTCCCACCACTGGTCGTAAGACGCAGCGAGCTTGGCGGTCAGCTCCGGCCGTTCGGTCGCGAGGTCGTTCCGGCAAGTCGGGTCTTTTTTTAGGTCGAACAGCGACCAGCGTCCGGGTGGCGTGACGCCCCAGTGGAATTGAGCGTCGGCTTTGGTGTAAGTTGCCGCGGTGGCGCCCGCTTCGACGGAGCGCAGGGTAGTGCACTGGCTCGAGTAGGTTTTGCAGGCAGGGTCGTCGCACGGACGGCTGCGCACGAGTAGGAGATCACCCGTCTGCACGGAGGCCATCGCATGCTTGTGCGCGGCCGCCAGGCCGCTGGGCCAGCGGCCGACGTGATGGAACAGCAAACGATCTTCGTTCCACTGTATCGGCTGCGTGGATTCGAGTAGCGGTCGGAGCGTGAAGCCTTCGAGTTTCGCACTGAGCTGGGGCGGGATGGTCGCGCCTGCGAGGTCGCAGAGCGTCGGCAGCACGTCGAGATGAGCCGTCAGATTGCCGACCTTGTGCGGCGTCCATTTTCCGGCCCACTTCCAGAGGGATATGGCCCGCGAGCCACCCTGCCAGATGGTGCATTTGCTGCCTCTCATGCCGGCGTTGAAGACATCCAGACCATGCGTCTGGCCGTTATCGTTCATGAAGACGAGGATTGTGTTATCCTCCAATTTCCGGTCCCGGAGATGCTGCATCAGCCGTCCGAGGTTATAGTCGAGATTGGCGACCATGCCGAGATAGGCGGCTTCTTCTTTGTCCACCTTGCCGCGGAAGGGGGCCTCGAATTCTTCGGGGGCGGCCAGCGGCGCGTGGGGGGAATAGGTCGCGAGATAGCAGAAGAACGGAGTGTCCTTGGACTCATCCATGAACGCCATGGCTTCGTCGAAGAAGATGTCCTCCCGGTAACCCTTTCGAGGCGCGCGCTTGCCGTTGCGGACGATGGCCGGATCGAAGTGGACGTTCGGGCCGCCGACGTTGGTGGAGCACCAGTCGAAACCTCGCTTATCCGGCGCATACGCTCCCTCTCCGCCGAGGTGCCATTTGCCGACGAAACCTGTACGATAGCCGGTGGACCGTAGGATCTGCGGCAGAAGGACGGCATCCTTGTTCAGATGTTCTCTCGGCAGGGTGGTGTGCGTGACGCCGTTGCGGAATTCGTGCATGCCCGTCAGGAGCGCCGCGCGCGTCGGCGAGCAGGACGGACTCACGTAGAATTGTTCGAACCGCACGCTCTGGTCGTGCAAAGCGTCGAGATTCGGCGTCTTGAGCAGCGGATGTCCGTGCCGCCCTAGGTCACCGTAGCCCTGGTCGTCCGTCAGGATGAAGATGATGTTCGGCTTCGGGGCGGGTCCTTCGGCAGCCTGGAGCGCGGCCGTCGGCGCGAGCAGCAGGGTGGTGAGGAAAATAAAAGTGAGCTTCATGATAAGGTGGTTATTTGAAAGCGGGCTTCTTGGTTGGTGGGTGCTGAGCGACTATCCGCCGCAGTCAGTCGGAAACCCGCTCAGCAGGCGAGCGTGTAACGGATAATACCTCAGCCAAAGGGGTCAGGCCGTACCTTGACGTCGCTGAACCTAAAATCGCTTCAAAGTGGCGAGTTTCGGTTCACTCAATGCGTGGGTACGGCCTGACCCCTTTGGCTGAGGGCTTTTACTTGGCGAGCGACTTAATCCGGAGGCGTCGGTATTCCATCTGGCCGCGATCGCCTTCGAGTCCGATCGGACCGTTCTCGGGTAACTTCAGCGCGGCTTCCAGGACTTCGCCATTGCAGGTGGCGTGCGCGACGCCGCCCTTCACCGTGACGATGAGTTCGTTCCAGTCCTGAGCCTTATACTGCTTCAGGTCCTTGTAAGGTCCGGCGACGAGGAAGTCGCGGCACTGGAGCTGCGGCTTGCGCAGGTAGACGCCGCTGTCGGCGTTGGGTGTGGCGCGGAATTCGAGGCGTAGTTCGAAGTCCTCGGGGAATTCACGGGTGGTCCAGAGCGCCTGGATGCGGCGGCCTTCGGCGGGAGTGGTGATCACGAGGCGTCCGTTGATGGCGCGGTAGCGTCCGTCGGCGCTCTCGGTCAGGCCGTCGAAAGATTGGTCGGCCTTCACTTCCACGAACAGCGGGGCGCCGGGCTTGGGCGCGCCTTTTCGGGGAGCGGTGGCGCGGTAGCCCCAGCCGGTGAGGTCCTTGCCGTTGAAGAGGCTCACGAAGCCTTCCTCCGGCTTGAAGTCGTCGGTCGAGGTGTCGAGGTGACCGAGGGTCGCGAAGACCGGACGCAGCGCCGAAGCCCATTTGGCGTAGCCGGCGGGATTGAGGTGGAGCAGGTCGGGAAAGAGGGAGGGGAGGGCGTCGCCTGTTGCGTCAGCGAAGAGGGCGTAGGTATCGAGCACCGTGAACTGGGCGTCGCCCTTCACCGCGGCGGCGAAGAGTTCGTTGACGGCGAGGATGGTCTCCTTCGGGCGCTTCTTCGTGGCCGAGCTCGGGAAGATGCGGCAGACGATGACGGGCATCTTCGGGTCATGCGCCTTAAGGGCCGCGACGATCTTCTGGAAGTTACGGCCGATTGCTTCGACGGGAACCTCGACTTCGATGTCGTTCGTGCCCATCAGCAGCACGACGGCCTTTGGGTTGATCGCGAGCACGTCTTCCTGGAGTCGCAGGAGCATTCCGCGGGTGGTGTCGCCGCCGATGCCGCGATTGGCCAGCTTCATGCCGGCGAAGGACTTCTTGAAATCCGCACCCCAGCCTTGGGTGATCGAGTCCCCGAAGAAGACGACCGCGCCTTGGTCCTTGGCGACCTCCGTCGCCCATTGCGGGCGGATCGTGTTCCAGCGCTTCACGTAGCCGTCGTAGCGGCGCAGCGCACCTTCGCCAGGTAGCGTGGCCTCGGCCGAGGGCGCGGGCAGGGCGAAGGACGCGGGTTCGGAGGCGGTCAGCGAGAGGACCGAGAGCAGTAGGGCAAGGAGCGGGCGCATGGCAAGGAGATGAGCTTATTTGGCTTTCTTGACGGCTTTTGCTTTGGGCGCGGCAGGCTTGGGGAAGCGGACGACTTCGACGTCGTTCTTCTGCGGTTGGCCGGGGGTGGAGCGGCCGTCGGTGATGAGCTTCTCCAGGAGGGCCTTCATCTCAGCGACTTTCTCCGGCATCGCGGCGGCGAGGTTTTTCGTTTCGCCGAGGTCATCCGCGAGGTTATAGAGCTGCACAGGCTGCGATTGGTCGCCGCCGTTGCCCCAGCCCCCGGAGCCGGGGGCGGGGATGTATTTCCAGCTGCCGCTGCGCAGCGCAGGGACGCCGCCGAGGGAGGCGCTCACGGCATTGCCGCGCACGGGTTGGTCGCCGCCCTTGAGCAGGGGCATGAGGCTCACGCTGTCTTCACCGGCGTTGTCTGGCAGTCGGGCGCCGAGCACCTCGGCAAAGGTGGCGATGAAGTCGGACTGCTGCACGAGCTGGTCGCAGACGCTGCCGGCTTGCACCTTGCCGGGCCAACGCACGATGAAAGGCACGCGATGTCCGCCTTCCCAGGCGTCCGTCTTGGCTCCGCGCAGTGGGCCGCTCGGGTAATGCCCCATCTTCTCCAGGTCCGAAATGCCGATGTAGGGTGCGCAGCCGTTGTCGGCGGTGAATAGGACGAGCGTGTTGTCGGCGGCTCCGCTCGCCGCCAAGGCGGCCAGGACGCGGCCGATCAGGGCGTCCGTCTCCATGACGAAATCGGCGTATAGATTCAGCCCGCTTTTGCCTTTCCACTCCTCATTCACCGAGAGCGGCGTGTGCGGCGAGGTCAGCGGCAGGTAAAGCAGGAAGGGTTCCGGCTTCTTCGCGGAGTCGGTGATGAAGGCGGCGGCGCGGTCGCCGAGCGCAGGCAGAATCGGCTCAAGGGTCCAGCCAGCCAGCGCGGGGCCCTGAATGTTGGCCTGATTGTTGCCGACGAGGCGGGCGGTCAGGAACTCGGTGGGAATGCCGACGGTGCGGTCGTTCTCGATGAAGCAGAACGGCGGGGTATTGGGCACGTCGGTGCCGAAGTAGGAATCAAACCCGCGCGTGGTCGGTCCTCCGCCGATGGGCTGGGCGAAGACTTCGCCCCAGACCGCGCGCTGGGCCTCGGTGGCCAAGGTCGCTCCCTGGGGCTTTTCTTTGAAGAGGCTGGCGCGTTCCGCAGGGATCGGCCAATCCCAGCCGAGGTGCCATTTGCCGATGGCGGCGGTGCGGTAGCCGTGTTGCTTCGCCAGTTTCGCAACAGTCAGGCGCTCGGGCGAAATCAAGGGGGCTCCCCATAGCGGCACGATGCCGGTCTGCAGCCTTGTCCGCCAATGATAGCGACCCGTGAGCAGGGTGTAGCGTGAAGGGGAGCAGACACCCGAGGAGGAGTGGCCGTCCGTGAAGCGCATGCCTTCGGCCGCGAGCTTGTCGAGGTGCGGCGTCGGGATCTTGCCGCGCGTCGGATTATAGGCGTGGACGTCGCCGTAGCCGAGGTCGTCGGCGTAGAGGATGATGATGTTGGGCTTGCGCGCGTCGGCCGCGAGGACGGCGAACGGCAGCAGCAGGGCAAGCAGCAGACGCATGGGGGTCAGCCCACCTTAGGCTGACCTGCGCACCAATCAACCCACATGTCACGGAAAGCCTGCTCGACCTTTCGGGTGTAACCCTCGGCGTCGAGCAGCGGCGAGGACCGCATGCGCTCGCGGAGCGAAGCGCGCAGGGCGGCCAGACGGACTTGATCCTGGGCGAGACGCATCGCGGTCTCGACGTACGCGTCGACATCTTTCGCCGCGAGCTCGCCCAGCCCGACGTTGTTCAGGATGCTCAAACCGGCGCGTCCGAGATTGCGTTCGCCGACGAGGCTGACGACCGGCACCCCCATCCAGAGGGCGTCGAGGGTAGTCGTCATCCCGCCGTAAGGGAAGGTGTCGAGGGCGACGTCGATGTCGTGATACCGGGCCAGGAGCGCTCCCTGGGAGAGGTCGGCGGAGGCCGGCAGGTAGTCGGCGAAGAGGATGCGTGCCGCATCGACCCCCCGGCGGGCGAACTCATCGGCGAACCGGCGACGATGTCCGCCTTGTTTGGCGAGTAACTGCAGGCGGGAGCCGGGCGTAGCCAGAAGAAGCTGGGCCCAGGCGTCGAGGACGGCGCCGTTGATCTTACAGTTGTTGTTGAACGAGCCGTACGTGAAAGGCTTCCCGGCGGCCGAGGGCAACGCGTTGACTTCGGGGTAGCCGGTCGGCGGCTCATAGCAAGTCCAGCAGTCCGGCAGCAGCGCAGCCTTCTCCTGGGGGTGGGCGAGTTGGTTGCCGGATGGCGGTTCGAGCCAGGCGTCCGTCAGGCGGTAGTCCATCGTGGCGACGCCGGAACTTTCCGGATAACCGAGCCAGGAGATTTGTAGCGGGGCCGGCTTGAGGGCGAAGACATCGAGGCGGTTGTCCGAAGTGTGCAATGCGAGGTCGATGAGGATGTCCACGCCGTCGGCAGCAATCGTCTCGGCCAGTTGCGCGGCCGTCTTCGTGCCGAGTTCACGCCACCCATGGCAGCGGGCGCGGAATTCGGCGCCGACGGGGTCTTCCACGGTGTTGCCGTAGCAGTAGAGTTCGAAGCGATCAGGGTCAAAACGACGGAAGGAGGGCAGCAGGGCACGGCCGACGACGTGGTCGCGTAGGTCGGGTGAGACGAAGCCGAGACGCAGACGTCGGCCGGGCTCGGGTACATTCGTATGAGGAAGCCGCGGAGAAGGATGCCGGCTGTTCCAGCCCTCGTGCGCCGAATTCAGGTCGGCCGCTATCGCTGTCGGATCGTAGTGCAGCGTCAGGATGAGGTTGCTATGGATCTCGAGGCTGGAGGGCTTCAGCTCGACGCAACGACGCAGCAAGCGCGTCGCTTCACCGATATCCCCGACCTCCTTCATGACCACGGCCAGGTTGTTCAAGGGCGTGGCGTCCTGCGGGGCCAGCCGGACCGCGTGGCGGAAGGCTTCGGCCGCGCCGTCGAGGTCGCACTCGGACTGCAGCAGGGCGCCATGGTTGATACGTAGGGCAGGGTTGTCGGGATGGGCCGTCACCGCCGCTTGATAATGCGCGAGCGCTTCGGAGCGCAGGCCCGCGTTGTGCAGGGCCAATCCGAGTTGCAGGTCGCACATCGCGAAATCGGGCTGGCGGGCGAGCGCCTCCCGGTAGCTGGCGATGGCCGGCAGGTATTTGCCCTGGCGGAAGAGAGCATTACCGAGATTGTACCGCGTCGCCGGGCAAGCGGGGCTGCGGGTCGTGCCTTGCGTCAGCAGTTCCTCGGCCCGTGCGAGGTCGCCGTGGTCGATCAGGCGCGAGCCGAGATTGTTGTAGTAATGGCCGGCACCCGGATTCCGCGCGAGGGCGTCCTCCATCAGGCGAATGCCTTCGGTCGGTTGGCCTAGGTCGAAGAGAGCCAAGCCTTGCAGGTGGCGGATGTCGTGGCTGTCGGGCAGGATCTCGAGCAAGCGTTGGTAGATCCCGGCGGCGTCGGCGAAGCGACCCGCCTGATGGAGTCCCATCGCGTGGTTGAGGGCGGCCTGCGGGTCGGTGAACTGCACGTGGGGAGCGAAGTCGTTGTCGTCGGGATAGCCAGAATCAACTCTTCAGGAGCGGGACGCACACAGCCGGCGGATCATCTGATTTCTTGGTAATCAGAGGTAAGCGTCAGGGTATCGGCGTAAGCATTGATATACCAAGCGGTCGTGCCGGAAGGCAATGGGGCGGAGGTCGTCGTGCCGCCGCCGCCGCTGGCGGCCGCGGCCGGCGTCTCGACCCACTTGCGTGTGCCGGTGAAGCCCTTGTCGGTCGTCGAGACCAGGACGGCCTTGGTAATCGGCTTCGAAGAATGAAAGACCGCGATCGCGTATCCCTCCTTCGTCGTGGCCGAAGGGGAGCTGCCCCATGGCTTGCCGGTCTCGACGATGCTCTTCGCGAAGGCGTAGCTATCGGGCGGATTCCAGCCGGCCGGGTGGCTGTGGCCCATCTTGGAGACGAGCGAGACCATGCGGGCGCCAGGGGTCTGGCGATAGTGTTCGGCCTGGCAGCCGAGCGGGAAGTGGGCGTCCTGCGGCCAGGAGAGCCAGAGCACCGGCATCTTCACGCGGTCGGCGTAGTTCAGGCCATCCCAGACCTGCTTGTAGCCCACGTTGTCATGCAGGGCTCGGCCCCAGTGATTCTCGGCGTCGAAGAGGTGGCCGCATCCGTAGGTCGGGATGCCGAAGGCGAAGCGTTCATCGAGGCCGACGACCGTGCTCGTGATGACGCCGCCCCAGGAGATGCCCATCACGCCGATCTTGGCGGCGTCGACCTCAGGGAGAGAGCGAAGCAGAGAGTTCGCGAGCATCGTGTCGGCGAGCGCGTGATACATCCACTGTTCCTTCAGCGGGAGCTTCGTGTCGGCGAAGGTGCCGTCCCGGGTGGGGCCGGCGAAGGCGTGGCGCGCCCAGGAGGGTCGGCCTTTCACTTTGTTCTCGTTCACGTCCGTCTGGCCTTCGACCGCGATACTGATGGCCGCGAAGCCTTGGGCGTTCCATTTCTGGACCCATTCTTTGTAGGCCGTGCCACCGCCGCCGTGGACAAGCACCATGCCCGGGACCTTGCCGTCGCGTTTGGCCGGCAGTCCGATCCAGGCAAAGACGCGCGTCGGCTTCCCTTGCCAGGTTAATGCGTCATAGAAGATGGCGCGGACCGTTCCGTCCGGTTTGAAGCCTTCGGCCTCATGGACCTTGGGCGCTTGGGCGCACGTATCGACGAGACCAAGCACTACCTTGCGGTCGTCGGCCGGCGTGGCGGAAAGCGTGGCGGCGAGGAGTAGGAGTAAGTTGCGCATGGAGTTAGGGGGCGACGCGGAAGTTGCGGAAGGCGGCGCCATCGCCGAAGACCAGGAAGTCGAGGGAGGTCTTACCTTTGCCGAGGCTCGGGTGCTTTCCTTTGAAGGTCTGGTCGTTGATCTGGACGGACACCTCGTCGCCTGTGAAGGTCAGTCGGACCGGATACCACTCGCCGGCCGCGAGCTTCAGGTTCTTCTTGGCGATGTCTTCGGTGGCGGCGGCGGCTTCCCCCTTCGAGGGGTTCTTCGTGAGGATCGCCGTCGTGCGGGAGATCACGAGACGGAAGCCAGCGTCGCCGGCGCCGAAGCGTAGCGAGACGCGATTGGCCCCCTTGAGGTTCAGTTCGCAGTGGACCACGCCGTTGGTGAGGGCGAGCGGGGTGCGTAACGAGGCCGGCTTCTCGGAGCCGCCTTTGGGCTTGGCCCAGACGCCGCCGTCGCGGGCCGACCATTCGCCGGCGGAAGCCAACCATGGCTTGCCGGGCAGCTTCGATAGAGATTCTTCCACACTGATCCTGCCGGGCAGGTCGGGGAGGGTGGCGACGCCGATGCGCGGGGGTTTCACGTCGACGGCGGGCAGTTCGCGGCTGAAGCCTCCGTCACGGTAACGACGGAGGAGGTCCTTGAGTTCGGCCACGATCTCAGGGTGCTCGGCGGAGATGTCCTTGGTCTCGGCCGGATCGGCGACGGTGTCGTAGAGCTGCGAGCGGAACTGATCCTTATTGGCCCTGCGGACCGCATCCTTGATCTCGTCGACCGGCACGCCTTCGATCCATTTCCAGCGTCCTTTGCGGACCGCAAAGACGCCGTCCGCGCTATGGACGATCATGTCCTCGCGCCCTTTGGCTTCAGTGGCGCCAGGGATGAGCGCGGGCAGGAAACTGCGGCTATCTTCGGCTCCGACCTCCTTGGCGGGCAGCGGCGCGCCCACGATCTCGGCCGTGGTCGCCAGGATATCTACGACGCTGACCATCTGCGTGGCCGTGGAGCCGGCCGGGACCTTGCCGGGCCAGCGGGCGATGAAGGGGACCTTGAAGCCGCCTTCCCAGACGTCGTGCTTGCCGCCGCGGATGGCTCCGTTGACCTTGAGTCCGGCCTTGAAGGCCGCCGTCTGCAGAAGGCGTTCGTTCTGCGGCCTGTAGACTCCGCCGTTGTCGCTCGTGAAGAGGACCAAGGTGTCCTTCGCGACGCCCATCTTGTCCAAGGTGGCGAGGATGCGGTCCACGCTCTGGTCGAGCTCGTGGATCCAGTCGCCGTAAGGTCCGGCGCCGCTCTTTCCGGCGAGATCCTTGTCGGGCGTGACCGGATTGTGGACGGCCACCGGCGTGAAATAGAGGAAGAACGGCCGGTCCTTCGGCTGAGCCTCGAGCCAGGTCGTGGCCTTGTCGGTCAGCACCTTCATCACGCGCTCGTTCTTCCGGCGAGGCGCGTCGAGGTCGAGGATCTTGGCCTTACCGTTCTCCATGTCCTCCGGGCCGTAAGAGGCCTTGAAGTCATCGCTGTCGGCGGCGGGCCCGGCGAGCTTCATTCCTGCGGGTATCCCGCCGGAGCGTAGGCCGTAGACGTAGCGGTTCTCGACGAAGACGCCGGTGAGGTCGCCATGGTTGGAAGGTACGCCGAAGTGGTAGTCGAAGCCGATGTCCAGAGGACCGGGGGAAAGTTCAGCCTTATACTCCGTGCGCCACTTCGGGTCTTCGTTCTCTTTGCCGTAGCCGAGGTGCCACTTGCCGACGGCGGCCGTGGCGTAGCCCTTCGCCTTCAGCAGGGAGGCCAGGTTGACGCGGGTGGGCTCGATATGGAGCGGCGAGAAGGTGCCGAGGACCTCGTGGGTGAGGGTCGTGCGCCAGCAGTAGCGTCCGGTCAGCAGGGAATAGCGGGTCGGTGAGCAGACGGAGGAGGTCGTGTTGCCGTCGGTGAAGCGTCGGCCCTCGGCGGCGAGTCGGTCGATGGCCGGCGTCCGGATCAGTTTCGGGTCGGCACCATAGCAACCCGCGCTGCCGTAGCCATAGTCATCTGAGAGGATGACGACGATGTTCGGCCGGTCGGCGGCGGACGCCGTCAGCGTGAGGAGCAGGCAGAGTAGGGAGCGCATGGGGTTATTTTCCTTCGGCGGCCCACTTTTTCATCTGGGCGATATTGCTTTCGATCACGGGGCTACCCTTGCCGACATACGGTTTCATATCGCTGTCATACATGGCCATAGATTCCGGACCTGGGTCCTTGGTCGCAATCATCTTGGCATCGAGGCGACGGCGATGTTCGGACAGCACGGCGGAGTAAGCAGGATCGTTCGCGAGGTTACGGATTTGGTGGGGGTCGGCGGCGAGTTCGTAGAGCTCCTCGCGTGGGCGGGTTGGGCTGAAGAGTAGTTTCTCGGAGAGCTCCGGTAGCTGGCCAGCGACGTGCAGTTCACGCAGGCGCTGCACGGTTGGCTTACCGTCCTTGTAGGCGCAGGGCTGGAGGTGTGGACGTTCAGGGTGGAAGTTGCGGATGTAGATGAACTTGTCCGTGCGCAGGCTGCGGATCTTCTCGGTGGTCTCGTCGCAACGGTCGCGGGCGGAGAAGGCCTCGTCGCGCTTCGCATAGTTGGCGGCGAGGATGTCCTTGCCTTGCATCCAGGCTGGCACGCCGAGGCCGGCAGCGGAGAGGGAGAGGGCGGCGAGGTCGATGTGCTCGACCAGATCCGGGCGGACTTGGCCGGCGGGGATGCCCGGCCCACGGATGACGAGCGGCACGTGCGCACCTTCCTCGTAGAGGAACTGCTTTCCTCGGGCGTGGCTGATGCCGTGGTCGGTCATGAAGACGATCAGGGTATTCGCCAGCTGGCCTTCCTTTTCGAGGCGGGCGAGCACGCGCCCGACATGCATGTCCGTCAGGCGGACCGCGTCGAGGTAATCGGCCCAATCTTGGAGCAGCACCGGATCGCGCGGGTAGTAGGGCGGCAGGGTGACCTTGGTGGGGTCGGTGCAGGCACCCAATTCTCTGACGACATGTTCACGGAATTTAACTCGGCCCGCTTCGGCGCCGTCACGCAGCTTTCCGCCATTAAGCTGCACCTGCATGAAGAATGGTTGGCCGGACTTGCGGCCGGCCCAGTCATGGGAGTCGTAGATGGCTGGGTCCCATTCGAAGTTGTAGTCCGTCTTACCGAGGCGACTCGCTCCGCCCGTCTTGGCCTTCTTGCCCTTGCCGGCGCCGAAGGGCAGACCGCGAAAGTCTAGGTCAGTCAGTCCGCTGCCGATGCAGGTGTAGTAGCCGCCTTGCTGGAACAGTTTGGGCGTGGGCGTGACCTCCTTGGGTAGCGTGATCTTCAGCTCGCCTCGCCCGCTGCGGTGATGGTGGGCGCCGATGGTCGTCTGATACATCCCCGTGACCAAGGCCGAACGACAAGGGGAGCAGACCGGCGCCGTCACGTAGGCTCGGCTGAAGCGGGTGCCTTCTTGAGCGAGTCGGTCGACGTGCGGAGTGGCGATGGTCTTCTCGCCGTAGCAGGAGAAGTTCGCGGACATGTCGTCGACGATGAACCAGAGCACGCTGGGCCGGTCGGCGGCGGATGCCGTCAGGGCAACAATCAGGCAGAGCAGGGGGCGCATGGGGTGCAGGTAAGTTGGGCGTAAAGAGGAATCGGGGCAAAAAGAATGGGGTCAGAGCCCGTTAATAGGGTCTGACCCCATCAAGGGGAAGGCGGCGGCCGGCTTATTTCTGGGTGAAGACGAACACGCCGTGCTTGTTCGCGATGACGATGTCCGGCTTGTTGTCCTGGTTCACCTTGCCGGTGAAGAACTGGGTGCCGACGCCGCTATCGCTGTCGATGTGACGGGGGACGAAGGTCGCGGCGCCCTTGGCGTCGCGGTTCAGCTCGAACCAGTAGAGGACTGGGTCAGCGTTCGGTTCGTCGTCGCCCTTGATGCCGTGGGCCCAGCGGCGCTTACCGCAGATGATGTCGGGGAGGCCGTCTCCGTTGATGTCCTGGAGTTCGACCGCATGGATCTGGCTGAAGCCCTTGCCGTCGGCGTTGTCTTCCTTGGTCTTGCCGAGGATGACGTGCTCGGTGAAGGAGGCGTCGGCGTTCTGTTCGAACCAGGAGAGGCCATAGCTGTGGGCCTTGATGCTCGTGATGACGTCATTACGGCCGTCCTTGTTCACGTCGTAGACATGCATCTGGGCTCCGCCTACGCCGAAGGCCGCCTTATGGAACTTCCATGCGCCGGGGGCGGCGAGGTCCTTGGGCTGTTCATACCAACCGTTGGCTTCGAGGATATCCATGCGGCCGTCGCCGTTGACGTCGCCGGCGCCGTAGCCGTGCGTATACTTGAAGATCTTCTGATCGTTCTCCTTGGACTTATCGGTGATCGCATGGAACTTCGCCTTGCCGAAAGGGTTCTTCCAGTCGATCTCCGCGTAGCCGAACTGGCCGCCGTGGCGGCCCTTGTTGTTCTTAGGGTCCTTGACGGCATCGCTGGTGTGGCAGAAGAGCTCCGGCTTGCCGTCGCCGTTGATGTCGACGAGCTGAGGGGATTCACCGTCGGCGACGTCGAAGATGTTATGAATGGTCCAGGGGCCGGCTTTGCCCTTCGGGTTCTCGTAGACGAGGGCGGGGTCACCGGGGAAACCGAAGACCAGGATGTCCTGCCAGCCGTCGGCGTTGAAGTCGTAGGCGTAGGAGATGAAGTAGTCGGAGTACCCCGTGGCGCCGTTGAAGGGCGTCTTGTTCGGGCCCTTCTCGTGCGAAGGCTCGACCGCGTAGCTGATGCGCTGCTTGAAATCGGGGCCCTTCCAGATGTGCCAACCGGCAGCGACGTCGACATGGCCGTCATGGTCGAAGTCGGCGACCGCGCAGCCTTCGGCGACGAAGTCCTTCGTGAGGGTCTGTTTGTCGAACGAGACGGGGCCGGCGACGGCACAGCCACCGAGCAGGACGGAGAGGAGGGGGGCGAGGAATCGCATAGGGGGGTGCTATTTATACACCCGACATCGCCGATGGTTGCGAGGAGTTTTGGTGAAAACCCCGTAATGAAGGCTAATGATTATTCCAGCCGACCGAACATGATGCGTTCCTTGCGGCTCGCGTCGGAATCCCCCTGGGTCACACAGAGCCATATCTGTCCGTTGGCTTCGACGAAGGTAGGGTATTGGAACGACTTCGTGGTCTCGAAACGGTATTTACGCTCCCAGGTCTTGCCGTCCTTGGAGACGTCGATGTTGAACACGCTGCGGCTGACCTTATCGATCTGGGTGCTTTCCTGCCAGCCGAGGTAATAGAGCCCGTTGAACTTGTCGAAGGTCGGCTTGGAGGCGGCGCCTTTCTTCACGAAGTCCTTCTCGCCGCCGGTCGTCCAGGTCTTGCCGTCCTTGCTTTCGCAGAACCAGTAGTTGTGGTCGCCGTTCTCCTGGCGGCAGATGGCGAGCCAGGTGCCGTCAGGTAGACGATTGACCGCGGGCTCGGTCAGCGAGGGCTTACCGGGTCCGTTGAAGTGCCCGACGACCGTCAGCGTATCACCGGCGGCGTTCAGGGTGCAGAGGGCCTGTTGGGCTCCGAGGTAGTTGTTGATGGCGAGGTAGGTCTTGCCGTCGAACTCCTTGAAGTTGTCGAACAGGTATAGGCCGGCGTCGACGGGTTTGCGCGTGAAGCCCAGCTTGGCGGCCTCGGCGTGCAGATATTGCGGCTGGAGATCGAACGTGCCCTCGCTGGTCGTCAGCTTCATGCGGTGGATCTCCCGTTCGAAGGTCAACGAACCGAGGTCGAAGTCGCGATAGTAGGTCTGCGACTGACGCTTGCCGGGCTGTTCGCTGGCGAACCAGCAACGCAGGGTCTTTGGTGCGACCTGGCGGATGCGCGGCACGAAGCAGGCGCCGACAGGCAGGGTCTCGTTGGCGAAGGCTTGTTCGGACCGGGCGAGGGTCATCACGTCGAGCAAGCGCTCATTGCGCAGGTCGACGATGGACAGCGTCGCGTAGACGAAGGGCCACTGGGCGGCCTCGCCGGCCTGGCGGTCGTTGACTTCGGCCACGACGTAGGCGCGGTCTCCGACGATCGTGAAATGGGCGTCGTGCGCACCTTTGACCTCCGGGCCGGTGACCTTGAAGAGGCCGGCCATGACCTTGTCGCCCGCGGCCTTGGCGTCCCAGCCGACTGGCAGCAGTGAGGCGGACGGCTTAGGCTCATCCTTAGGCGTGGAGCAGCCCATGAGCAGGGCGGTAAGGCAGAGGAGCAGGCGGGTCTTCATGGGGTTACTTTGCCGGTGCGACGACCGGGAGCAACTGGAAGGCGTCGAGGATCACGAAGCCTTTGGTGTCCTGATTGGTCACGGTGATCGTATAGTCCATGCCCAGACGAAGGCGGATGCGACCGACTTCCCGGAAGGCCTCACCGGCGGGGAGGGGCTGGGTCTGGTCAACGGTAACGCTCTGCTCCGTGCCGCCGCCGACGATCGTGACCGGCAGGCGCGTTGTCCTTGTCTCGTGGGCGGAGTAGGCCATGCGCAGGACGAACTCGCCGTCGGCCGGTCCCTTGAAGCGGAACACTGCGTGCGACTTACCATCGGAGCGCTGTTCGTCGTGCAGGTAGCCCGTGCCGACGTGCGGCTTGAAGTTCGTGGATCGTTCCCAGTCGCCGGAAAGTTCCGCCTGCGCGTCGTCGAGGATCAGCCCCGGCAGGGACTTCGGGTCGATCGAGACCGGGCCGGAGGAGCGGGCGACCTTGCCGACCGGCGGCAGCACGGGGAGGTCGAGCACGACCTTCTGGGCGAGCAGGCGGATGCGGAGCGTGGGGTAGTCGAGGGCTTGGACGGTGACGCCTTCCTTGGCCGCAAGGGCGGCGGCGATGCCGGCGCTCTGGCCGATGGTCATCCAGGTCGGCTCGACGCGGACGGACGAATAGGCGACGTGCGTGGCCGAGAGCGCGACCGGCACGAGTAGGTTGGAACACTCGGAGGCCGAGGGGGTGATGGCGCGATACGGAATTTGGTAGGCGTAGCCGTGGCGACGTCCGGGCATGCGCACGGGGAAAATGGTGCCTTCGTTGATGACGCCATCAGGCAGGGCGATGCGGCGGCAGTCGTGAGAATCGACCGGGAAGGACGAGACCGCGATGGCATCGTCCTTCTTCGGGTCCTCGAGCACGTCCTTCTGCGTCAGGGTGAAGCGTCCGTCCATGCGCCTTCCTTCGCGGACGTAGAGTTGCGGCGACCAATGTTGCGTCTCCGGGAATTCGTCACGGCAGAGGCCGAGTTCGGCCATCGTCGCGCGGATCTTCGCGGGGACGGCCGGGTCGGTCGTCAGGAACTTATAGAACTCGAGGGTATACTGCTTATGCTTTTCCCAGAGCTTGGCGCGGCCCGCGGGGTCGGAGGCGCACCAGCCGTTGGCTTCGCCGACGAGGCCCATCGAGAACATCTTCCCAATCCCATTGTTGGCGTCGAACTTGTCGCCTGGCAGGGGATAAAGATCCCAGGGCAGCGGCGCGTTCGGGTATTTCTGGAAATACCGGCGGATGAGTTCGAAGCGGGCCGGGTCGTAGGTCTGCGGCTCCGGGAAAGGCACGCGGTTCGCGGGATTCTTCGTCAGGCAGAGGCGGAAACTGTAGACCATCACGGTCTCTTCGCCGGCCTGGTCGTCGCCGGGGCGGAGGGAAGTGATGAACGGCAGCGGCAGCCCGTTGGCGTCGAAGCCGTTGATAGCCAGCTTCTCCTTCGGGTATTGGCGGCCGGCGAACGATTCACCGTATTCGTCGCGACTCTCGCGGCCGAGATGCCAGACCACCCCGGCGCGGGCCATCAGGTCGCCTTCGTACGTGGCATCGATGAAGATTTT
>Ga0209358_10001595_pt1 | contig 17810 bp, 46 predicted proteins | sample LauGreFa1BDMLBSN_2_FD_187574 | JGI IMG/M metagenome (GOLD analysis project Ga0209358, IMG submission 187574) | Freshwater lake microbial communities from Lake Michigan, USA - Fa13.BD.MLB.SN (SPAdes) (version 2) | ecosystem: Environmental > Aquatic > Freshwater > Lake | place: Lake Michigan, USA... | reverse complement strand
AGAGATTTGCATTCTTAATGCTTCTGGTTCTAGATCGTTTAGTGGGAATTCTTTTTTTATTATTCGAGATATCTCGGTAATGTTTTGAGTTGTATTATCATACAGCTCAAGTGCTCTGTTATGGAATATATTCATGAGTTTTTTGGAGGTCCTTCAGGACTTTAATTAAATTTAAAATATTAGATTTCAATTCTTCATTTTCGTTGTCCATTAACGCTTCGTAAATGCAACAAGTTAGGTCGTTGATTTCATTCATTACTCCGTTAACGTAATTTACATTGCTCATAGATACAAAGTTATGTATTTTTTCTATTCAAAACACAAAAAAAATTATAAATTTGTAAGCCAAGATCTAAAGGTGTTGCCCATATGGACAACTTCCTGATAAAAATCTTCTACTTCTTTATCATTTTCCTGCTCAATTTTTGAATAAATAGTGTTACCAAGCTTCTCTACCTCGGCAATAAATTCATTACCAGATTTTTTGATAAGTTGCCTGTATAGTTGGGGGTACGTGTCCCTGATGTCCTCCATGAAGTCCATCATCACTGGTAAAATACCTACCAAGGCAGCCAGTTTTTTTTCGCTCGTTATAGATTTTTTTTTCGTCATCGCTTAAGTTATTAAAAGTATATTTTATTGGTTTTAACATTTCTTCTTCAGTTTGAAAGTCTTCCTCTTTCTTGTATCCAAACTCACCCCTGCTAACACTTAGTTTTATTATATTATAAAGGTTTAGGTGTACTGTGACCTCTGGGATATTGTATTTTTTACCAATCTGTTTTAAGGTCCATCCATTCTCTACAAGTTTTCTAATGTTCTCACTCTCCCTCGTTAACGTCAAAGTATGCCTCACCATTATACCAACAGGCCTTGGCTCCGTGTTTTTTGATTTCATTCATCCTATATATTTGTAGTGGTCTTGGCTTCTGCCCTTTCTTTTTAACCTCAATGAATTCAACGTTAGAATCTTTAGGTATCGCTAGTAGATCGGGTATCCCTGGCTTATTTGTTACAGATAGTTTTATGACATAGTAACCCTCGGTCTCAAGTTTCTTTATTAGTTTCGACTGGATCTGTTGCTCGGTCATTAAATACTGTATAATAGCTACTTAAATATGGTAGAACTTTATTAATGTTTGCAAATCTAACAAAGTTCATGTCAATATCCAAAACTTTTATCTCTTTTATTTTTATACAGTCTCCATCAAGTTCATACTTTGATATCTCCAATACATTTATTGGAGGAGTTTCTAGGTCAAACTTATCTATTAAAAGCTTGACCATTGGGTCGTTAAGTAATTTCATGGTCCTACTTTAAATACTGTTAGATGATACAAGACTTCATAGCAATAAAGCGTTCTTTCTTTATTTCCTTCTTTCAACGCCTCGCTTATGTTTTGCACTACGTCTTTTATACCAGCGTCTATGCCAATATAAAACAATAATCGATTTGCCCTCTCCGATGGATCAGGTGGTCCTTTTAGTTTATTCTCTTTCATAGTCCTTTTTAAAAATGTTTACGGTGTATTTTTTCTTTGCCTTCACGGCCTTATATATCTTATCTTCAATTCCACCCTCAGCAAATATCCAGTATATCTTATTGAATAAACGGTCCATGGTGGTCATACGATCTCTCGCCTGCCAGAATGATGTAGCAGAAAAGTCGATGTTGTAAAAAACCAAGTACTCTGCGTTCTTTAAAGATATACCCTCCCTGCCACTAACGATCTGTAGGGCTATAGACTTGTTGCTGGAGTTGAACTCCTCGATGTCTGATGTCAAGTTTTCTGCACCATAAACTTGAATTAGTGCATTCAGTTCTTCTTTAAACTTGTAGAATATACCAATCTTTGCGGTCGCAAATTGCGACTTGATAAACTCAGCCTTAGTCAGATCAAGTACCATAGAGTTGCCAGTCTCAAACTTACAGGTTCCACTGTATAGTTGGTGTAGCTTCTGCATTAACTTTGCAGGGGTGTCTCCCAGTATGACCTCGTTGTTACCCTCGACAACTAAGTCTGACTTCAGCTTTTTACATATGCTGTAGGTAACGGGCTTCATCTTTAGGTGTATGACCTCCTCCTCTATCTCTGAAGAAAATCCAGCCTCAGCCTGAGTAAATTTTATCATGTACTGAGAAACAACAGACATAATCTTTGACTCTATTCCCTTTGAATAGTCATTGACTAGCATGCTGTTTATCTTTCTTTGATACTTCATCACGTAGTCGTCTGCCCACCTATAAAAGTTTGCATATCCCCTAAATGGTGAGTATATGCTTATCCAAAACTGATGGTACATCTGAGAGAAGCTCTCTGGCGTTGGTGTACCTGACAATAAAATAAGTGGTATGCTTGAGTACCTATACTTAAATTGTTTGGCACCAAGTGATGGCTTAGGAAATGATCCAAACCTATGTGACTCATCGTGCACCACTAAGTCAAAGCTACCGTCAATCTTATGTATTGACTCGTTGTTTGCTACTACTAGCTCAAAGTACTTAGAGTATCCAAAGTTATCGTAGTCGTCTTGGATACTCTTTATAGCTTTTTTCTTTGTCATAAAAAGAACCCTCAACGCACCATATAATTTTGCTGTTTCAAATGAGGTCAGAGTCTTTCCAGTTCTAACCTCCATGCTTAGGTAGACTATTTTCTTTAGTCTTAGTATCTCTACAGCCCTATTTGCTATGTCTACTTGATATTCACGAAGCATCATCCTGTAGTTTTTGAATCCAATACTTTACCTCAACTATTGTGTCTGCGTTTATCTTTTCGTCCAGCTTTAACAAACTCCTTCTAAGAACTCTAAGGCTGTCTAATGGAACGTATGGCAATAAATCAGAGGCTCCAGTTATGTAGTCGTAAGCAACACGATAGTCGTCACAGCTACTTGACAATTCATTACTACGTCTAGAATCTTTTCTAGACAATTGAAATAACTTCTTTGTTATCTCCCATCTTTCCTTGATAATAAAACTTGAGTATTCCATAGTTAAAAGTTTAAGAGTAAATTTTCATCTTTCTTTAATATAAATTCTATCGTCTTACCAAGTGCGTTTCTTGATATGTTAGGCTTGGTACCAAACGCAAAATCACCGTAGCAGTCTATCCACCTATAAAATTTGTTGTGGGATATCTTGTACTTGCCGTACTGACCCCAGTCTGGATACTGCATGGAAAAGTCATTGTACAGCTCCTGACCTAAAGACACAGCGTTTAGCCTTGTCATGTAGTTGTCAGTACCAGTACACCATTCCCAGAAATCACCAGACGTTTCTGCAATAAACTTTCGTGTAGCAAGATTCTTAAACTCGCTTCTCGATAGTCCACTAGACAGATAGAACTGTAGGTTTTGGATCATGTAGTTATCAAAATTGTTCCACTCCTCGTCAGACCATCCAGTGAATAGCATGTGGCCAAACTCACTCTCAGGAGTGAAGGACTTGGTGTAGTACTGCTTGAACTCAAGGTCCCACTTCCTTCTTTCAAATGAATTTCCTGCACCCTTGATCGCATAGTTTGTCGTTATAACAATCTTTGGGGAATATTCAAATGGGATGTGTATCTCGTCCTTGTTCTTCTTCTCAAGTGTTATCCCCTCAGTAATGATAGAGAACAACTTCTCGAAGTCAAAGTTACGTGCAACGTCATCAAAGACAAGTGTTTGCGTGTCTACCTGTACCCTTTGGTATGGGAATGACTTCTGAAAACTGAATCCCTTGCCATCTATAATTACCATCTTTTTCATGTGGCTTATAGACTTTACAAAGATACCCTTACCAGTACCACCCTCTGGATTATCGCTGATCACCTCGTCATTTAATATAACCGCTGGTGAGTAGCTGGCTGGCTTGTGACTGTGCATAAGGTAGCCAAGTGTTGACTCCATAGACTTTAGACGTTCAGTGTTGTCGCCAGAAATATTTTTAATAAATACCCTAAACTCACAATCAACAACGCTTGACTTACTGAAGTCCCTGTTTATCTTTTGCTTCTCCCAAACATGGCCCGTCAATTCTTTGTAGTCAATACTAAATATCTCGTCCCGTGTAACCTTGACTGCACAGTTTTGATAGTACAGGTAAGCCTCGTCAGGAGTGTCAACCATAAATTCAGGCTCAATCTTTGCAACATAGTTTAAGAAGGTCTCTTGAAAGAACTTCGTGTTCATAGCGAAGAAATTATATATAGACATGTCGTCTATAGCTAACAACTTCTCTAGTACAAAGTCCTTTATCATGTCCTCGTTAACATCGCTGATGGTATTATTGACAACTCTAACAAAGACAAAGTTGTTTGATCCAACTGGATAATACTTATAGAACCCATTGTTTTGTAAGTACAGCCTAAATAAATGTGGAACCAAGTCAACCTTACCCTTGCTAGATTTTGTCCAAAATTCATCTTCATCAATGGTAACGAATTCCGACCCATCTACCTCAGATGCTGGGGTACCATTTAGTATCTTATTCTTAATAGTGGAAATCTTTTCAGAATCCTCAAAGAACTTAGTATTGAATGATGCCTTGTTTCGATATGCACTAGATACTATCTGTGGTATCTCTCTAGCCATATCACCAGCAGTATCATAAGACATAAGGACTAGTGTTGATAACGACTCTGAAATTCCATACTCGTTGTGTGCAGAGGCCAGTATGTATAGGTTATTATTTCTAGAACCACTGACCATGCCATAGTTCTTCTCCCACCAAATAGACAGCCTCTTTGTGATGTCGTCCTCGTTTACAATAGTTATTGTTTTTACTATTGGCTTTTTATATTCTGGGTCCTTCTCCATCTCATACCACACCAAAGACAATTCATTAACATGGATATCAGGGTCATAGGACTCATAACACACCCTGCTTATGTTCTTGCAAGACACATCAAACTCCTTACAAAAGAAATGCTTCTGTAGTGACAGAAAATATTTCTTATGGTTCATCGGGTCTTTTGGTATGCGGACCAACGCCTTCAATCCATCACCAGATGGAGAGGTAAAGACAGAGTATACATACTTATCGTTTATCAACTCTAATCTTTTGTCCTCTATGTTTCCATCAAAGCCATCGAAGTCTAAACAAATAAATCCACTATGATCAACGATAGAGTTGTCTGCTCTCTTAGAGAAGGTGCCAGAAAAACATATCGCTGGCAACAACTTCTTCTTCTCGTTACGCATGTCTTTGTTTGTCTCAGACCTTACTAACTCAACTATGTCCTTTGACTTGCCAGACCTTATCCTGTCTAATGCAACATTGATGTCACGGTAGAATGGAGAAGATGTATCACTGATTGATTTAAAGTATGTTATCATTTATTATATTTTATTAATTAGACAATTCTTCACTATATTCTCCAATACCAATCGATAGTAAATCCAAATCGGCAAATCGGCTTGAGGAGTATCCATGCCACATCAATCCATTTTTAGTAGTTCCTTTGTTCCTTATTCCAGATATAATAAACACCCTCTGGTCATAAGAATTTATAAATTCATTGATGACACGGTACTCCCTACCATTCACAACTTCTGCCCCCTCTGGCAATTTTCTGTCATTAATACAAACTACTTTCTTCATGTTATTTTATTTTAGTGTTTATTCTGGAAACCATTCTGTTATGGTTGTATCTATAAATTCTTGTGAACCAACTGAATTAATCATATTGTTTGTGTGTATTTGTGCCTCTTCATATCTAATAAATGCTCTATCATCAGAGGTGCAGTATATAGATAAAAGTTGTTGCCCTATTTCTGTTTCAAAAATATTATTTGCTTTTTCTTGTGTCATCTTAGTCTAAATTTAAGTTATGTTCATTTAATATATCTCTTATAGCATCTCTTATCTTATCAGCCATGTCCATCTCTTCAGATGTAGCTTCTCTTCTTTCAAAGGAACCATGCTTTGTTGCACTTCTAAGAAGTTGGTCTAATTCCCACATGGCCATTTTCCACTTGTATCCATCTAAGGCCGTCCTTGCATCGTCTGACTCTTCTTCACAATCATACTCTAGTATCATCTTCATTTGTCCAGTTTTTTAGTTAATAAACTATCTCTATATGCTATCTCTTTCCTAATTAAATCAAGGTGCCAATCAACACCACCATAGTCAAGTACTGCCTCTAGGTAGTCATCGTCCATATCAGCAATAGCTATCCAAGTTAGTGGGTCTTTACCATCCTTACCTCTGCTACCTCTCGTTGCATGTTGTCTTACAACCTCAAAGTCATCATCTTCATAAACATAATAAAGTTTAATCTTTTCCATGTCCATTGCACCATACCTGCCATACTCGTTGCCTCCATCTACCATAGCATCATTGGGACAACTACACGTTACATAGTCATGCCTATGTCTACTTACTAATACCTCATTACACTCAAGGCATTTTACTGAATTATATACTATCTGTCTCATTTTTATAAGTTTTACTTGTTATTTATAATTTTTACAGAGTATCATCAGTGATACTCTGTGTTTACCTGCCATTTTTGACAGACAACAAAACACTCACAGCATTTTCAATTCGTTCTACTTCATGCCGACATCTATGGCAAGGATGTATTACTATTTTGACATTCACTTCATAAGCACTACTTGCACCTACTTTGGATAAATCAGTTGAAAATGTTAGCTCGTTTTCAGGATGTTTTGAGCAGTAAAACTTTACATCCATTTTGTTTCTTAAATCATCTTTTCCTATCATTGTTCTGAGTTTTTAAAGGTTCTATTATAATAGTGTAGTGAATTAAGATGAGTCTCTAGTTTACAGTTGCATTGCTCAAGTACATCATCTTGACCATCCATGTATGCAGACCTAATGACTTCTCTTTCTTTAGGTATATAAGTTTGTATTTTATCCTCAATCTGTTGAGGTAGAACTAAATCCATAGGCATAGTTCTTCTTACCCATTCTAGTAATTCTTGCATTGGTGTTTTCATATTATTTTAAAGTTTCTATAAATTGTGTATCAGTCATTTTATGATGTCCCCTTGCAAATTCTATTGCTTCTCTAACTTGTTCTTCTGTATACATATTTTTTTGCATCCACTTAGCACCTCTGAAGTAAGCATCTATTTCTGTTTCACAATCATAACCATAATGTTCTTCCATTGCTACAGTGGCTTGTTCAAATAATACTTTATCTGATATCTCATCTTTCTCCATCATTTTTGCAGTGCAACAAATATTCATTTTTTCTTCATGAGTTAATTGCTCCCATCCTGCTTTATACAGTTGTTGTTCTAACCATTCTACTGCTGTTTGTTTCATATCTTTTTTATTTAAAGGTTTATTTATTACGAGACACCCTGATCCAAAATTTATTTATTTTGTGCAACCCCAATTTTGAATTTAATTTTCTTGTTTCTTTATTTTGCATTCTTGAAGGCGTTACAATCCATACATCTTGATTTTCATCAACTATCTTTATGTCTTGATTATGTAAATATTCTGAAATGTCCTTCATAGCAATTCTGGCTGAAGAATTATTTTTTGGTTTCATATCATTTCTATTTAATTAAACTGTCCCATATATTAGCTAGAATTGGGACAAATAGGTATTAATAGCTAACATATTAGCTACATTCCTTTTGCAATTATCTTTAGCACTTCTAACCTCTCCTCATCTGTTAGTTTGACAGGTAGCTCATACTCTTTTGTATTGTCCAACCTACACTGCTCTACCTCTTCCCATAATGACTGAATATCATAACAAATAGGTAAGCCGTCATTAGTAGTTGCTTGGTCAATTGTTCCAAGAGGATCTCTCTCCCATAGATACCAACCAATCCAATCTGCTCCATCTTTACCATAGTACACCTCTAATAAAATGTTTATCACTGAAGTATAATTGTCTGAGAAATTAATAGTATCTATATCTAATACATACAATGCATGTTCCTTGTCTGATTGTTTCCTAAGTCTATTTAAGATTTCTGTAAATACTTCTAGTTTCATAATTTTTCTATTTCTTGTTTAACTTCTTGCCAATAGTACATCATTGATTCTACGCAAGTATGTAATATCTCATCAACTGCTATTAATGCGTGTTGTATTGCTATTTCTCTACTTGCAAAATATTGGAAATCCTTTTCCATTTTTGCTACTAATTCTTGTGCTTTTTCTTGTGGTGTCATAGTTCTTGTTTAAATTGTTATAGTTAATTGGTTTAATTCCGTTTATCTGTCACAATAATGTAAAATATATGTGACAAAAATGTAGGTTTTTGTAAACTTTATTTAGCGTTATCCCTATAGTCTATTATAAAACCAATGGCTACAATAATGTTCATGCCACAGGACATTAGTATCTCATGGATATCAGCATATACATTTGTTGAAAGATGTACATGACCTACCATCCAAAAAGGTATGGACAAGTTTTGGCTTATCCATACCAATAAGAATTTACCAAGGTTGTACACCCGTAACACAAAAGTTAGTGCCAACGTATGCATTCATCCATACACTTTGATCAAAGCAGAACTTCTTCTTGTTGCCTGAGCAATCATTCTCTATCTCTAACCAATAACAACCATCTGTTATACCATCGTTAACTATAGCACCACAAGTTGTAGGGTTACACGTGATGTCCTCCTTAGTGCAAGAACTTAAAGTAGCAATTATTATTGCCACAATCATCATTATTTTTTTCATTTTGTTTTGTTTTAATTGTTATACAATAATTCTTTTAAAAGTCTATTTTCTTCTAGCAATTCATGGCACGACTCAGCGTCCTTGTACATGAAAACACTAGCAACTAGACCAAATGATAATCCTATTATTATTCCTATTAAGGCTGAAATATACTCCTGTCTTCTTTCTTTTCTTTTTACCTCTTGAGTAATTCTTCCCTTCATTATTTCTTTCATTTGATTTCTTTTTTTAAACGTTCAACGTAAAGAGTCGCATCCATCAGCTCCTCTTGTAAGTGTGTAAGCCAATCTAATGGACTTAGGTCCGTTCTGTCAAGTGTGGTATTGTATTTTTTGATTCCAGATGTCGATCTTTCTTTGAATGATTCTATTACTGAATGTACAATACTATCTTGGCCATGGCTAAAGCTTGATTCCCATTTCATTTAATTAAATTTTAGATTTTTAAAAAAGGGTAGGCTACCCCATAAGATACCTACCCAGAGTTTTTTCCAATTATGGTTGGTTAACCTCAGAAACTCTAACTGAACCTATGACTTATCGTTTAAGTCCATCCACATTCCTATGTGTACTGGCATTAAAATCCAACCCGTAATAATAGATAAGACTAAAAGCATAAAGAACTCAAATAAATTTGCTTGGTTTTTAAATGACACACCCATTGTATACATCCCCGAAAACAAAAGGTAAAATACTAGCCACTCCATTAGAATGGTAGGTCCTCCTCGACCTTCTCTTCTGGTACAACAGCTGTTGGACTCTCTTGTGCAGTCTCAATTCTCCAAGCCTCAAGTGTATTGAAATACTTCACATCACCAGTTGGACTCGTCCACTCTCTACCACGCAAGTTAAATGACACCTCGACAGACATGCCCTCTTTAAAGTTATTCAAATCGTCACACTTGTCTTGCATAACTTGAAATGAAATTTGTTGTGGGTACATGTCATCCTCAGATGTTAGTACAAAATCACGCTTGCGAAACTTGTCATTGATAACATTCGTCTCGCCAATCATCTTAATTGTTCCTTTAATTTTAAACATTTTTGTTTTTTAATAAATTAGAATAAAAAATTGCATACTTCTCGGCAGTAGCTAGCCGTTTGTCCATCTTGACAATATCTTTATCTGTAAGTTCAACGCTAAACACAGTGGCCCTCAAGTTGTCGTCTAGGTGCTCCATGTAGTGTAGGCTGTCGTCCTCATAATCAGGTTTTAACTCCTCAGGAGTGGTGGTGAGAATAAATGCTACCTCGCCATGTCTCCAGTCATCTCCCGTCATCTTAGTCATAATGTAGAGATAATGTTTTACCTGCCACTCATAGTTTGGGTCGTAGGCCTGCTCAATCGTCTTGGGAAAAGTCTTTTTTGACCAAGAGGACTTTATGTCGATTATCTTCTTATTCTCACAATCAACAATGTCAGGATGACCAACCGATATACCATGAGATATGTGGTAGTACTTGTCAAACTCAGCTTGTTTGTGGTAGTTGGTAAAGAAAATCCTATTGTATATGTCAATAGATTCCTGCTCAACGTCCCATCCCTTTTGAGTCTTAGGGTTTGAAAATGATTCAGTGTACCCATAGAACTCCCTATTGATGTACTCCTCGATAAGGGTCTTTGCACCCTTACTCAGCTCAACAGTGTTAGACTTTTGCTGTAGGTGGTCACGCTTAATTGCTTGAGCATCAGTAAGTTTAATCTTTGATAGCAGTTCGTCAAGTTGGGCTTGCTGTATGTCAGTCAACCCATCGTCCCCCATAAATAACGGGGAGCACGATGATGACCTAATCTTCATTTGTAAACATTTTAATTTGATCAGCCGTCAGTGTGTACTGCCTCTGAATCTTATCGATGGTAGTACGACCAGACTTCACAGACTCAACAGCTACGGGTAGCTTCTCATCAGGTAGTGATGGTAGCTCCTTTTTTGGTAGTGGTCGTGTGCTGAATCTCAGTGCGTCAACCATGCCTTGAGGACTCTTTACCTTTTCGACAGACAATACTATCTGCTTGGAGGTGTAGTCGTCAGGGTTGAATGAATTGAAGAATGTCTCCAACCTCTTGAAATTCGTTCTGTTAGAGACCATGCTCTTCTCAAATTCCTTTAGCTTGATGAACACCTTGTCCTCCTTGCCCATCTCACCAAACATTACGTCTTGGTATATCTTCTCAATTGTTACGATAGTGGGCTCGTACTTCCCGTTGACCTCCAAGTCCCAACTTCCTAGGTACTTGTTGTCCTTCATTAAATTTCTCCAGTGTGACATATTTGATTTTTTTACAAAGTTGATAATAATTTATTGAATTCCAAGCGAAAATCTACATTTTTTTTCAACAATTCCTCTCTTTTTCGTAGAACATTGTCTATCTGTGTAGTGTCATTGTCTATTATTGCATGTCTCATTAGGCCGTTGTAATACTCAATCCTATTGTCGTTGGTTTGGATGTTTACCATGACAACCCCTGCGTCCCATCCCATATTTTCAAATATGTGTAGCTGTTCAGGGGTTATGTCATCGTAGCTGTCCGTGTATGTCATCGTGTTCTTGACAACAACACTTTCGTCTTTGGTGAATCTCTCTATCTTCACCCCTCGGTCGATGTACCACTCGCTATATGCTGTGCGGTACAAAGACCTACTTGGCTTGCTTACGTCTTCCCAAGCTTTCATTTTTCTGGGTCAAATTGGTACGTAAAAAATTCCCCGTTACTTCTTTTGCTGTCCCTAACATCAATTTGTTTGTCGTTTGGTATGGTGTACACCTCTAAGATGTAACCTCCCGTTGGACGGGTTGCAATAAAAAACATGCACGCATCGTTCTCATTTGTAATTGTATAAGACAATAGCACCTCCTCGTCATACGTGAGCTCGTACATAGCGTCCTTGTAAAAGAACCCGTTGTCCTCAACTACTGCCTTGTAGGTGTCTAATGCGTCTTGTAAATTATTAAACAAGATGTACTTCATGTTGCCCTCCGATCTCTTGAATCTTTCTAGTCCAAGGGTCTGAGAATTTGCGTTGATCGATAGCATCACAGCTATCGTAAAGATTATTTTTTTCATGGGTAAAAAAGTTTTAGTAAATTAAAAAAAGCCCAAGCACAGCAGAATAATGTTATCGGAAATAATATTATCGCACTAAGTGTTGAGTAAATTAAATCTGCTCTGAGTAATAAAATTATTACTACTAGAATCGCTATTGGTATCATAGGCGTTATCTTACACCGCTTGCATATATAGACTTGAACTCATTGAATGACTTTATCCCGCCACCCTTTGACTTGATTATGTCGTCAGGTGTCACGTCATCAATGTATAGGTGAGGTAGCCTCATTAATACGTTGTGAAGTCTTCTGCTTACTGCATTCTTGCACAGCCATTCATTTACTAGCATACGCTTCTTTATCTGCCTGTGGTATTTTTCGACAACGTCTAACGATTGGATGTACTCATCCCTCGTAACTTTGGTCTTTAGCATGTATGTAAATTATGTTGTTAATATTAGTACCGACCTTTCGTAATGCGTCACGGATACTTGACGCTTCAATTGTTATGCCCGTACACAAGATGTCGCTTATGTAGTAGCATATGTGGTATTGCTTCATACTTCTACTTCTGTTTTAGTTATTAATTGTTTCGTGTATTCAGAATCTGTCGAGCTATAGGCTTGGATGATGTGGCTCAGCCACTCTAACTTTGTTCCAAAGTCTGAGCGTAACTCATAGTCGAAGTGTAGGTCGATATCTTGGCCGTTAATTGTTACTGACGACCATTCGTCTAACTGACTAAAATAAATTGTCTGCGTTTCAACCCCGTGAGTAATGTCTACGCACCTCAAGGTTGGATAGATTGTTGCTTTCATAATGTTAAGAATGTTAGAAATGAATAAAAAATGTTAAGTTGAAATGAAATCAACATAGTTGAATCCCTTATGGTAGCTAGGTTAATGTTAGAATGTTAATTTTTACTCTATAGAATGAAAAAAAAAATATATATATATATAATAGTACATATACTATGGTTAATTTTCTACGCTAGTTTTGGGTGAAAAATCAACATTCCAACATAACATATTGATAAATAGTTATTTAAGTGAAAAAAATCAACATTAAATCAACATAAACCAACATTTGTTAGCACAATAGTGTTTAGGTTTATCATTCTGTAGGCTCTCTTGTGGATGTCGTACACGACTATCAACCCGTGGTCTGATGGATTGAACGATAGTCCTACACCCTTGATGTTTTTTCTTACTCCGATTCTCGCAGTAATTTTTCTGGCCGTTCCATCTTTCTTGATGAACGTCAATGAGAAGAACTTTCCTCCCGTTTGCATTATTTGTTCTCTTGTCATTTTATGTTGGTTTATAGGTTACAAAAAAAATCTTCCTCAACAAATATTGTCGAGCTGAATTCATCTTTTAATTGGTCGATTGTCATACCCTCTCTGTCGGATAATTCAAGCAACTCGTCTTCGGTCAATTGATCTATTGTTCTGTACATGGTTTTAGGTTTTTAAATGTGGTTTGTATTTCTTGTAGGTCTTTGTCTTCAATCAACGAGGTCATCGTTTCTATTATTAGGTATAGTTGGAATGTCGACCTGTCGTCTAAGTCCCTCTGCTTTTCTAAAAAGTCTAGGGTCGTCTGTCTGTGGTTCACAATCATCGTCTAGAATGTTAGCTTGTCGAATTCTGTGTACATATCTACATACTCTAAAGGGAATCTATCTTTCAATGCTTGCAACAAGCTATCGTTATCGTACTCCTCGTATCCGTCCCTCTCTGCGTTTACAAGTGGGTTTATTACCTCAACGATTTGGTCATCGTCAAGTGTTGTTACTAGGTAGAAGTCCTCTTCTGACCAAGCTGATGTGTTGATTCTAATTACTCTCATAAGTTCTAGGTTTTAAAGTTTATACTCGTTTCCATCCTCGTCATAATATAGGTCCTCGTCAATTTCTTCCCACTCCGTGTAGTAGTACTCCTCTAAGCCGTGTGCTTCGTTAAGTATGTACTCGTCAGATAGGCCGTGAGTACCACCACGACTTCTTATCCAATCTATTACGTGTTGCTCCTCAGAGAAATATAATTCTCCATCACCAACAACATATCCCTCGTTCATACCACGTCCCGTAGCATCACATTTTCTTGCATATCTTTCCATAAGTTCTAGGTTTTAATTGTTATTACGTATTGAGTAAACTGCTTCTTGTCCCATAGCTTCATTGTAACTTTTAACAAAGCTTACTACTGCAAGATATACTGCTTCAAGTCTATCATCGAATTTATATATAAAAGCATCTTCAATATCTTTGTGTAAGTTGTAGCTTTCTTTTGTGTTGTAGCATTTTTCAACAACGGGCATCAAACAATTCCAATCGGTATCGAATTTTAATTCATCAACACCCATAAATTCTGCAATTAATTTGTTCTCTTTCATAAGTTCTAGGTTTTTAAAGTTCTTCGTTATACTTAAATTCATTTGTTTCTATCCATTGTAGAATTTCTCCTTTGTATGCATAATCTACATTTGTTCCGATAAAGGTTTGATTCCCCTCCGTTATTTCTGTAAGAGAATTAAACTCTACTCGGTAGGTCATACGGCCGTCAACCTCTTTTTGAGGGATAATAGTACCTGTCATTAAGTACCACATAAAAATAATTGTTTTCATAAGTTCTAGGTTTTACATTGTTAACATCCATCCCATTCTGTTTTGGGCTTGGTACTCACTATAGGTACAACGCCTCATTGTTTTTAAATCGATTCTTAATTTCACGTGGGTAGGGTATTTTAATTCACCCTCTCTTCGTTCTTTCATTACTTTTTTAATGGCCTCTCTTTTGTTAAGTCCCCACTCATCGTTGAATCCACCACCTATCCAATTGAATAGGTAGAGGTATTCGCCATCTTTGTTTCGATACAATTTTTCTTTTGACATAAGTTCTAAGGTTTATTGGTTAATAAGTTTAATGTAATCTGTTACTTCTTCTATAATGTATTTCTCTTCTATATTTAGCATCTCATTTTTAAATTCATAGATGTAATTATAAACATCAGCATTACTCCATACATACCCATCTTGCATTAATTTGTACGCATCTATAGACTTGTTAAAGTTTACTGAAAATCTATCTATAAATTTATTGATTTCTATTTCTTTAGCTTTCATAATTTCTACTTTTTATTGGGAACATAATTCCCACGTGTTCATACTCATTAATTTTTTCTTGGTCAATCCTAATGACTTCACAATAAATTTTGCTAGTCTAGTGTTTATTTTTGGGTCTTCAAGTTCACCGCTTCCTATTTGTTGTACGATATAGGATGGAGACATACCCAATACCCTTGAGCAAAACTTTACGTCCTGCCCAAGGTAGAATTCTTTTTCGTCAACACACAACGTCCAGTTGTGGTCGAAACCGTAGCTACTTGTGATTTGTACTTTCATATTGATAGAGTTGGAAATCCGTCAATAACAAGAATTACTATCGTAGATAGCAAGGTAATTGCAAGGCCACCTCCTAAGAAAATAGCCAAGCCAAACATTAATTTTTCCATTGTGTAAGGTTTTAATTGGTTAAGACGGCACCTTGTGATGCCGTTTCGTCTAGTTAAGACTCGTCAGTTAACCTTTGTTAAACATTTCTTTCTTGAATCGAATCAAGTGACCCTCCTCGTACTTGAGTAGGTCTGTTAGCTTACTTCTATCAACGTCTATTATTCCGTGTATAGGATGCTTGATATCGTTGATGCCGATAAAGTTGATGTTTCTTTTTAATTGTTCTGTGATTGTTATTTTTCTGATTGTTCCGTTCATAAGTTCTAGGTTTTAGTTTAGTTAATTTATTTACTTTCTTCTTTCAGCCATTCAAAAGCATTTTTTCTATCAACGGAATAGTCCACGTTTCCAATTTGATTTTCTTGACTATCTAAATCTTGAAGAGTCCAAAGTCTTAAACGTGTATCATACCAAATGCGTTTTGTTTTGTTTTTGTTTTCGTGAGTTTTCATAATTTCTAGGTTTTAATTGTTTGGTTTGTATTCATATCTGAGGTAAAATAAAATCCTTGTAAAATTTTCTATTTGATTTACATTACTCATTGCATCACCATCTTCTGATAGGTCAACCAAAGTTTTACTTATCTCAACATTCAACTGATTAACACTCATCATTTGTAAGTAATAATCTGCTTGAGTTCTGATTTTTTTATTTGATTTTCTCATTTTTTCTAGGGTTTAGTTTAATTCATTTACTTCAATCCACATTTCATTTTCTTCGCCATTACCTAAACATAATGTTATGTCATCAAAGTCAATATCCATAACTTGATAAGGTAGTTTATTGTGTATAATCAACGCCCCAACTTTATAATCTGATAATTTATCTATCTGTAAAGATATTGTGCATATGTCATCAAACATCTCTTGGTCTTCTTTATCCATTAAATCTTCGTAACTTGTCAGTATTTCAATTATTAAATTGAGATAGTAACATACATCATTACCAAATGTTTCTGAATCGATTGTTAGTGTATGTTCTGTTTTTACTAACCCTACGAATGTAATATGATGGTCTTGGTCTAACAAATTAGAGTATTTTTCTAATAAGTTCATTCCATCTTCTCGTAATTTGTCAAATGCTAAATAGTTCTTCATAATTTCTAAGGTTTATTTGGTTAATACTTGTCAGTTAATCTTGTTTATCTGCCCACTCTGAAAATGTAAGAGCCAGTTCATCATTTATATCATTAGCAAATTTAATCTCATTAAATATCGCATTGATTCTTAATTTATCTTTTTTCTTAGCTATATTACTATCTTCAAATATAATAAGTAGTTCACACGCTTCATTAAGAAGTCTTTCTAAAGTTTCTCTTGTCATTTTTTCTAGGTTTTAATTGTTAGTTAATACCACACCTCATCAAAGGTATAGCTGTACTTCTTACTTACATAACTGATGAAATTGTTCATATGATTTTCATCGTTAAAATTACGGCTCATAACGACATACTTCCCGTATGCAGTTGTGAATTGGATTGTTGCATTCATATTGTTATTTGTTTATTTCCATCCCCTTACTTTCATTCGGGATGTTTTGATTAATACTTTGTTTAAGAAATAGCCTATAATCTCATAGCCGTTCTCGATTCTGATGATTCTACTTTCAATCATAATTTCTAGGTTTTTATTGGTTAAGATGCCTCACGGCATTTCGGTCATTGAGACCTCGTCAGTTAACCTTTAAGTCCACTAGCTCTCAATATGCTTTGTGCTTTAATTATAGCCTTGCATTTTTTGAGAATATCTTTTGCCTCATCAATGTCATCATCTTCTAGGTAGAATACCAAATCTCTCATCTCGTACATATAGTCGTGGTATGCATCAAAAATTTTTCCTAATTCTAAACTCATATATAATTCACATACTTCTGTTCTTATCTTGTTCATTTTTTCTAGGTTTTATTGGTTAGCGGTGCAGTAGGTATCGCTCCTATTAATAGTCATTCTAACTGCACCTTATTGTTGTTACTTGCACCACATTTATATAGAGGGAATCGAACCCTCACAAGTAGGTTATTTGTTTTGTTTTGGCGGAAGCGTTAACACCGTTCTCCCCTATCGTTTTTGTCTTGCAATCACCCTTTATGTAACACTCTCTGAACATCTATTTATGTCTACCCATAACCTAACGACATTCATACCCTCTACATATACTCTTTTGCATCGTGTACCTTTCCAATAAGTCTTTAATCAATCAAGGCTCTCTTGCCTCTCAAATACTATAACGCAAGACTATTTGAAATGTTACAATAAAATTGCATTTTTTTTTATTTTCTTTCATTTTCTTTGACTAAATCCACCATTATATGCTCGTAAAGTATTGATTGGTTGATAGTTAAGTAGTTTATTTTTTTTTCATTAAATTATTAATATTTGTTGTTTTTTATGTTGGATTGGGTTAGCCTCCTTAGTCAGTAAGTCTAGCTGATGAAATTTCCGTGCTTCCTTTCAAGTCAAATGATCAACCGACCGACCGACCGATTGGTCGTTCTATTTAACATAATGTAAATTATACTACACGCATATTTGGTAGCAGATTAATATGTCGTTCTGTCGGCTGAGGTGACGTGTAGCTGACGTG
>Ga0209358_10001593_pt1 | contig 17829 bp, 14 predicted proteins | sample LauGreFa1BDMLBSN_2_FD_187574 | JGI IMG/M metagenome (GOLD analysis project Ga0209358, IMG submission 187574) | Freshwater lake microbial communities from Lake Michigan, USA - Fa13.BD.MLB.SN (SPAdes) (version 2) | ecosystem: Environmental > Aquatic > Freshwater > Lake | place: Lake Michigan, USA... | reverse complement strand
ACCGTTATTGTCTTTTGGTGCATCCGTGCGAATACAATCTCCTGAACTTAAATGCTGTATTTCGCATTTAAAATCTCCTACATAATGAAGGTGTGCAATTTCCATGTTTAAAAATAAATAATTTAAAGGCATTGTGTACCTTTATAACATGCTGCGTTTGGTTATTTGTGTTTTGATTTGCGTGTTTAGTTTTGCACATGCACAAAACGGATTTTCAATGCAAGATTCACTTGATGCTGACCTCAATTTAGTATACCGCAAAGAACAGTATACCCGTTTTAACATACATGTTAGAGGTTACGGCATAGCCTTTGGTTTTGGAAGGCACAAAACCGGAACACTTAAGCAAATACAAGAAGGGCAATTTAATACCTGGTCACATCCTAAAAGTTCTACCAGTGTTAGTAATTCAAACAGCGATCGTCCAAGTTATGAATACGGAAAATTATTTTCATTATATGAATTTACCTACCTCTACGGTTTTAGAAAAACATTGTTTAGAAAAGAAGACCGTAAAGCTATTGAATGCAGACATCACCTGCTAATGGGGCCAACATTGTTTTTAGCAAAACCCTATTATATTGAAATAGAGCAAGCATTAAGCAATCAACAGTACAGGATATATTCAACCAGATTTAATAATGATGATTTTAACAAAGACAGCCTAAGTGTTTACGGAAGAGCCCCCTTTACAACAGGAATAAACAGCTCACAATGGCATCCCGGTTGTACTTTTAAATACGGATTAAGTTTTGATTACGGAAATTCATTTCAGCGCATTCGCGCTCTTGAAATTGGCATGCAGTTTACACAAGTACTACCGATACCCGGTATAGACCGTATTCAACTAATGTATCAGTATCCTGCCGAAAAATATTTTTTTAATTTTTATTTAAGTTTGATTTTAGGGTACAAACACAACCGCATATGAAAACAACTGAACTTCGAAAAATTGAAAAACCCGCATGGTTACGTGTAAAACTTCCAGTTGGAAAAGCCTATGCAGAAGTGCGCACAGTAGTTTCAAAGCATAAACTGCATACCATTTGTGAAAGTGGGAATTGCCCCAATATGGGCGAGTGTTGGGGCGCTGGTACTGCCACATTTATGATTTTGGGCAATGTATGTACCCGCAGTTGTGGTTTTTGTGCAGTTGCTACGGGTAAACCACTGCCTGCCGACTGGGATGAACCCCTCAGGGTTGCAGAGTCTGTTAAACTTATGAATGTAAAACACTGTGTATTAACCAGTGTTGACCGTGACGATTTAAAAGATGGTGGCTCACTCATTTGGTCTGAAACCATTAGACAGGTTAGGGAATTAAATCCAGAAACAAAGTTTGAGTGCTTGATTCCTGATTTTGCCGGAAAATGGGATAATCTACAACGAATTATTGATGCACAACCCGACATTGTATCACATAATATAGAAACCGTACGCCGCTTAACACCTCAGGTGCGCATACAAGCAAAATACGAACGTAGTCTTGAAGTTATTGAACGATTACACAAGGCTGGAGTTAAAACTAAAAGTGGCATCATGGTTGGTCTGGGTGAAACCAACGATGAAATATATGATACAATAACCGATTTACGTCAACGCGGATGTGATGTGCTTACAATAGGCCAGTACTTGCAACCTACAAACAAACATCTTAAAGTTCAGCGCTTTGTTCACCCCGATGAATTTAATGTATTTAAAACATTTGCATTAAAACAAGGTTTTCGATTTGTGGAAAGCGGCCCCCTGGTAAGATCTTCTTATCATGCTGAAAAACATATATTCTGATGTTTAAATTTACAATTTGCGCCCTTGTATTTTTAGAATTTATACTCTTTAAATATAATGCGCAAATACCACAAAACGCGATGCGTATAGATAGCATTGGCGTTTTAAATTCTTCGGCATTAAGTTCCTATTATAATGCCCTAAATAAAATCTCTGTTGAATCACCAATTCATATAGTTTGTATAGGCGATTCGCATTTACAGGCTGGCATGTTAAGTGATAGCTTACGCAAATATTTGCAAAAACAATTTGGAAACGCCGGGAGAGGTTTATGTTTTCCGTATGCGCTTGCTAAAACAAATGGCTCTAAAGATATAAAATCATACAGTGCCGGTGCATTTCAAAAACATGTAATTACAGATCATCATTTAAATACTAAATGTAAAGTTGGCGTTTCCGGTTATTCTATTGAAAATACATCAAATACAGGCTATGTATATATAGCAACACACTTTAATTATGATAGTTTAAAAATCTTAGGCCATGCTGGCATTAAAGCCGTTTCTATTGATACAAATTATTTAAATGGAAAAGATACCTTTAGAAAGGTTGTAATTATTATTAAAAAAGGAGATTCATGGTTTAAAATAACCAAACGTTATAAAATAACTAAAGCTGAGATTATTAAACAGAATCCAAAATATAAAACATTAAAATTAAAACCCGGCATGCGTATTTACTTAAAAGTAAAAACAAAATCTGTTGGATTAAAAACCGAACGTCCTTCTGATTCACTAATATGTTTACAAATGAATCAAAATGCTGTATTAAATGGATTATATTTTACAAATACCCATCCCGGTATTCGGTTAAGCAGTATTGGAGTAAATGGTGCTACCATGAAAAAATATTTAAACCATCCGGAGTTTTTTAATGCCTTGCAAGAACTTCATCCAAATCTTATTGTACTATGGTTTGGAACAAATGAATCGTATGCTAAATATTCGCCAGAGGTGTTTATGAACGACCTAATTCAAATGAAATCTAAAATAAAAGCCTTAAACCCAAATGCATCAATACTTGTAATAACGCCTCCTTTGAGCTTATTAAAAAAAAATAAACCCAATATATTTATAAACACTTATAGTGAACGCATTCCATCATTGATGATTGAACAAGATTATGCAGTTATACCATTATATGAATTTTTAAAATTAAAAGGCGGTATGTCATTTTTAAAACGTGAACAATTAATTGCAAAAGATAATGTACACTATACCCAAAAGGGATATACCTATTTAGCTCAACTTATTTATAAAGGATTACTGTTAACACCATAACTTAGATGCAACGAATAATTTTCTTTTACGTTATTCTAATTGGATTTACCACATGCACATCAACACGCTTTGTAAAACCGCTTAATAAAGGACAAAAAGCAGTATTTGGTAATTTTGGGGGACCTTTAATTAAATTTACAGGTTTGCCTATGCCCATTCCCTTTGCTACTGTTGGATTTGGATACGGCTTACATAATCGAATAAGTATATATAATTCAGTAGATGTAACCAGTGCCTTATTTGGCGTTTGGCATCATGAAATAGGAATGTCTGCGCATGTTTATAAATTTAAAAATGAACTTGCAATTTCCGTACAGCCCGGACTTCATTTATTTCAAAACCTGCAAACATTTAATGCTTTTAGAATGTATCCTGTAATGGATTTTACAATTTATAAAGAATATATACAAAAGCATTTTATTTTGTATTGTAATGGACGCTTTTGGATGAATGCATATCGGGAATTACAAAATCAAAATACTTTAACTTCAGGAATACATTTTGGGATTCAAAAAAATACAACATCTTGGGCACATCAATTTGAGTTGGGTATAACAGCTCCGGGTATACCTAACACACCCAATGTTGTTGATTTTATAGGAATTCAAAAAAAAGGAGCTCTGGTAATACATTATGCTTTAATTCGTTTTTTTTAATATGAAAAATACATTTGCATACAAATACTTGATTATTGTACCGCTTTGCATATTTTGCGTTGCCTGTTTTAAACTGGATTCAAATTTATTTAATAGCCGAACCGATATAACAACCTATCTGTTTGATGCGTTTACAGATGAACAAGATTTTAAATTGAATTCCAGCTATAACATTGATTCTGTATACAGCTTTGATGTATTTTCAAAAACTGCTCAAGAAACAGCACCTACTCGTATAAAAGCCTGTTTAATTGGATTTAAACATAAACTTAAAACAGATACTGTTATTTTGTATTGCCACGGAAACAAATGGCACATGGATTTTTATTGGCAACGTGCCAAACTTTTAGCTCATATTAATGGAAAATGCCGTTATCCGGTTTTATTTTTTGATTATAGAGGTTTTGGATTAAGTGAGGGACAATCCAGTGAAACAGCCATGTATGCCGATACGCGTGCCTGTTTGCAATGGCTCAAAGATCAAGGCGTTGTGTCTAATCGCTTAATACTATATGGCTTTAGTTTAGGAAGTGCTCCCGCAACCGAAATCTGCTCACATGTAACAGATAATCCTATTTCACCCTCAAAATTAATTCTTGAAGCACCCTTTGGAAGTTCTGAAATAATGGTAAAGGACGCATCTCGAATAAATTTGCCTGCATCTTATTTTACAAATCTAAAAATTGATAATTGTGAAGAAATTAAAAATGTTTCTATTCCACTTTTATGGACGCATGGCACAAGTGATATGTTTTTAAATTATAAAACACATGGCGAAGTGGTTTATAACAATAAACATTATGGCTATAAAACCAAATATCTAGTTGAAAATGCCGGCCATGATAACATTCCAAATACAATGGGATTTGATGTTTACTTACATGAAATAGGAAAATTTATTCGCATGGATGTAAAATAAAGTTACACACCTAAAAAAATCGCAGATGTGTATTTGCCACCCAACCCTCTTGTTGGAATTCAGTTTCAATAAGCGTCCAATGCTCAGAAGTTTGTATTGGTTTAAAATACGAACCCTCAGGAAGCACACCACGCGACTCTGATGCCGTGTTGGGCTCAGCATAATATTTAACCTGTGATGCAATAATAATGCCTTGATTTTGGGTAGTTTGGTGTTGAAATTGCCATAAACCTAAACCTAAAGTTATTCCAAAAACCGAAATAAATACAAGATTAAAAATTACATGAAATTTTAATGTATAAATAAAACAGTATGTAAAAAACATAAATCCTAAAATCAAAACTATAATGTTAATTATAAACCAAAATGTATAGGAAATATTATATTGAAGCTTCTGTTTTATAAATTTCCAAAATTGAAATTCAGGTTGTGGTTTTTTTTGATGTAAAATTTCTAAATTATAATATGCATTTGTGTAGCCCGGTTTTAATTTTAACGCACAATTATAATGCCATAAAGCTTGTCCCAACAAGCCAGCTTTAAATGCAGCATTACCACAATTATAATGTAATTCTGGGGCATTAATAACTTTAAGTTGTTGGCGGTAATAAAACAGTGCGGAATCATACATTTTTTTACTGTAGCAGTATTCAGCCCTCTTGGAGTAGAAATACGAATGATCGGCAGAAAAATAATTCCTGTTAAAACAAAAAATAAAAAAAACTAAAAATAGATTACGGTAAATCATGTTGTATACAGGCATGTATGTTTTTAAACAGTGTAAGATGCTGATCAATAATATCGTTTATATTAGAAGTGTCGGCTTGTTTTGCATAGGCAAATTGCTGTGCATTTTCAAGATTTTGGCACAAATCGGCATATAATAATTTTAAATCTGAATGAGGCGTATGGGCAGTGTAATGGAACTGCGTATTATAATATGAATTAATTTTTAAAAAGTACGAATCCCAAATTTTAATAATATTTTGAAATGCAAGCGATTGATTTACCGATGCATGTTTTAATTGCCTGAACGCTTTTTCCGTTTCTGTATAAATACGATTTTTAGGTTTTTTATTAAATATAAAGCCCATTGAATTACGAATGAATGGAACCTGTAATAAAAATAAAACGCCCGTACATACACTTAATAATACATACCACCATGTATATGCAATACAATTTGAATGCACTACCGGATTAAATGTTTTTTCAATGTAGCGAATATCTTGTGTTTCAGAAACTGAAATCAGGGGTTCTGACTTGGATTTTGCTTTCCATGAATTGGCCTGTGCATTTACATTTCCATTTACTTGCAAGGTAAAAACAGGTGTGGATTTGGTATAATATGTGGCTGTTTTAGGATTAAAATAACTAAATAAAATTGGTGCAATATGATATTTACCCGGAAAACGAGGCACAATTGTAAAATCGAATGTTTTAGAATTATCTGTTGAACTGATTTTAGGTTCATATACCTCTAAAGAATCTGTCCACATGAGTTTTGGCAATTGAACTAAATTAAAATTACCTTGGCCTTCAATGTTAATTTTAATATTAAATGCTTCATTTACTTGAAGTGAAGAGGTACTAATGTTAGCATTCATGTTAAAATCACCAACAGAACCCGTAAAGTTTTGGGGCTTGTGCAAATCCGGGAGTGCCAAAACCTCAATGGTCTGTGGTTTAGCCTGCACAGCAACAGCAACCTCATCATACGTATTTCCCCCAAACAATTGCTCAAAAATATTTTGAGACTGTCGTTGCGTTTCACGACGAATAATAATTTGTGCTGTACTCGTTTTTAAGATCTGCTTTCCGGGTTTTAATGCGGTAATTTGATTTCGTAAAGCTGTATGTGTATAATACATACGACCATCCAATTGTTCATTTTGTAACTGATTTTGTTCTTGCCCTATAGGTTTTGAGTAAAAGCCCAAGTATTCGGCTTGCATGGGTTTTTGATACGCCAAAATGGGATATGGAGAATAAAGCTTTTGTATTACTTCAACCGATTCTCCTACATAAAGCGTGGTTTTGGATATTTGAGTTTTTACAAAAATAGATTCAGAACCTGCACCTTTTGGGTTACCGTTTGGAGTTTTTGCAGCATTTGAGGTTCCAGAACTTACAATATCAACAGTACTGGATGGTCCATTATACACTTTTCCGTTTAATTTAAATTTGGGCGCAACAATATTAAATTTTCCGGTATTTGATGAAATTAATACCCATGAAATAATAAATTGAGAGCTGGCTTGGCCGTTAATATTTTGATAACTACTCATTTGATTGGGCCCTGACATTACCTGCAATCCTGAAAAATCAGGCCATTTTATAACTTCTTCAGGTGCAGCAGGCAATATAACCTGGTATTCAAACGGACTACCAGCAGCATTGGTTTTTGAACTTAATTGAATGGTAAATTGCTGTGCCCAAACACCATTGAATCCAAGCAAAACGCATAACACCAATTTACCAATCGATTTCATCTGTACCTGTAATTTTTGATTTTGGTTTTTGATTGGATTTTTCTTGTTGCATTAAAGCTTTTAAAATCTGTTCGGCCTGTTGTTCTGAAATTTTGTTGGCTTGAGATTGATTTTTATCAGAATTATTTTGAATGTTTTTAGGTTGGGATTGTGAAGCGCCGTTTTGTTGTTTTTGCTTTTGCTTTAAGGCAAAGGATAAATTATAACGGGCGTTTTCATCACGAGGATTTAATTTTAAGGCCATTCGCAATTGAGCAATAGCTTTATCATAAGCTTTATTATAAATGTATAAAGTACCTAAATTATGACATATAGATTGCATAGTATCCCGATGTAATGTTTTTTTAGAGAGGGCTTCGAGATATTGTATTGGCGGTTGAAGTAAAGATGTAAAAACCGAATCCTTGGCTTTTAGTGGTGTATATTGTAATATATATTCTAAACCTTGTAAATATGATAAATTATAAAGTGCAGGAACATAATCAGGATTTTCCTTTAGAGCATCTTTGTAAAACGATTTAACTGTATTAAAACCTGCAGCATTAAATGAATTTTGTAGTTTAAATTGTTTATTACCATTGTAAACATATTTAGGCGCCTGCGCATGTGATACCGAAAATGTAAACAATACTATTACTAACAACGTAAAAGGCCTAAACCTGTATGCAGATTTAAACTCAATAAAAATATCAAGTAAAAAAAACAGGGTTAAAAAAGCCAATACCGTTTGATATTGATTGGTGTAAAAATCAATTTGAGAATTTTGATTTTTAGTTTTTTCAAGTTTTTCAATTTCAGAAAAAATGTGTGATAATCCTAAATCGGACGGTGTTGCTTTAACGCAAACAGCATGCGTTTTTAATGCAATAGATTTTAATAATTCTAAATTTAGTTTTGAAATTACTACCTGACCTTCAGTATTTAGTTTATATCCAGAAGCTTTACCATTTATAAAATTAGGTATAGGTACGCCCGACTCGGTTCCAATGCCTATGGTGTGCACGGGAATATGACGTTCAACAGCATTATCACAAATATCTAAAGCAGCAGCATCATGATTTTCACCGTCTGTAATTAAAATCACAGCAGAAGATGCAGCTTTGCCTTTTGGCAGGGACTCTAGTGCTAATTGCAGAGCATCTGAAAGGTGTGTGCCTTGTTTGCTTAACATATCAGTAGATATGGCTTCTAAAAAAGAAATGGCAGAATTATAATCTGGAGTTAATGCAAATTGCTTAACAGCTTCGCCAGCAAATACAATTAATCCAATACGATGTCCCTCACATTTTAAAAACAATTGTTGTAAAGCACGTTTTGCCAAAAAAAGACGATTGGGTTTAAAATCCTCGGCCAGCATACTATTACTTACATCAAGACAAATCATAATGTCGGCACCTTTAGTTTTTCGCTTTATTTGTTTTTGACCCCCTTGTGGATTTGCCAAGGCAATAACAAAAAGCATGCAAACCACTAAAAATAAAAAAAACCGAGCTATAAAAAACTGATTTGACTGCATGGGTAAAGCAAGATCCAAAGCAGGTCCCCCAATCCGTTTTCTAAAATTATGCCGACGTTTAACATAGACATAAAAAAATAGTGCCATTGGGATAATACCCCACAGTAACCATAAATATTCAGGACGCTCAAACCGCATTAATATAAAATTGTTTTATAATAGGTATTTTTTAAAATCCAAGATAAAAGCCACAGTATACATGCTGGTATTAAAACCCAACGATAATAGGGCACATGACTTACCGTAAGCGTTTCATCAAATTTTGTTTTTTCAAGTGCATTAATTGTTTTGTAAATGGATTCCAGCTCATCTAACGACGTGGCTCTGTAATACATTCCACCTGTTTTTTTGCTAATACCTTTTAATAAAGCTTCATCAATTTCTACATCGGTGTAATCAAAACCAAAGCTACCATCCGGATTTAACCGCGCAGGCGAAAGTGCTTTTCCGCGTTTTCCAACACCAATACTATAAACCCGAATTTGGTATTGCTGTGCCAAATCACCAGCAATTTCGGGACTAATTTCACCTGCATTATTTACCCCATCACTAACCAAAATAAGCACCTTACTTTTTGCGTTGCTTTTATTTAAACGCGCCACCGCCATGCCTATTCCGGAACCTATAGCAGTACCCTGATCGTTTGTACCAGCTTCAATATCCTGTAATTGCTGCAAAACAAATTTATGATCAATGGTTAACGGACATTGCGTATGCGCAAAGCCGCCAAAGGTTACCAATGCTATACGATCGTTTTGACGTTTAGATATAAAATCTGCAAGTACACGTTTGGCAACTGTTATACGGTCTGGATTAAAGTCTTTAGATAACATCGAAACGGAAACATCAAGCGTAATTATCATATCTACACCTTCTACTTCTGTTTCCGAAAAGGCCGTTTTAGATTGTGGTCCTGCTAAAGCTATAATGAGCAAAACCAAGGATAGCATTTTAAGATGAAATGGAAATAAGCGTGTTTTAATTTTTAAATTGGGGGTATACGAATTCAACTCCTTAAAATATGGAAAGCTAAAAGCAACTGGTGCTGCATTTAATTTTAAATATAATACGGCATATGCTACCGGAACAAGCAATAAAAACCATAAACACCATGAACTTTCAAAACGGATGTAACTTAAATCTATCATTGCTGGGAGTTTAAATACATACGGGTTTGTTCAACAAAAGATTTAGAAAGATTTAATAATTCGCGATGAAGCGCTTCATTATGAAACTGCTTTGCAAATTTGGCAAAATCGCTATGGGTTAATATACGTTCTAATGCATTTAAAATTTGGGTATCCGTAATATGCGTTCTAATATAATCTAAAAGTTCAGCAGATGTTAATTCCATTACAGTACATTGATATCTGTTTTCAATATAAATTTTTAAAATTTCAGTTAGTTGTGAGTAAAATAATTTTACATCACCTGTTTTCCAAACTTCATGTTTTAACAATGCATTTAAATCCTCTAAAGCTTTAACATCAGGCGGCACCTGTACTTGTAATTTTGACGTGTTTGATTTTTTATAGCGTTTTAAAATATACCAAATAGCAAGGATTATAAGCACAAAAGCAATACCACCTATTATTACAAGCTTGGTATACCATGTCCAGTCAAATGGTATTTCAATAAGGGGTTTTAATGGCTTAAGTTTTGTAATACTTGTATCCGTAGGTACGGTTTGAGCTAAAAATGTAAACTGTGGAATTGAAAATTTTTTAGTGCTGTCATTTAAAAGTTTTATTTGCCAGTTTGGTAATGAAAAAACACCAGAATCGTATGCCGTAACAGATAAACAACATTGCTGTATATTGTTTTGCTGTTGCATGCGAGCAGGTAACAAACTAGAATTTAATACCGTAACAGGATCCGCATCATTTGTTTGGGTAGTAGGCCATTGCAACTTAATTTGGGATGTAGTATAACTTGCCGTAATTGTTAAGGTTAATGGCTCCCCAATTCGGATTTTAGAACCCGATGATAACACATCAAGTTTAACCTCCTGTGCCCAAAATAAACCCGAGTACATACATATCAAGGCAAAAACCAAAGAGTATTTTTTATACATCAGGCAGATTTTAAAAACTGAATTAAAGGCAAAATGTATGAACTATTGGTATTTATGGGTAAAGCACGAATACCAGATTCTTTAAAAGTACTGTGTTTTTCAGAGTAAAAACGATCGGTTTGTTGCTTAAAATGTAATTTAAATGCTGCGCTGGACGTATCCACCCACATGTATGCGCCGGTTTCAGGATTTTGTAAGGGTAGAATTCCTAATTCAGGTAATTGCAATTCTAAAGGGTCAAAAACATCCAAAACCATTACCTCGTGTTTATGCGCTAGTACTTTTAATTGTTTATTATAATCTGAACTTTTAAAATCGCTTAAAATAAAAATCAAACTCTTACGTGAAATACGTTTAATACAATCTTTAAATGCAAACGCTAAGTTTGTTTTTGAATGTGAAGACTTTAATTGTACTAGCGTATTTACAAATCGGGGTATGTTATGCATTCCCTTAACCGGTGGTATATAACTTTCGAGTTTATCAGAATATGCCAGTAATGTACACTTATCATTGTTTTGCAATGCCGCAAATGCCAACAATGCTGCGATTTCAATAATTAAATCCGCTTTACGTTGAAATTGACTGCCAAATAATGTACTCCATGACACATCAATTAATAGTACCACATTAAGTTCACGATCTTCTTCAAAAATTTTAACATAGGGCGCATTAAAACGCGCCGTAACATTCCAGTCTATACTGCGAACATCATCCCCGGGTACATATTCCCGAACCTCAGAAAATGACATACCCCTACCTTTAAATGCACTTTGATAGGCCCCTGAAAACAACTGACTGGATTGCTTTCGGGTTTTTAATTGTATTCGTTTAATTTTTTTAAATACTTCAGCGCTTGTCATAACATATTATGGCACTTCTGTAAGTTTTAAAATTTCGGTAATAATAAAATCCGTAGTTATCTGCTCCGCCTGTGCTTCATAGCTTAAACCTATGCGATGCCTCATAACATCATGTGCTACAGCACGAACATCCTCTGGAATTACATATCCGCGACGTTTCATAAACGCATACGCCTTTGCGGCCAAAGCCAAATTGATACTGGCACGAGGTGAAGCACCATGTTGAATATGAGATTCAAATTCCTTTAACTGGTGGGCCTTAGGATCGCGTGTTGCAAAAACAAGCTGAACAATGTAGCGCTCAATTTTTTCATCCATGTAAACATTTCTAACCAATTTTCTGGCCTGAATTAAATCTTGCGTATTTAAAACCGGTAACGGCTTAGGTAAACCGTCAGGATTTAAATTTAAAGACACAATTTTACGCTCCTCTTCAGCTGTAGGATAACCCACTTTAACATGAAGCATAAAACGATCCATTTGGGCCTCAGGCAGCGGGTATGTTCCCTCCTGCTCTATTGGATTTTGAGTGGCTAATACCAAAAACGGATCCGGTAATAAAAATGTATCTTGACCAATCGTGATTTGACGTTCTTGCATAGCCTCTAATAATGCCGACTGAACTTTGGCTGGAGCCCGGTTGATTTCATCGGCTAAAATAAAATTGGCAAACACGGGCCCTTTTCTGATTTGAAATTGTTCGGTTTTTGGACTATAAATTTGAGTACCTAAAATATCCGCCGGTAGTAAATCAGGGGTAAATTGTATTCTACTAAAACTGGCTTGTGTTGATTTGGCTAGGGTTGTTATGGAAAGTGTTTTAGCAAGTCCGGGTAAACCTTCTAATAAAATATGACCGTTGGTTAATAAGCCAATTAAAAGCCGGTCCGTAAGATGTTTTTGTCCTACAATTACTTTATCCATTTCTAACTGAAGCGCTTCAATAAATGCACTTTGTTCGCGAATTTTTGCATTTAATGCGGGAATGTCTAGTGGCGTTTCGCCAGATGCAGATTTTGAAAGATTAAACGCGCCGGCAGGATCAGAGGATGGTAGATTTGTGTATTCCATAAAGTGTTCAAAAATAAACGTGTTGTAGTACTTACAAAGGTTACAGCCGTTAAAAGATGTTAAGCCTTAACGTTCTTTGCGACGTTCCTGCACCGGTAAAGGATGTTGAGAAATAGACTGGTAAAGCGATTTATTTTTAACAAGTTGCACTGCTGCATAAAGGGCCTCACGAAAGGAATCTGGGTGAGCCAAGTTTTTACCTGCAATATCAAATGCTGTTCCGTGATCAGGGCTTGTTCTAATGAGGGGTATACCTGCTGTAATATTTACACCGGTATAAAACGCTTTCATTTTAAACGGAATGAGTCCCTGGTCGTGATACATGGCTAACACAGCATCAAATAATTTATAAAGTTCCTTTGCAAAGAAAGCATCGGCCGCATACGGACCAAACACCAGTTGATCGGGTTTAAAATTTAAAATTGCAGGTTTAATAATAAGCTGTTCTTCTTGACCCATCAGCCCTTCATCACCGGCATGTGGATTTAATCCCAAAATAGCAAGTTTAGGTTTATGAATTCCAAAATCTGTTATTAATGTATTACGCAACTGTGTTATTTGCGCAATGAGTTTAGGCGTTTGCAACGCTTCGGCAATTTTATTTAATGGAATATGAACCGTGGCTAGAGCAATACGAATAGGATCGTTTGCACTCAAAATCATTAGCGGCGATGCATTGGTAACATGAGCCAAGTATTCTGTATGTCCTTTATATGGAAAGGCTTCCGAATAGGTATTTTGTTTGTGTATAGGGGCTGTTACAATCGCATCTAAATTTTTAGATTGCAACGCATTTACAACAGTACAAAACGATTCAACAGCCATTCGGCCGGCCTCAGGTGTTAATGAACCGGGCATGGTATTAAAACCCTCATCGGGTAAAGTTACCAGTTGAATTTTTCGCGAATGACTATCCGGTTTGTCTTTTACATAATGTAAGTGGAAATCATCCAGCCCCAATTGTTTTTTATAAAATGAAAATACACGTTGCGAGCCATACACAACTGGCACCATGAGATCTGTAATTAAAGGATCTTTTAAAGCCTTTAAAATAACTTCGGGACCTATACCATTAGGGTCACCCATTGAAATACCAATTACCGGCCTTTTGTGTTCCATTGTTGCAATTTATATTTTTTACGGTACTGTTCGGCCCGATGTTCTTGATGCGAATCAATGGAAATAGCATTTCCATTCCATACAATACGAGTTACCTGATGAGTTTTTACATCTAATATGGATCCTTTAGAAACAAAGAAACAAGCCTTTTTACCAGTTGCTAAAGATCCCCATTTTAACGAAATACCCAATATTTCGGCAGCATGCAGCGTCATTGCCTGAATGGCTTGTTCTTGCGGTAATCCATAGGCAACAGCCTGACCGGCCATAAAACATAAATTTCGGGCTTGCATGGCTTCCATGTCTCCAGCACATTGAAATGCAAAACGAACACTGTCCATAAATAATTTTGAAGCTGCCGAAAACGGCAAATCAATTGGATCATCCGGATGTTCTGGAAGCGCAAATACACGCGCCAATAATACCGGAATATGATGGGCTTTTAATACATGTGTTACTTTCCACGCTTCTTCGGCTTCAACCAACACCGGATAGGGAATTTGGTACATCTGAATCCAATTAATTACTGCCAAAATATCGCGCGCGTAATGTACATGAATATACATACGCTGATCCCCTTTTAAGCAAGCACATAAGGCCTGCAAACGGATATCAACATGTTGTGAAGATGCCATGCAATATGAACGGGCCTGATCAAACATTCGATTTAACTGTTCCCGGTCATTTGTATACTGTTTTAACTGTTTGGTGTAAAGATCTCCTGACGTTTGCGGATATTCCGGAAAATTAATATGCATACCATCATCCTTAAGCACAGTAGCATCCTCCCAATTCCAGGCGGTAAGTGCCATAATTGATGACTGTCCGCTAATTCGTCCACCACGTGGCGTAACCTGTGTAAGTAACACACCGTTTCTACGCACTGTAGGTAAAATGGGATTATCTGTATTAAAAACCATTTGGGTGCGCAGATGTGGATTATACGCACCAACATCTTCAAAATCTCGTGATGCTCGGACAGCCTCAGCATCATGTAGTCCTAAAATAGAATTTGGATTTATAAGCGCAGGATACACCTGCTGTCCCGAAAGATCAATAATAGAATCAAAGGAGGCCGGATTTATTTTAAATCCCTGTTGAGACATCACCGACGCTATGGTATCAGATTGCGTAATTAAAATACCCGGATATATACGGGTTCCGTTTCCAACATGTATATCCGCATTTATATAGGCAATGTGCTGGGCCACAAATGCCTTAGTACAAAAAATAAGTACACATAGTATATAGCGTAAACGTAATGTCATCATTTTCTATTCAGAATCAAGCGTTTCACAGTGGTAATAGCGATGTGGTTTTGGTGCTGGTACTGTAGTAGAAACACCTTTGGATTTTAATTGCCGTATTTTTGAAATCAAACGTGTTTTTTCTGCGTCGTTTCTTAAAAGTAAATATTTATAATTTGCCTGGCTGTAATACATTTTACCATCAATAAAAGTATACGCAACTTTTGTTTGAACCGACAAAGGATCGCCATCCCAAATTACAAGATCTGCATCCATGCCCACTTTTATGGTTCCCACACGGTTATTAAGGTGTAACATATGAGCCGGATTTACTGTTATTAAAGCCAATGCCTGGGCAGGACTGAGTTGGCCATACTTAATGGTTTTAGCCGCTTCTTGATTTAAACGCCTGGCCATTTCTGCGTCATCGCTATTTATAGATGTAACTACACCCATTCGGGTTAGTAATTCTGCATTGTATGGAATAGCTTCCATAACCTCATGCTTGTAAGCCCACCAGTCTGAAAACGTAGAGGCAAATACCCCATGGGCCTTCATTTTATCTGCCACTTTATAACCTTCTAAAATATGTGTAAATGTATTAACCTTAAAATTAAAATCAGAAGCCACATGCATTAACATGTTAATTTCACTTTGTACATAGCTATGACAGGTAATAAAGCGTTTAGCTTGAAGAATTTCAGAAAGGGATTCTAAATTAAGATCTATGCGAAACGGAAGATTTTTTTGGCGGGCCTCTGCTTTGGATTTTGAGTACGCGGATGCACGTGTAAAATAATCGCGGTATACTTGCTCTACACCCATACGGGTTTGGGGGAAACGCTGATTTTGATAATCGCCCCAATTACTTTGCTTAACATTTTCACCTAAAGCAAATTTTATAAAAGCATCCGCATGTTCAAACAACATGCCCTCTGCCGAAGCACCCCAACGTAATTTTATAACCGCACTTTGACCCCCAATAGGATTTGCCGAACCATGAAGTAATTGCGCAGCAGTTACACCTGAAGCCAATTGACGGTAAATACTCACATCTTCAGGATTAATGGCATCTGCCATACGTACTTCAGCCGAACTGGCTTCGGTGCCTTCGTTTACACCACCACGCAGCGCAATATGACTGTGTTCATCAATAATTCCAGGTGTTAAATGCATGTTGTGTGCATCAATACAATGCATTTTAGCTTCTTGATACGGTATTGTTTTTTCTATAGAAATTATTTTTCCCTTATCAATTAGCACATCAAAAATTAAAGGCTTTACAGAGTCTTTGAGCCATACATGAGCCTGACGAATTAACAACGGTTTTGGGTTGTGTAAGGCAGCTATTTCTGAGGCCGTTTGCCCATAGGCGGTAAACGGGTACCAAATTGCTCCAACATTATGCTCTATTGAATCAATCGATACACGCTGGCGTACCAGCTGAGAATAATTTTCAACTTTAGGTATTTTAACCTGAAACGATGAATCATTATAGGACAGCTGGCCCTCCCAGTACTTTTGGTTGGTATTGTAAATTCCTGAAAAGATATAAGTACCCGAACTGTCTTTGTAATTCCAGTAAGCCTGATGACCATGCCATTGAATGGCATGTTTGGCATTTACAGATATTAAACCCGAGCCTTGAACAGATAAGGTAAACATCTGCAACGTATTGGGATACCGAAAAACACCCTCTAGGTCTGCGGATTCAGGAGCATGGTATTTAAACTCTTGTCCTGACACCCAGTGTGAAAGCATAATGCATCCGGATTGAAAAATGGAAGTATTTGTAATAAAAAAATTAGCATGATACCCACTTTTAATACTGCCTAAAAACGGATCTACGCCTAATAATTTAGCTGGTAAAACAGTTAAAGCCTCTAATGCCTTAGATTGCTGCAGCCCGCGCGTAACTGCTTTTTGAAGGTTTACAAAAAACTGTTCCGATTTTAGTATGCCCTGCGATGTTAAGCAAAAGGGAATATGCTGTTGTTGAAACATATAGGGATTAGATGGTGCAAGTTCCCAGTGTTTAAGTTCCGATAACGATATCCTGGAGGCATACGCTGGATGATCAACATCAGGCATTTCTGGAAATTTTAAGGGTAAAATATAATTATATCCTGATGCTTTAACTTCTTGAATGCGCTGGTATTCATCTCCTGATGATACTATCCACGGATTCCATTTAAATTCTTGAGCCAGTTTGGAAAATCCTAATGACTCCCATTTATTGCGTGAAACAAAAATCATTGGATACTTTAAATTAGCATTAAATGCCTCTAATGTTTTATTGGGTTCTTGAGATTGCTGAATATACCATTGGGCATCATAGGCGGTTTGTCGCAACAATGCCATAGCACCGGTTAAAGAAGAAGGATAATCTTGTGGCGAGGAACCCTTATCAAAACATACCATTGATGTACTTTTTGCTTTAATAATTTGAGTTTGTTCAGAAATTTGATGTAATTCAGTAAGCACCGCGGTTCCTCGGGCGATACCGTCCAAATGATGACTGTTGATAATTGCAAAACCCGATTTACGAAATTGATCTGCACGTTCAGCATCGAAATGGTAATAATCCTGAGCCTCTATTTCAGATCGAATGGCCATATTCCAACCCCAGTTTGCAGTACGGGTATTAAAAAGCTGCGGGCCCGGTTGGGTTTTAGGAGCATACGTTTGTGCCGTTATTCCAAAATCAGAGTAGGTTTCAATAAATGACGGATAGATATATGCGCCATTTAAATCATGATGAATGGCTTCCTGTGGTATTTTAATATTTTTTCCAACCTCCAAAA
>Ga0209358_10001591_pt1 | contig 17835 bp, 16 predicted proteins | sample LauGreFa1BDMLBSN_2_FD_187574 | JGI IMG/M metagenome (GOLD analysis project Ga0209358, IMG submission 187574) | Freshwater lake microbial communities from Lake Michigan, USA - Fa13.BD.MLB.SN (SPAdes) (version 2) | ecosystem: Environmental > Aquatic > Freshwater > Lake | place: Lake Michigan, USA... | reverse complement strand
TAAAAGCCGTTTGTATGCGCGTGCTAGAAAAATGAATACCCATATCTAGTAATTTGATTGGTAGGGAAAGTTAATTTATTCTGGGCAGTCAATAATGGTCTTAATTTTTTTAAGACTAATTGGGTGAACGCTTAACATCACATAACCACCTCCCGAAGCATTGCTCATGTTGCTAGAATTGGTAAGCCACCTGAGTCTATGAACACCCACTGTAAGTGGGCCAAGTTTAACAGCGCCACCCACCATCAATTGGCCTTGTGTATTATATTGCACTGGAATATAAACCCCTAAGTGTAAGGTTTCGTAACGGGGCGTAACGGTAATTAAATTTAAGTCACGAACACGGCGTTTGGTAAGCCCTGCACTAGCATGCATGTTAACAGTAAGGTCAGCGTTGATATAAAAGTCATTACCTAATGGCTTATCAATATTTAGATTAAACCTAGTTGGTTTTGCAACTGTAAATGTTTCTGGCATTTGAGTAGTAGTTGCAAATATGGTAGCAAGCGAATCTCTTAACTGATCACTATTTTGAATCCCTGTGGTTTTGCGTGAAATTAATGGGTCGTTCATATTTAGGCGTACACCATTAAATACACTGCTTGTAACACTGTTTTTATAAGATACGCCACCAATATCCATAATGGAAACACCAATTTTTAATGCATAGTTTAAAGCATGGTTTGTTTGAAAGCTATGGGCCTCTGTATTGTAGAGTAAATACTCTGCGCCAATGCTTAGTCCCATATTAGTTTTACCTTGTTTTATAAAGTCGGAACCGGTATTGGAAGTTCCGGCAACCGTTTCGTCATAATTGGAGCTATACCCAAACGAAGATCCTCCAGCAGTGAGGGTATACAATGTATCTATGCCATTCGTGCTTTCTAGATAACTCAATTTATTAACGGTGGCGTATGCGCCAGAAATACTTTTATTGATTTGTAAAGTAAGCCCGGCTGTTAAGGTGCTTTTTTGGTCTCTAAATATCTCTTGAGCATAATTCAAATTGCCTTCAAGCCAGCCACTATGTGTAAGAAAAGCTTCTAGGTAAGGCGTTTGCCTGTTAGTCATAAAAAAATCATGCATACTTTGTATACCATTTTTGGCAACCAGCGGCTCTGTTTTGATATGGTTAAAAGTTCTTGCTCTTATAGCAACACTGAAAGCTTGTTTGTTATTTGGCTTGTATAAAAGGTTCAATAAATTAACATCTACATTGCCATGAAAATATTTTGGAAACATGCCTTCATGAATACCAATCGAATCATTTTGAATATAAAATGCATTGCTATTGATATTGGCTTGTGCACTGAGTATAGTAGCCTCCCATTTAAAGGATTGATTCACACTAGAAGCAGGATTATTAAAAATACTCGTGCTTCCAGCAAATGCAGATCCATAAGTGGGTTTGTAGCTTTGCGCAAAAAGGCTGGTGCCAAAACATACTGATCCCAAAGTAACCACAGCTACCAAAAACGCGCGTATAAATAGGTTTTGCTTTGGGGTTGCTTGCATGAATTTATTTTATAAGACCCGGATATACTTTTAATGCTGCTTCTAAACAGTCCATCGCTTTGTTAATGTCTTCCAAATTTAAAACATAGGCAAGTCTTACTTCTTGTTTGCCAAGACCCGGCGTGCCATAAAATCCTGTAGCAGGCGCTAGCATTACGGTTTGGTTTTCAAAAGCAAAGTCTTCGAGTAACCACTGGCAAAATGTATCAGCGTCGTCAATAGGTAATTTAGCCATGGCATAAAAAGCGCCGCCCGGATTTGGACAAAAAACGCCTTCCATTGCATTTAGTCTTGTAACAATAAGGTCTCTTCTTGATTTGTATTCGGCCTTGGTATCATCAAAATAATTGGCAGGCAAATCAATGGCTGCTTCACCAGCAATTTGTGCAAAACTTGGTGGGCTTAAACGGGCCTGTGCAAATTTCATGGTAGCGTCAAGTAACGCTTGGTTTTTAGTAATAAAAGCACCAATTCGACCACCACATGCGCTGTATCTTTTACTGATAGTATCCATAATTACAACATGATCGTCTACACCCGTCAAATGCATTGCACTAATTTGAGTGCCTTCGTAACAAAACTCTCTGTAGGCTTCGTCAGAAAATAAATACAAGTTGTGTTTTAAGATAATACTTTTTAGTTGCTCCATTTCGGCAGCACTGTATAAATAACCCGTTGGATTGTTAGGGTTACAAATTACAATGGCTTTGGTGCGCGGCGTAATTTTTGCTTCAATAGCTTCAATAGGAGGTAATGCAAAACCGTTTTCGATATGCGATGTAATAGGCACGACCGTTACACCTGCTTCTACTGCAAACCCATTGTAGTTGGCATAAAAAGGTTCTGGGATAATTACTTCATCACCTGCATCAAGACATGCCATAAAGCCAAATAAAATTGCTTCACTACCACCCGTGGTAATAATGATTTGTTTTTCGTTGACATCGATGCCCACACTTTTATAGTAACCCACTAATTTTTTACGGTAACTTTCATTACCTGCACTATGGCTATATTCTAGTACTTTAAAATCACTATGTCTTACCGCATCGAGTACCATTTTAGGTGTTTCGATATCTGGCTGACCAATATTGAGGTGATATACTTTAGTTCCTCTTTTTTTTGCAGCTTCTGCAAAGGGAACTAGTTTTCTGATTGGTGAGGCAGGCATTTCTATGCCACGTTTGCTGATTTGTAACATGTTGCAAATATAAGTTTACAATTTGAGGCAGGGGCAAAAAAAACCAGCCTCCGAAGGAGGCTGGTAAGATCATTATCAGAATCTTAACAATTATTTTTTAGGAGCAACAACTTCACCACTAATGGTTAAGATGATTGGCTCGGCAACGCCTACTAATTTAACAGTAACACGCTTGGTAAAGTTACCCATGCTAGCAGCATTGTAGGTTACTTTAACAGTGCTTGATTTACCTTTTAAAATAGGCTCTTTGGTTACTTCTGGGGTTGTGCAACCGCATTCTGCAGTGCAATATTCAACAACCGCGGGCTTTGCGCCGGTATTGGTAAAGGTAAAAACGTGGGTTACTGGAGTGCCTTGAGCAATTTTTCCAAAATTAAATGAGCCCTCAGCAAATTTGATGTCTTGTTGCGCAAAAACGCTCATTGATACAGTAATGGCTAATAAAGTAAGTGCTAAAATCTTTTTCATATAAGTGCTTTGTTTAAAGTACCCTGTAAAAGTATCATTTATAGTTCAATTTACTGCCAAAATAGGCTTAAAAAAAGGCTAAATCGTCAAAAAGTAGGGTTTGTTAAGGGTGGCTGACATTTATCCCCAAATTCATAAACAACCCTTTTCTAATGCTTCCCGAATGCTATTTTTGTGCCATGGAATTAATTGCTTCGCCAGCACCGCAAACCGAGATGTTATCCTTTGAAGGATTTCGTAATACGGTTATTCAGGATTACAAGATTTCGCTCATTAGTAGGGAAGTTAGTTTGCTGGGTAGAAGAGAAGTATTAACAGGTAAAGCTAAGTTTGGAATTTTTGGTGATGGTAAAGAAGTGGCGCAAGTAGCCCTTGCAAAATATTTTAAAAACGGAGATTTTAGATCGGGATATTACAGAGACCAAACTTTTATGTTTGCGGCAGGTATCGCAACTGTAGAACAATATTTTTCTCAATTATTTGCAGACCCTGATAGTAATAATGATATTTTTTGCGCGGGCAGACAAATGAGTTCTCATTTTGTTACACCCACTGTAGATAAAAATGGTAATTGGCTCGATGTAGTTAATCAAAAAAATTCTTCGGCAGACATGGCGCCTACAGCAGGTCAAATGCCTCGCGCTGTTGGACTTGCATTTGCATCTAAATGTTTTAGAGAAGCACAACAAAAAAACGAAGCCTTACATACAAATTTGAGTAACAATGGTAACGAAATTTGTTTTTGTACCATAGGAGATGCAAGTACATCGGAAGGTCATTTTTGGGAATCCATCAACGCAGCTGCTGTATTACAAGTTCCACTAGCTGTTTTTGTTTGGGATGATGGTTATGGAATTTCTGTTCCTAAAAATTTACAAACAACAAAAAATTCAATTTCTGATGCACTTGCGGGTATGCAAAAATTAGCAGACACCAATGGTATCGAAATATATAAAGCAAAGGCCTGGGATTACGCCGGCATGTGTGAAGTATTTGAAGAGGGCTTACAAAAAATTAGAGACACGCATACGCCTGCACTTTTTCATATCGAAGAGGTAACGCAGCCGCAGGGCCATTCTACAAGTGGTAGCCACGAGCGTTACAAATCGGCAGAGCGTTTAGAGTGGGAAAAAAACTGGGATTGTATCAAAAAAATGCGGGAGTGGATGTTAGAGTCCGGCCTCGCAACAACAACCGAGTTAAATAGTGTTGAGGTAGAAGCAAAAGAATTTGTAAAAGAGGCAAAAGCAAATGCCTGGGACAAGTTTATTGGTCCTATTCAAAAACAAGCAGAACAAGCAGTTCAAATTATTGGCGGATTGCAAGTAATGAGTCCTGCAGTACAGAAAATCGTTGCTGAACTATCGGCTAATAAAGAACCCCTTAGAAGAGATGTTTTAAAAGCGCTTGCTAAAGTTAGTGAAGCAGCTGTTGGTGTTAAAGGAGTAGACAAAGTAACTCAGTATGCTTCGGCGTTAAAAACGGAAGCAGCTGGATTGTTTAATACTTACTTATACAACGAAGGCCCAAAATCGGCACTTCGAGTACCAGCCGTTCATGTTACCTATGCTCCTGATGCACCCACTGTAAATGCCTACGAGGTACTCAATAAATATTTTGATGCATTATTTGCTAGCAACAATAAAGTATATGCTTTTGGAGAAGACGTTGGATATATTGGAGATGTAAATCAGGGTTTTGCTGGACTTCAAGAAAAGCATGGCGCTGACCGCATTTCTGATACCGGCATTAGAGAGCTTACCATTGTAGGACAAGCTGTAGGTATGGCTGTTAGAGGTTTAAGGCCTATTGCAGAAATTCAATATCTCGACTATTTGCTCTATGGTTTACAGCCTTTAAGTGATGATGTTGCTACTACGCATTATAGAACCAATGGTCAACAAAGTTGCCCTGTTATTATTAGAACAAGAGGTCACCGTCTAGAAGGAATTTGGCATAGTGGATCACCTATGGGTATGATTGTAAATGCACTTCGTGGCATGTATGTTTGTGTACCGCGTAATATGGTGCAAGCGGCAGGCATGTACAATACACTTTTGCAATCTAACGATCCGGCAATTGTGATCGAGTGTTTAAACGGGTATAGACTCAAAGAAAAATTGCCTAATAATTTACTTGAATTTTCTGTGCCATTGGGTATTCCAGAAATCATTAATGAAGGAACGGATATTACCATTGTTTCTTATGGTTCTACGCTACGTATTATTGAAGAGGCGATTGTTCGTTTAGCGCATGAAGGAATTTCGGTAGAACTTATTGATGTGCAAACATTACTTCCATTTGATATCAACCATAGCATTGTAAAATCTTTACAAAAAACCAACCGTATCTTATTTGTTGACGAAGACGTTCCGGGTGGGGCTACTGCCTATATGTTTACGCAGGTTATGGAAGAGCAGGGTGGTTACAAGTGGTTGGACGCAAGCCCTAGAACCCTTGCTGCAAAAGCGCATAGGCCAGGTTACGGTAGTGATGGCGATTACTTTAGTAAGCCCAATACCGAAGATGTGATTGAAGCAGTGAGAGCTGTTATGGTAGAGTAAAATTGGGTAAATATTTTAGCCCATATTATGGAAAACCTTATTCACGTCTTCGTCTTCTTCTAAACGCTCAATAAGTTTACTAATATCTTCTGCTTGTTCATCCGTTACAGGAACTGTTGTTGATGGAATCCATTCGAACTCGGCGCTGATAACGTTTAATTTTTTAGCTTCTAATTCTTTTTGCAAGTTACCAAAATCAGTAAACGCACATCTTAATACAATAATAGGATTGCCATTATCGTCGTTGCTATCTCCAAGTTCATCAAGGCCGTGATCTATAAGTTCTAATTCTAAATCGTCCATCACAATTCCTTCTGGGTTTAATTTAAACACCCCCATTTTTTTAAATTGAAAACTTACGCTTCCACTATTACCCATCGCGCCACCACCTTTATTAAAATGACTTTTAACATTGGCTACCGTTCTTACGTGGTTGTCAGTTGCTGTTTCAACAAGCAAGGCTACACCATGAGGTGCATACCCTTCATATAGGATTTCTTCGTAGTTAGAAGTGTCTTTACCCATCGCACGCTTAATAGCTGCTTCCACTCTGTCTTTGGGCATACCAGCACTACGGGCATTTTGATAGCATCTTCTTAAAGCAGGGTTATCATCGGGGTTGGGGCCGCCTGATTTAACTGCGATTACAATTTCTTTCCCGATACGGGTAAATTGTTTTGCCATGCGGTCAAAACGCTTGAACATGGTTGCTTTACGAACTTCAAAAATCCTTCCCATAATGATTGTTTAAGAGATGCGAAAATACGGCAAAAAAAATAGTCCCGAAGATCGGGACTACTTTTTTTAAATATATAAGTAAAGGGTTAGTTTAACTTACTGTGTTTGCGGCTGTATACAAAGTATACAACTAGACCTAAAACCATCCAGCCAAATGCTACTTTAAGGGTTTGTGCATCAAGTGCAAAAATCATAGCCAAGCAAATGATAGCCCCTAAAATTGGCACTAGTGGTACTAATGGCGTTTTAAATGGTCTTTCCATTTCTGGAGACTTAACACGTAAAATCCAAATACCAGCACTTACGAGTACGAAGGCAAATAAGGTACCAAATGAGGTTAAATCACCGGCAACACTTCCTGGTACAAAAGCAGCAAAAGCACCTACAAATACAAATAAGATCCAGTTTGATTTGTACGGCGTGCGGTATTTAGGGTGAAGGTCAGAGAATACTTTAGGTAATAAGCCATCGTTTGCCATTGAAAAGAACACACGAGATTGACCCATTAACATTACTAAAATTACTGAGCTAAAGCCCGCTAAAATTGCAACGGTTACGGCTGTAGCTAACCAGCCATAGCCTGTCATGTAATTTGAAATAGCATAAGCAACAGAAGCTTCACGACCTTTTAAAGGATCCACAAAGTCTTTCCAGTTTGCAACACCTGTTAATACGTGACCAAATAAGATGTATAAAATAGTACATACTACTAGTGATCCTAAAATACCAATAGGCATATCTCTTTTAGGATTTTTTGCTTCTTGAGCCGCAGTAGATACCGCGTCAAAACCAATAAAGGCAAAAAACACAATAGCAGCACCACCTAGTACACCACCCCAGCCATGCTTAAAGGCTCCAGAATAATCGGCAACGACTTTACCTGCTGCATCCAATAAAGGAGGCTGATCGGCAGGGATAAAATAAGGTGTATGGTTTTCAGGCTTAATAAACTGCCAACCTAAAACAATAAATATAATTACAATGGCTACTTTAATAAACACGATAACCGCATTTACAATTGCAGACTCTTGTGTTCCTTTAATAAGTAATAAAGTAAGGAGTAATAAGATAATTAATGCAGGTGCATTCATGATGCCTTGGTGTAAAACACCGGCCGTATCTGTTACACTCTCAAAGGGGGAGTGGCTCCATTCGTATGGTATACTTCCTCCTAAAAGCTTGTTTAAATATTCACTCCAAGCAATAGAAACAGTAGCTGCTCCTAATGCATATTCCATAATTAAAGCCCAACCAATGATCCAGGCAACCGTTTCTCCCATGGTAACATAAGAGTATGCATAAGCACTACCTGAAATAGGGATCATGGCAGCAAATTCTGCGTAACATAAACCAGCAAAAGCACAACCAATGGCTGCAATGATAAATGATAATGTAACGGCTGGTCCCGCAGCTTGTCCTGCAGCAGCAGCTGTTCTCACAAATAAACCTGCTCCAATAATAGCACCAACGCCTAAAGCAACAAGGTTACCTGCACCTAGCGTGCGTTTAAGGCCCTTACCACCATCTTCTGCTTGTGCTAACATGGCAGATAAATCCTTTTTTCTGAATAAACTCATAATTTTTGGGTTTGATTTCTAATCAATTGATGTCGAAAAATAGTACTTTTTTCTCAAAATCACCCTTGTTTTTTACAAAAATCATGAACCAGCCGCCTGCCTTTTTTTAGGACTTAAGTCTTATATTGCAATACTTATATACCTTATGAAAAAATCTAATAAATTAACCCTCTACATTGTTATTGCAATGATTGCTGGGGTCATTCTTGGTTATTTTGTACATCAAAATAGTGAGCCAGCGTTTATTCAATCTTTCTCGAAAAATTTAAAGCTACTCACCACTATATTTTTAAGGCTGGTTCAAATGATTATTGCGCCGCTTGTGTTTTCTACCCTTGTTGTGGGTATTGCCAAGCTTGGCGATTTAAAAACGGTAGGACGTGTAGGCGGAAAAGCATTGTTATGGTTTTTAACGGCTTCGCTTGTTAGTTTACTGATTGGACTTGTGCTAGTAAATGTATTTCAGCCAGGCGCGGGTATAAATTTAAGCAATGCTGATATGAGTGGCGCGCAAGACCTTGTGGGCAAAACGCAGGAGTTTAGCATACAAAAATTTATAGAACACGTGTTTCCTAAAAGCGTTGTTGACGCTATGGCCAATAACGAAATTTTACAACTTGTTATATTCAGTATCTTTTTTGGTGTGGCCACCGCTTCAATGGGTGAAAAAGCAAACGTTGTGGTTAAAGCACTTGACGCTGTAGCGCATGTGATTTTAAAAATGGTTGGCTACGTTATGAATTTTGCACCACTGGGTGTGTTTGGTGCCATTGCTGCAGTTATTGCCACCAAAGGACTTGATGTATTTGTTTTTTACGGAAAATATCTACTCTATTTTATTATGGGTATCGCCACTTTATGGGCGGTGCTTTTGTTGGTTGGGTTTTTAATTTTAGGCAAGCGTTTACCAGGATTATTAAAAGCTATTTTCCCACCGCTTATCATTGCATTTAGTACAACCAGTAGTGAAGCGGTATTCCCTAAATTAACCGAAGAGCTCGAAAAATTTGGTTGTAAAGACAAAATTGTTTCTTTCATATTACCGCTTGGTTACTCTTTTAATTTAGATGGCAGTATGATGTATATGACATTTGCAAGCCTTGCAATTGCGCAGGCTTATGGTATTCATATCGATATTGGTACGCAGCTAACCATGCTAATTGTACTCATGCTTACCAGTAAAGGAATTGCCGGCGTACCTCGTGCATCACTTGTGGTTGTTACAGCTACCTGTGCTATGTTTAATATTCCGCCTGAAGGGATTGCACTGATTTTACCTATCGATCATTTTTGTGACATGTTTAGAACCGCAACCAACGTATTAGGTAATGCGCTTGCAACAAGTGCTGTTAGTAAGTGGGAAGGTTCCTTAGAAAATCCAACAGAAGTTGTAGCGTAACTAAAAGATAAAAATATTACCATGTTCTTATTAGATGCTTTTCATTGGAGTCAATTATTGCAACCACAGTTTTATATTGAGCATGGTGGGCTTTGGCTTATTTTATTAGTTGTATTTGCAGAAACAGGACTCTTCGCAGGATTTTTTTTACCAGGCGATAGTTTACTTTTTGTAGCAGGTATTTATAGCACCAATTTAGCGGCTCAACTTTGGTCGACAGGCAACGAGTTTACAGATTTATTTTTACTGATGAGTCTTATTGCAGCTGCAGGTATTGCAGGTAATGCAACGGGTTATTGGTTTGGTAAAAAAGTTGGACCTGCTATGTTTAGCTGGAAAGAGAATTTACTATTTAAAAGAAAATATTTAGTTCAAGCCCAAGAGTTTTACGATAAACACGGCGGTGGCGCTATCATTGTAGCTAGGTTTATACCAATTGTAAGAACCTTTGCACCCATTGTTGCTGGCATTGTAGGAATGAATCAAAAAAAGTTTGTCAGCTTTAATATTATTGGGTCGATTGCCTGGGTATTTAGTATGTTATTTTCTGGGCACTTTTTACAGAAATGGATTTTGAGTGAGTTTGGTTTTGATTTAAAAAATCATTTAGAAGTCATTGTACTCGGCATTGTATTTTTTACAACAGCACCTGTAATTATCAAATTGTTTTTTGGAAAATCTAAGAAAGCGTAGTTATGGACCTAACTGAAAAAAAGATATCTATTTTTTCGCTTCCAGTAATTGTGGCGGCGCTGGGTTATTTTGTAGACATCTACGATTTACTATTATTTACGATTGTTAAAAAAACAAGTATGCTAGGCGTGGGTGCTACAGAAGCCACAATGCTTGTAGATAGTACGCGTGTTATCAATTGGCAAATGACCGGCCTTTTATTAGGAGGCATTATATGGGGTGTGCTCGCCGATAAAAAAGGAAGGTTAAGTGTGCTTTTTGGTTCTATCATTTTATATTCTACTGCAAATTTTGCAACAGGGTTTGTAACCACTGTTGACCAGTACGCATGGGCTAGATTTATTGGTGGACTTGGCCTTGCCGGTGAGCTTGGCGCAGGCATCACACTTGTAAGTGAACTCCTTCCTAAAAATAAAAGAGGGGTAGGCACGTCTCTTGTAGCCGGCATTGGACTTTTTGGTGCAGTGGCCGCTTACTATACCTATCAGTACACGCAGGATTGGCGCCTTTGTTATAAAATAGGGGGTGTGCTAGGTATTTGCCTTTTACTACTGCGTGTTAAGGTAGCAGAGTCGGGCATGTTTGCTACTGCAAAAGCTTCGGAAGTTGTAAAAGGAAATTTTTTCATGCTCATTAATAATGGTAAGCGCTTTAAAAAATATTTTGTTGCGATTTTAATTGGTCTACCTACCTGGTATGTGATTGGAATATTACTCAACCAAAGTGATCGTTTTGGTAAAGCCATGTTTAATAGTACCACCATCGATTCTGGTAGAGCAATCATGTTTGGTTATGTGGGTATCGCCGTTGGTGATATTTTAATTGGCCTTGTAAGTCAGTATTTTAAGAGTCGTAAAAAAGCGCTCCTTTTATTTTATGGTCTTACTATGCTTGGCTTATTATTTTATTATAGTAATTATAACAACTCCGATACGACTATGTATTTGGTGGCCGGATGGCTTGGGTTTAGCACCGGCTTTTGGGCCATCTTTGTTACCATGGGTGCCGAGCAGTTTGGAACCAATTTGCGTGCAACAGCTGCTACTACCATTCCTAATATGGTGCGCGGTGCACTACCTTTAATGAATATGCTGTTTTTGGATTTGTTTCAAAAGTCTTGGCACTGGTCCATTGTATATAGTGGTATTATAACGGGTATCATTGTTATGTGCGTAGCTTTTACTGCCTATGCTTTTACCGAAGAAACATTCCATAAAGATTTGGATTATATGGAACTGGACTAATATAATATTCCCCCAAATGAAATTTTTAGTAATCCGCTTTTCTTCTATTGGTGATATCGTTTTAACAACGGCTGCTATTCGTTGTTTAAAACAGCAGGTGCCGGATGCTGAAATTCATTTTTTAACCAAAGAAAGTTTCAAGCCGGTTACAGTGCATAATCCATACATTTCGCAGTTTCATTATTTTAAGGATGATTTAAATGAAACCATTGCAGCATTAAAAGCGCAAAATTTTGATTGGATTATAGATTTACATAAAAACTTTAGAACCTGGCGCATTAAAACAGCGCTTAAAGTGCCTGCTTTAACCTATAAAAAATTGAGCCTTCACAAGTTCTTTTTAACAAAGCTTGGCATCAAAAATAAAATCCCTAATCGTCATATTGTAGAGAGGTGTATCGATACACTCGCGCCACTTGGTGTGCAAAATGATGGTAAAGGCCTCGATTATTTTATTGCCCCCGAGGATCATATTAAAGCAGAGGATTTACCTACGGCGCATTGCGCCGGTTATGTAGCGCTTGTTATTGGCGCATCCTATGCCACCAAAAAACTACCACTTCTAAAACTACAGCAGCTTTGTAAAAAAATTAATTTTCCCATCGTGCTGGTAGGCGGACCAGAAGACGCCAAAGAAGGGGACGCAGTGGCCGCTATAGATCCTATTAAAATTTACAATGCCTGCGGAAAGTTTAGTTTAAATGAGTCTGCTAGTATTGTTCAAAAATCGAGAATGGTTATTTCTCATGATACAGGACTACAATACATCGCTTGTGCCTTTAAGAAGCCCGTGCTTGCCATTTGGGGCTCCACGTCACCAATGTTACAGGTAGAGCCTTACTATGGCGAGGCAACGGCCCCTGCCATGGGTTTGAGTATGCCGCCGTATCAAAATTTTATAGTACCACATTTGACTTGTCAACCTTGTTCCAATTACGGCACAAAAAAATGCCCCAAAGGGCATTTTAATTGTATGATGCTACAAGACACTACTGCGATTGCAGCAGCCGTAGAAAAATATTTATAAAGTTTTTAGAACGTCGTTCATGCTTCTAACAGCATCTGCGCTTTTGTTAAACGCTGCTTGCTCGTCTGCAGAAAGGTCCATGTCAACAATTTTTTCCCAGCCATTCTTGCCAATTACAACAGGAACGCCTAAGCAAATATCGTTTTGACCATATTCGCCATTAAGGCTTACGCAACAAGTAAATAATTTTTTCTCATCACGTACAATGCTTTCAACTAGTGCAGCACCGGCAGCACCTGGTGCATACCACGCAGATGTTCCTAATAATTTAGTGAGCGTTGCACCACCAACCATCGTGTCAGCAATAATTTTTTCTTGTTGCTCTTCTGATAAAAACTTAGTTACTGGAATGCTATTCCATGTAGCATGCTTGATTAAAGGAATCATCGTTGTATCGCCATGACCACCCACAACAAGTGCGTTTAAATCTGCGGGGCTACAATCAAGTGTAGTGCTTAATTGATATTTGAAACGAGCGCTATCAAGTGTGCCTCCCATACCAATAATTCTATTTTTTGGTAAACCAGTAGATTGTAATGCCAAGTAGGTCATGGTATCCATTGGGTTACTGATCACAATAATGATGGCGTTAGGAGAGTGCTTTAAAATATTTTCACAAACACCTTTTACGATACCTGCGTTGGTGCCAATTAATTCTTCGCGGGTCATACCTGGTTTACGAGGTAAGCCAGATGTGATTACTACAACATCAGAGTTTGCTGTTTTAGTATAATCGTTTGTGCTACCAGAAATTCTAGTATCAAAACCAAGCAATGCTGCTGTTTGCATCATGTCTTGTGCTTTGCCTTCTGCAAAACCTTCTTTGATGTCTAATAAAACAAGTTCGCTTGCTAATTCTTTGCGCGCAATATTGTCTGCACAGGTTGCACCTACTGCTCCAGCGCCCACTACCGTAATTTTCATATACAATGTATTAAAAGGTGAATGTTATTTTCAGGCGCAAAGGTACGTATAGAATACCATTATAATGTCTTAATGCGTCCCAATTAATTTGAGTAATTCCGGGATTTCTACCCCCATTTCGTAAGCTTTAACAAACTGTTTGCGGTTATCGTAAACGGCTACAAACGGGGTGTATTTTACCTGGTAATAAGAGGGGATGCTATACTGCTGGTCTTGACCGCATACCATATTTGGGCAGCCGATGAGTCCATATTTTTCTGAAAAAGCTTTTAGCTCCGGTATGCTTCTGCTGCCGGCCCATACAATATAAGTATGCTTTAGGCTATCTATATTTTTAACCATTTCTGTGGCTTCGTGCTGACAATGTCCACAGTCAGGACTAAAGTAAATGATGATGGTATATTTTGAACTAGGAATATCGTTTTGCGTAAAATTTTTTCCATCAGCCAGTAGTAAGCTAAATGCCGGAATATTTTTATTGGTTAAATAAGGGGCATCAGGCCTTGCTGGGGTATTGTCTTGTGCGGATATTTTTTGAAATGCGCCAAATAGCATTGCTACAAAAAAAAGTGAAATTAGTTTTTTCATTTTTGGGGGATTATTTTTTTGCTTGCTCGTCTTCTAACATACGCATTTGTTTGGCATCTTGTAAAAACGAAGAGGCAAATATGAATTTGTTGAGTAACTCATCTTTAGAATAAATAATATCTTGGTTGGTGCCTTCCCATTGTTTTTTTCCTTGGTGTAGGTAAATAATATGCTCTCCAATTTCCATCACGCTGTTCATGTCGTGGGTTACCACAATAGTGGTAATATTAAATTCAGCAGTAATTTCTTGAATCAGTTTATCAATTACCATGGAGGTTTGCGGATCTAAGCCAGAGTTGGGCTCGTCGCAAAAAAGATATTTAGGATTGAGTACAATGGCGCGCGCAATACCTACTCTTTTTTTCATACCACCACTAATTTCGGAAGGGTATTTTTTATGTGCGTCTACTAAATTAACGCGGGCTAATACTTCATCTACTCTTTTTTTCTTTTCTGCGAGGGTCCATTTGGTAAACATATTAAGCGGGAATAAAACATTTTCTTCTACGGTCATAGAATCAAATAATGCGGTACCCTGAAAGAGCATACCAATTTGCTGTCTTAATTCTTTGCGCTCATTGTTATCCATGAGCAGCATGTCTTTTCCGCTAAATAATATTTGGCCAATTTCTGGTTTAAATAGGCCTACCATGCATTTGGTAAGCACGGTTTTACCGCTACCGCTTGTGCCAATAATCAAATTACATTTACCAGCAATCATTGTAGCACTGATGTCTTCAATGATGCGTCTTTCTCCAAAACTTTTGCTGATATTTTTTAATTCAATCATGGTAATTGTTGGGTACCGCTTTTATAAAACCTCAACCTGATTTCTGGTAAGGTCTTCAAAGGTATCTCTTTGTCTGATCAGTTTGGCTTCGCCTTTTATAACCATCACTTCGGCAGGCTTATAGCGGGAGTTAAAATTACTCGCCATTTCAAAGCCATAAGCGCCAGCGTTTTCAAAAACAAGCAAGTCGCCTTCTGATATGGTTGCAATTTGTCTATCAGAAGCAAATGTGTCTGTTTCACAAATATTACCCACTACATCATAGGTTGCTAAAGGTCCGTTAGGGTTGGAAAGGTTTTTAATTTCGTGGTAAGCCTCATACAACATAGGTCTAATAAGGTGGTTGAAGCCACTGTTAACGCCAGCAAAAGTGATGGTTGGGGTTTGTTTGATTACGTTTACTTCAGTAATAAAATAACCTGCTTTACTCACCATGTATTTTCCTGGCTCAAACCATAATTCAAAACTACGTGCATAGGTGCTTTGTAGTTTTTCTTGAAACTTTTTAATTTCAGCTGCTAGTTCAGAAATATTAGTAGAAGGATCGCCTGCTTTGTAGGGCACTTTAAATCCGCCGCCTAAATCTAAGAATTGCAAATGCGGAAATTTAGGAACCAAATCAAAAAACACATCTGTTACTTTCATAAATACAGACACGTCTTTGATTTCACTACCGGTGTGAATATGCAGTCCAGCAATATTTATTTGATAGGTATCAATTATTGCAAGTAACTCCTCTAGTTGTTCTAGTGGCACACCAAACTTGCTTTTATCATGACCCGTAGAAATTTTTAAATTACCACCAGCCATAATGTTTGGACGCAGTCTAATGCCAACAGGGTAGCTGCCTCCATATTTTTTACCAAACTTTTCTAGATTGGATAAGCTATCGATGTTTACATGAATGCCGAGTGACACTGCCGTTTCGATTTCACTAAAATGTATACCATTGCTAGTGTATAAAATATTTTTAGGTGCATGTCCAGCTTTGATAGCAAGGTGTGCTTCATTGATTGAACTACAATCAACAGCGCAACCCATATTGAGCATCAGTTTTAAAATATTAATATTAGTTAGTGCTTTACTCGCATAAAAAAACTTTACGTGCTGTCCTGCAAAAGCAGTGGTTAAAGCACTATACTGCCCCTCAATATTGGCGGCATCATACACGTAAAGCGGCGTGCCAAAACTATTGGCTGCTGCAACAAGTTGTTCGTTGGAAAGTGAATGTGACATAGGTCCACGAAGATAACACTTCGGGGCATTTATTAGGCAGGATCCTTGTCCGAATTCTCGTCATCGGTTTCAGATGCATCGTCCCCATCTTCATTAGCATCTTCTTCAGAGGCTTCAAAATTATCAGACTCGCTAAAGTTGCCGTCATCCTCCGTATCTAGTGCTTCATCTTCTGCTGCAGCTAGTTCATCGATAGGGTCTTCGTTAGATTCGGTTTCGGTATCAATGATTAAACTTTCTTCTTCAAATTCAGAAGCGTTTGCCACGTTTTGATCTGTAAAGTCTTCAGGATTGATGATGGTGCCTTCAATTAACTGCTCGGCTAGTACTTCTTTAATTTTAGGAAGATCTTCTGGGCTATTGATACCAAAATAATCCATGAATGTTTTAGAAGTAACGTATAAAAGTGGTTTACCCGGCATGTTTTCACTGCGGCCACTAATTAAAATAAGTTCTTTTTCTAATAGTTTTTGAATGCTATAATCGGTGTTCACGCCTCTGATAGATTCAATTTCACCTTTGGTAATAGGTTGCTTATAAGCAATGATAGCAAGGGTTTCAAGTGCCGCGTTAGAAAGGCGCTTTAAAAATTTATCACCATTAAGTTGAGCAATGGTTTGGTGATAATCTTTTTTGGTTAAAAACTGCCAGCCGCCGCCGCTTTCTCTTACTTCAAATGGATAAAATTCTGAATCATACTTTTCTTTGATTCCATTTACTGCTGCATCTACCTGATCAGTACTAATGCGCTCTTCTAAAAAGCCAAAAGTGTTGTTGATTAATTCAACAATATCAGGGGATGTAAGTGGTTTTTCACTTGCAAAAATGAGAACTTCTATATGTGGTATGATTTCACTAATCTCCATAAACGGGTATTAAGGTTTATCCTTGAAGTGCAGCCGCGCCACTTACAATTTCTGTAAGTTCTGTGGTGATTGCCGCTTGACGTGCTCTGTTGTAGCTAATTTTAAGCGACTTTAAGAGTTCGTTTGCGTTTTCGCTCGCCTTATCCATTGCGGTCATGCGCGCGCCATGCTCACTTGCATTACAATCAAGCACTGCTTTAAATAATTGTGTGTTTAATATTTTTGGCATGAGCTCTGCTATCAATTCTTCTTTAGCTGGCTCAAAAATAAAGTCTGATTTTTTTGCAGCACCTGTGTTTTTTACTTTCGGAATAGGTAAAAATGCTTCTGCTTTATATTCTTGTGATGCGGCGTTTTTAAATTCAGAATAAATAACTTCTACTGCATCAAATCTTTTTTCTTCAAATGCTTTCATAGCAGCTGCTGCAGCGGCTTGTACATTTTCAAAAGTCAACTGTAAAAAGATATCTTTAAAAGTAGCATCGGTGGTGTAACCTGCTTTGGTTAAACTCTCGTATCCTTTTTTGCCAATGTTCCAAATGGTTACATTGCCTTTTTTATGTTGGCTGCTATATTTTTCGTCGATGGTACTTTTTGCAAGCTTAATAAGGTTGGCATTATAACCACCACACAAACCTCTATCAGATGTGATTACAATTAATAGTACGTTTTCTACTGTTCTTGTTTCTGCTAATTTGATAGACAAATCACCTTCAGAAGAACTCACAATATTGCTCAGCATTTCCTGCAATTTTTGCGCGTAAGGGCGCATTTGCGTAATGGCGTCTTGCGCACGGCGTAATTTTGCCGCACTCACCATTTTCATTGCCTTGGTAATTTGCTGCGTACTTTGTACACTTTTAATCCTATTTCTAACCTCTTTTAATTGACCTGCCATGGTATTAAATATTACACGTTTTCGGGGGCAAAAGTAGCAGAAAGACGCTGAAATTCCATAAAGAAGTTTTCAAGAAAGAATGAACCAACCTTTTGGGCCTAAAAACG
>Ga0209358_10001585_pt1 | contig 17889 bp, 14 predicted proteins | sample LauGreFa1BDMLBSN_2_FD_187574 | JGI IMG/M metagenome (GOLD analysis project Ga0209358, IMG submission 187574) | Freshwater lake microbial communities from Lake Michigan, USA - Fa13.BD.MLB.SN (SPAdes) (version 2) | ecosystem: Environmental > Aquatic > Freshwater > Lake | place: Lake Michigan, USA... | reverse complement strand
CGGGTGTATTGGGTGAACTCACATTCACAACAAAATAGTCTATCACATCAAACAGTTCATCGAAGCAGATCAAATAATCTTTCCACGCTTCTTCGTTGGGAGTCGTTTTATTTTTTCCAATATTGCCTCCAATGATCATCTTCCCTTCTCCCTTCTCCCTCTTCCCTCGCAACTCTTTGTACAATCTTAATCGCTCTCTGATTACTTCAACCCCATCATTGTTGAACCCCATTCGGTTGATCAATGCCTTGTCTTGCAGAAGTCTGAATAGCCTGGGTTTTTCATTGCCCGCTTGGGGTTTTGGCGTAACTGTCCCAACTTCCACAAATCCGAATCCCAATGCTTCCAATTCTTTGAGGTATGCAGCATTTTTATCGAATCCCGCACCCAGTCCCACACTGTTTCTAAATTGGAGTCCAAACAGCTTTTTTTCCAAATGATCACCCTTTGGGGCGTACCAATTTTTCAGGAAATACCTCGGTATGGGGAATTTGCAAATGCATTTGAGCAGGTTCATGGAGAAGTAATGCGCTCTTTCGGCATCGAGTAAAAAAAGAACATTTCTGATTACCTGATACATGTTGGCAAATGTAAACTTTGTATTTCGTAAATTCGGGATCATCCTAAAATCAGCACACATGCAAGAAGCATATATCGTTGCAGGCTATCGTACCGCTGTAACAAAATCAAAGCGAGGTGGATTCAGATTCACACGTCCTGATGATCTTGCCATTGAGGTAATCAAGGGACTCATGCAATCTGTTCCGCAAGTGGAAGCAGCATTGATCGACGATGTGATAGTAGGAAATGCTGTACCCGAGGCAGAACAAGGATTACAGGTGGGTAGGATCATAGCTGCAAGAGCATTGGGACATCATGCACCTGGCATCACCATCAACCGGTATTGTGCATCTGGACTTGAAAGCATTGCCATGGCGACTGCTAAAATCAGATCAGGAATGGCTGAATGTATCATTGCAGGTGGTGTAGAGAGCATGAGTTTTGTACCCGCTTCCGGATGGAAAACGGTGCCATCATATGATATTGTTTCACATGAGCCTGATTTTTATTTGAACATGGGATTGACAGCCGAGGCCGTTGCAAAAGAATACAAGGTTTCAAGAGAAGAACAAGATGCATTTGCACTTTCTTCCCATCAAAAAGCCTTGCAGGCTATTCAACAGGGGCATTTTAAAAATGGGATTCTTCCTATCACAGTGGAGGAAGTTTATTTGGATCAAAAAGGAAAGAAACAAAAAAGAAGTTTTGTGGTTGATACCGATGAAGGTGTGCGTGCAGATACGAGTTTGGATGGACTCGGCAAACTCAAGCCAGCATTTGCGGTCAATGGAACAGTCACTGCAGGCAATGCATCACAAACAAGTGATGGTGCCGCTTTTGTATTGGTGGTGAGTGAAAAAATGCTCAAGCAGTTTGACTTAAAACCCATTGGAAGATTGATTCATTGTGATGTTGCAGGGGTTCACCCGCGCATCATGGGAGTGGGACCTATAGAAGCCATTCCAAAAGCATTGAAAAGAGCAAATATGACGATTGATCAAATTGATCAGATTGAATTGAATGAAGCATTTGCTTCTCAGTCAATTGCCATCATAAAAACCTTGGGACTGGATATTGCCAAAATCAATATCAATGGAGGTGCCATTGCATTGGGTCATCCACTTGGTTGCACAGGAGCAAAATTGACTGTCCAGTTGTTAGGCGATCTAAAGAGAACGAACAAGCAATATGGGATGGTTTCAGCCTGTGTAGGAGGTGGACAAGGCATTGCGGGCATTTTTGAGCGATTCTAATTTTTGCAATACTGTTGCAAATTTTAAATTTTCTTCCTTAGCTTTGTTCCTCATCCACAGAAATGAGGTTCACTTTTATCTTGTCGTTTATTCTATTGCATCAGCTGCATGCCCTCGCACAATGCACTTACTCCATCAGTGGAGTAATCAGGGATGAAGACCAACAAATACTGCTTGAGAAAGCTACTGTAAGCATTGTCGAGTTGAATAAATCTGTCATGACAAGTGCCTCAGGTCGATACAATTTTAATGGATTGTGTCAGGGCGATTATACCATTAAAGTTACACATGCTGACTGTCAGACCATTGAGATGCATATTCATTTGAAGGATGATATGCAGCAGAACTTTGTTCTCTCACATACTGAAAATCGTTTGAAGGAAGTAGTAGTGGTTGGGACATCTGTGGTTCGTCCGGAAGGAATGACAGGCGAGTTGAAAGGAAGACAATTGCTCTCCACACGTGGAGCCAGTTTGGGAGAATCGCTGCAAAAAATTGCTGGGGTAACGGTTCTGCAAACAGGTAATAATATTTACAAGCCCGTCATTCAAGGTTTGCACAGCAGCAGGGTGCTGATCTTGAACAACGGAATAAGACAAGAGGGACAACAATGGGGAAGTGAGCATGCTCCAGAAATTGATCCCTATGTTGCAAATCGATTGACTGTCATCAAAGGCGCAGCATCTGTTCGATATGGCGGCGACGCCATCGGTGGTGTTGTGTTGGTGGAACCCAGATTATTACAATACAGAAAGGACTTGAGTGGTGAGGTCAATGTTGCTGCTTTCTCCAACAACAGACAAGGGGTGATCAGTGCACTGATTGAAAGTGCATTTGACAAGAAAGAAAAAACTGCCTGGCGTTTGCAAGGCACATTCAAGAGAGGCGGAAATGCAAGAACGCCATCCTATTGGTTGAAGAACTCTGCATTGGAAGAAGCCAACATGTCTGCTTCATTTGGATGGAGGGACAAGACAAAAGGCCTTGAGGTTTTTTATAGTTTGTTCCATACCCGAATCGGCATTTTCAGTGGCTCGCATATAGGGAACCTGACGGATTTGCAAAATGTGATTGCTTTGCAGGAACCACCTGTGTATATCAAGAATGCTGATTTTTCTTACGAGATCGATCGTCCTTTTCAGGCTGTTCAACACCAGCTATTGAAAATAAAAACATACAAAGAATACGACGACAAGTACCGCATCAATCTCATCTTATCAAGCCAATACAATCAAAGAAGGGAATTTGACAACATTCGTTCTGAATCTGTTTTGCCACAGTTGGAATTGAATCTGCTTACCAATATGGCTGATTTTATTTTGGAACATTTTAAACATCCTCTCTTCAAAGGTTCAATCGGTGTAAATATCATGCACCAGGCCAATTCAATTAATTACAGGTATTTTGTTCCCAACTATCAGTCTTTTGATGTTGGAGTGTGGGCTGCTGAAAAATATCAAAAAAACAAATGGCAGCTTGAAGCAGGTCTTCGTTATGATATCAGGAATCGTTTTGGTATTTCTGACAACGACAAGGAACCCTTTGATCTGCTAACTGGAAATGCATTATTGCCGGGAGCTCCCTACGGCACCACTTTGTTTCAGGGAATTTCCGGGACGGGCCTCGTTGCCTATAAATTAGATGATGCAGTAAGAATCTCTTTCACCCTTTCTTCTGCTTGGAGAGCCCCTCAAATCAATGAATTGTTCAGCAACGGATTGCATCATGGTGCGGCAAGAATAGAAAAAGGATTCATGGGCTTGAAAGCAGAACGTGCATACAGTGCAATGGGTACATTGATTGTAAAAAAAGAAAAATGGGAAATCGATTGGGGTGTCTATAATAAATGGATCAATGATTTTATTTATCTCCAACCCGGATTTCCTCCCTTGCTGACAATACGTGGTGCATTTCCTGTATTTGATTATACGCAGACCAATGCCAATCTATCAGGAACTGATTGGAGTATGATTTATAGAATCAACAAGCATCTGACTGCCGGAGCAAAGGCATCCCTGCTGAGAGCATTTGATCTTAAGGCGAAAACATGGCTCATTCAAATGCCTTCCGATCGCTATGAATCAGATTTGGAGTACAGCTTTGCAGATGGCAAGAGAACCAAACAGCCTTATGTCAAAATAATTTTTCAACATGTAACAAGACAACAACGCGTTCCTCCAACAGGTAATATTGAGGTGAAGGATGTTTTGGGGAATGTTACCATGAAGTCCGACTACATTGATCCCCCTGCAGCATACAGCTTGGTAAATTTCGAGGCGGGCACTGGACTTGAAAGCAAGACACATAAAATAGATATTGTATTCAATGTATTCAATGCTCTCAATGTGTCCTATAGAGATTACATGAATGCTTTTCGCTATTTCAGTTTAGATCGTGGTAGAAATATTTCACTCAAGATTAAATATTCACTATAAAGTAAAAATCAAATCACATGAAAACTTCCAATTTGTACACTTTTTTTTTATTGGCTATCGTAGGATTGACAAGCTGTAAAAAAGAAAAGGTTGATCCCAATGAAGGAGAATTGATCACAACTATAAGGGTAAAGCTAACCGAGAAAGTTCTTGGCGGAACGGGCCCTTTGACAGTTTTTGAATTCAAAGACCTGGATGGCGAAGGCGGTGCTGCACCTTCCAAGTTTGATGAGATCACCGTTCAAAAAGGTAAGATTTACGACTGCGTCTTAGAAATTTTAAATGAAAGTGTAAGTCCTGCGGACAATATTACAGCTGAAATTGTTGCAGAAGCCAATGATCATCAGCTCTACTACTCGGCTACCAATGGACTGGTGAGTTTCAGCAATTTCAATACAGACGGAAAAGGATTTCCACTTGGAACAACCTCTCTTTGGACTGTTTCCTCCAATACCGGTAGTGGTATACTGAACATCACTTTGAAGCACAAGCCTGGTGCCAAGACTGCCAACGACAACATCAGTGTTGGTGAGACGGACATTGCATTGGATTTCAAGGTGAAGGTTCTTTGATCAGGAGCAGGTAACTTTGACACATGGAATTATCTATCAATACCCCTGCATTGTTGTTTCCTGCGATCAGCTTGTTGCTGTTGGCATATACCAATAGATTCCTGGCCATTGCCAGTTTAGTACGCAAGTTGTTTGATGAATACAATAAAGTTAATGACAAGGAGAATCTTGCTGGACAAATTAAAAGTCTCCGGAATCGTTTGAATTATATCAGGTACATGCAGGGGTTTGGTGTTTTCAGTTTTCTGTTGTGCGTAAGTTCCATGTATTTTGTATACAACATGTGGCAGTCTATGGCCAAGGCAACCTTTGCCATCAGTTTGATTTCATTGATGATCTCACTCATATTTTCATTGGTAGAAATACTGAAAAGCACTTCAGCTTTGGAGCTTTTGTTGAGTGAAGTAGAGGAGTTGACAGATCAATCATTGCTTGATAAAATGTTGCATCGCAAGGAAGAATCAAAAGACTGATCAGATTCTCTTTCTTTCTCCAATTTGCTGTCTCCACATGGCGTAGTAGAGTCCCTTGAGTGCAATCAAATCGTCGTGAGATCCCGTTTCTACAATTTCGCCTTTCTCCAATACATAAATTCTATCTGCATGCATGATGGTTGAAAGTCTGTGTGCAATCAACAAAGTGATTTGCTCTTTTCTTGCTGAGATCGAACGGATGGTTTCTGTAATTTCTTCCTCTGTGATAGAGTCCAATGCTGATGTTGCTTCATCAAAGAGCAAAAGACGTGGATTTCTGAGCAAAGCCCTCGCAATTGAAATGCGTTGTTTTTCACCACCAGATAATTTCAATCCCCCCTCACCAATCACGCTGTCCATCCCCTTGTCAGCTCTTTTTAATAAGGAGTGGCAGGAAGCTTTGTCCAATGCCTCTTGAAGATCCTGCTCCGATGCAGAAGGGTTTACAAAAAGTAAATTTTCTTTGATGGTTCCAGAGAACAATTGGGTGTCTTGTGTAACAAATCCTATTTGTTTTCTGAGGTCCTCAAAGTTGATTTCATTTTCATCCAAGCCATTGTATAAAATTTTTCCTTCTTGCGGACGGTAGAGTCCAACGAGTAATTTCATCAAGGTTGTTTTGCCAGAACCAGATGGACCAACAAACGCAACGGTTTCGCCCCTGTTGACACTGAATGAAATATTATCTATGGCTTTTTGTTTCGCTGTGATATGCTGAAAACCAACTTGATTGAATTGCAGTGTTTCAATGCTGCCCAGATGGATGGGAACTTCCGGAACTTTCTCTGGTTCTTTTTCCATCAGTTTATGGTAATTGCCAATGGATGCTTCTGCTTCTCTGTAAGACAATATGATGTTTCCAATTTCTTGAAGTGGACCAAAAATGAAAAAGGAGAAGAATTGCATGGTGACCATTTCGTGAGGCTGCATCGAATCTTTGAAAATCAGATACATCAACAAAAACAAAATAACCTGTCTCAGTGTATTCACCAGTGTTCCCTGCAAGAAACTGATGCTTCTGATTCTTTTCACTTTTGTTAATTCTAGTCCCAGTATTTTATAGGTATCCGCATTCAAGCGTTTTACCTCTTGCTGTGTGAGTCCAAGACTTTTTACCAATTCGATGTTTCTCAAACTTTCCGTAGTTGTTCCAGCAAGTGAAGTGGTACTGCTGACGATATTTTTTTGGATTTGTTTTACTTTCTTGCTCAGCAAATTGGTGCCAATGCTCAAGAGGGTAATTCCAACTATGTAAGCAATAGGGACAGACCAATGGATATATATAGATGCATATACGAATACAAAAGTGATACCTACCAGTATGGCAAACATTGCATTCAGAAAATAGTTGATGAATTTTTCAGTATCGGTTCTTACTTTGGTGAGTACGCTCAGTGTTTCTCCACTGCGCTGGTCTTCAAATTCCTGGTAAGGAAGTTTCATGGCATGTTGAAGTCCGTCGGTGAAAATTCTCGCACCAAATTTTTGAATGACAACATTTGCAAAATAGTCCTGGAAATTCTTGGCGATTCTGCTTACCATGGCAGTTCCCATCGACATCAGCAAGAGGGTGAGGGTAGTGGAAAAGAACAAGTCCCATGTCATGGGATGACCATCTTCCTGACTCGTATTGATTTCTTGGGAAAGTTTGATGATCCTTCCAAAAATGATTGGATCAATCAGGGAGAATACGGTGTTGATCGTAGCCAATAACAAAGTGAGTGCAATCAGCCATTTGTATGGTTTGAGGTAAGTTGCCAGTAATTTCATACTGCAAAATTACACCAATTTTACCCACTGATGTTTAAACGTTGAACTTCAGCTTTTTCTGAAAGTCCATTTGATCATTTCTTTCCAGGTAACTTTTTTCCCGTAAAGCAAAATGCCTGTTCTGTAAATCTTTCCTGCAAACCAGGTGGTGAATACAAAGCCTCCTATCAAGCTCAACATGGATGCTGCCAGTTGCCAGTAGGGAACCGTGTTCGGCACGCCAAATGGTATTCTACCCATCATGATGATGGGCGATGTGAAAGGAATGATGCTCATCCATACAGATAAATTGCTGCTTGGATTGGCCAGCACACCGTTGAGTACAACAAATGAAAAAATGATGGGCATGGTGATGGGTAGCATCAGCTGCTGTGCTTCCTGCGGATCTTCATTGATTACGCTTCCAACTGCTGCAAAGAGGGATGCATAAAAAAGATATCCTCCCAAAAAATAAAACAGAAAGAATCCGATGATCAGGAACCAATTGACTCCCTCCGTAAGGGTTGCTTTTGCTTCCATGATTTTGGATGCCATATCAGCATTTGCCATTGAAGCTCCTGGCACTTGTGATTGTTGCATTTGTTGTGCCTGTTGAATAGTTTCTGTTGGTATAAGCATGGAGAGCGAGGTTGACAAAGCAACAATAAGAGCTATCCACAGGAGTAATTGTGTGAGTCCCACCCCTGCAATGCCGATGATCTTGCCCAGCATGAGTTCAAATGGTTTGCATGAAGAAACAATCACTTCTGCAATGCGATTGGTTTTTTCTTCTGCAACACCTCTCATTACCATCGACCCAAAAATGAACATGGTCATGTAAATCAAAATTCCACTTCCAAAGCCGATGCCATATGCGAGTCCCGCGTTCGATTCTTTATTCCCCCCTTTTTCATCCTCTACCAGGTTTTTGAGTGTTACATTTTCTTTCGAAGCATTCTTGATGGAGTCAAGTGTTGATTGTTGGATACCTCTTTCTAGCAAGAGGTTGTTCTCAACAGCTTTGTTCAATTGTCGGTCGATGTAATTGGACTTTTCGAGTCCCAGTTGTTTTTTAGAATGAATGTTTCCGATCAGTTTATCATTTTCGATAAACGTATACAGAACGCCGTCAAATCCTTTGTTGATATAGTTATTGGAATCCACATTTTGTGTGAATTCGAATTGAAGGTCACCTTTTTCTGAGACCAGTTTTCCCTCTAAAAATCCGGGATCATTGGCAACAGCAATTTTCGTTTCTTCTCTGATGGTTGCAGCAAAATAGGCGGATCCGAATATGAAAACGATAAATACCAATGGCATTAATATGGTCATCAGCAGGAATCGCTTGTTGCTAACTCTTGTGATGTATTCTCTTTGTATGATGAGGGATACTTTGTTCATGCTGATGTGTATTAAGCTTGTTGAAATTGTCTTGTTTCTGGTGTTCCCTGCACCAATTCAATGAAAATATCGTTCAATGAAGGGAGCATTTCATTGAAGGAAGCAATGTTTGCATTTTTATCAATGAAGTAGGAAAGGATTTGGTTTTTGCTGAAATCGTTGTTGATCCTGATGGTTAGTTTTTTTTCGTTGAATGACTCAATATTGAAAAGATGTGTTGCAGTATGTTCTGCAACGAGTGCTTCATCAAATTCAATTTCAAAAATATTTTTCTTAAATCGCTGTTTGATTTCACCCACTGCTCCATCTAAAATTTTGTTTCCCTTGTTCACCAATACAATATGGTCACAGATTTCTTCCACCTGTTCCATCCTGTGTGTGCTGAAAATGATGGTGGCGCCTTGTTGTGCGAGTCTGAAAATTTCGTCTTTGATCAGATTGGCATTCACCGGATCGAGTCCACTGAAAGGTTCATCCAAAATGATCAAATCAGGATTGTGCAGTACTGTAGTAACAAATTGCAGTTTTTGGCTCATGCCCTTGCTCAGGTCTTCTACTTTTTTGTTCCACCATGATTCCATGTGGAATTTCACGAACCATTCTTTGGTTCTTTCTTTTGCCTCTTTCTTGTCTAGACCTTTGAGTTGTGCGAGGTATAGTACTTGCTCTCCAATTTTCATTTTTTTATAGAGTCCCCTTTCCTCTGGCATGTATCCGATGTTGGCAACATCTGTGAGTGGATTGAAAGGTTGATTGTTCAACAGGATATTTCCTTGATCGGGATAAAAAATTCCTGTGATCATCCGAAGCAAGGTGGTTTTTCCGGCACCGTTTGGACCCAGGAGTCCGAAGATGGAACCTTTGTTGATGGTAAAACTGATATCATCAACAGCTTTTTGTCCGGAAAAATATTTTTTCAGGTGTTGAATTTCCAGTGCAGTATTCATTGGATAAAATTACTGCAGTATGAAATGCGTTCCTTCTTTTTATTGATGAATGGCGTAAATCCTATTTGCCACTTTGATGCCATCCATGGCAGCACTTACAATGCCTCCTGCATATCCGGCACCTTCTCCACAGGGGTAAAGGTTGTTGATTTGTGGATGATAGAGTTTTTCCTGGTCCCTTGGTATTCTCACAGGCGAGGAGGTTCTGCTTTCCGGTGCAACGATGATGGCTTCTTCTGAGTAGTATCCTTTCATTTTTTTGCCAAAACTTTTAAATCCCGCTTGCAGGGCTTGTGAAATGAAATCAGGCAGTACTTCGTTCAAATCAACCGAATGAACACCTCTTAAATAGGATGTTTCTGGAAGTGAGCTGGAGTGTTTGCCATTTACAAAATCTGTCATACGTTGTGCTGGTGCAATAAATTTTCCACCCCCAGCAGCGTAAGCTTTTCTTTCCACCATTTCCTGAAAATCATGTAAGACCAGCGGATTATTCATTTGTTGCATTTCCCTCGTCACTCGTCCTTTGTCTCTCATCCCTTTGATAACATCTTCCAACTCAACCTGTACTACCATGCCTGAGTTTGCAAAAGGATTATTTCTTTTCGAGGGACTCCAGCCATTTACAACCAGCATTTCTTGTGAGGTGGAAGCGGTGGCAATGATTCCGCCCGGACACATACAAAAAGAAAAAACTCCTCTGCTGTTCACTTGATCAACAAGTTGATAGGAGGCAGGGGGGAGATAATTGCCTCTTCCCTGCCAAACAGGACAATGGTATTGAATAGCGTCAATCAATTGTTGGGGATGTTCAATTCTGACTCCAAGTGCAAATGGTTTTGGTTCGATTAAAATCTTTTTTTCTTCCAGCAAGTAGAAGATATCTTTTGCAGAATGTCCGGTTGCAAGAACGACTTGGTCTGCCTCAAACACATCACCTGTAGCAGTTTTGACCTTTTTGATGCAATTGTTTTCGATATGAAAATCAATCAGCTTTTGATTGAAATGAACTTCTCCTCCAGATTTGATGATTTGTTCTCTGATGGATTCAATGATGCCTGGTAGTTTGTTGGTCCCGATATGAGGATGTGCCGTATAAAGAATGGATGGATCAGCACCAAATTGAACCAGCAGTTGCAGGATTTTATCGATGTTTCCACGTTTATTGCTTCGGGTATACAGTTTTCCGTCGCTGTATGTGCCGGCACCGCCTTCTCCAAAACAATAATTGCTCTCTTCGTTTAAAATGCCTTCGCGGTTCAGTGTTGCCAGGTCTCTTCTTCTTTCTCTTACATTCTTACCTCTTTCGAGAATGATTGGTTTGATTCCCTGCAAGATCAATTCAAGTGCTGCAAACATTCCAGCAGGGCCAGCACCTATGATGATCGTGCGTTGATTGGAGCGATGAACATCCGGAAAATTAAATACAGGAGCGTGGATTTCCTGAAAAGGCTCGTCCACAAAAGCTTTTAGCTTTAAATTGATTTTTACTTCCTGTTTTCTTGCGTCAATTGATTTTTTCAGGATCTGAAATCCACTGATTTTTTTCGGTTGAACCGCAAGATGTCTGGCAAGTTCAGTTTGGATGGTTGCAGCATCGGCTGCATCTTTCGGAGAAAGCTGCAATTGAATTTCGCGCTGCATAATCAACTGAACAATTAGAACGGTAAATCGTCTGCAATGCCTTGCTGACTTTCAGGATCTGGAGAGAATGCGGGAGGTGCATCAACGGGTGTGGATGAGCTACCCATGCTGACCTGTTCAATTCTCCAAGCATCTAGATTGGTAATGTAGTTGGTTTGGCCGTTTTTCTCCCATTTAGATCCCTTGATATTGAACATGACTTTTACGCCATCTCCTATTTTATATCGATCAAGAATACTGGTTCTGTCTTGTACGGTTTGAAATTTTACAAAATTTGTAATGGTGCGTCCGTTGATATCTTCATTTGTTTCAACAACAAATTCTCTGGTTTTGAAAGTTGCACTTCTTTGAACTGTCTCACCTATGCTTACAATTTTTCCTGATAGATCGAATCCCATATAACTAGAATTAATTTTTGCGAAGTTATCATATTCTCTACGGAGTTGGTAACAGTGCTTGACCAAAACTGTTTAGCTTTGTGGGAACTGATTTCAAATGATGCGTCTTCCTTTCTTATTTACTGCTCTTTTGTTCTTTTTTCTTGGTTGCGCTCCAACCCAGCAAGTCCGAAACATTCGATACACTGGGTATGCAGTAGGAGCCAATAGGCAGGTTGACTCATCCTATGTTAAAATGCTTTCTTTTTATGCTGACAGTGTGAACAAGACAATGGGAGAATATTTGGTTGAAAATGAAGCAGATTTGCTGAAAGAGACCCCCAATAGTCCACTGGGAAACTTTCTTGCCGATGCCTATCTCTGGGCTGCAAAAACCAAGATCGATCCACGAGCTGAGATGGCATTCATGAACCATGGAGGTGTCAGAATTTTTCGCATCCCCAAGGGTCCAGTGAAAAGAGGAACGATTTACGAAGTGATGCCATTCGACAACCAACTTTGTATTGTAGAAGTTAAGGGTCAAATATTGAAAGAATATTTAAACAGAATTGCCCAAGAAGGTGGGGGAGGCGGACAAGCAGGTGTAAACATGCGGTTGGAAAACAAACAGGCGGTAGATATTTCGATCAATGGGGAACCACTGGATTTGAACCGCACTTATTTTATGGTGAATTCGGATTATCAGTTGGATGGTGGAGGTGGATTCAATGCGTTTAAAAAGCTGAAGCAAAATCGATCGACCTATTTGCAAAGGGATGCCATCATTGATTATTGCAAGTGGCTGAACAGCGGAAGTAAAAAAATTTATAAAGAATCACAAAATCGAATTGTAAAATGAATAGACGAAAGTTCATTTTAAACAGCTCACTCGCTGCTGGAGCGGCCATGCTGCAAGTGGATGGATATGCTTTTGATCAGGTATTCAAGTTGACAATCTTGCATACCAATGATGTCCACAGCAGATTAGATGCCTTCCCAATGGATGGATCACAGAATGCAGGAAAAGGAGGTGTGGCTGCAAGAGCAAAATTGATTCAAAAAATCAGGTCAGAGGTCGAACATGTTTTATTATTGGATGCAGGAGATGTTTTTCAAGGGACACCCTATTTCAATATTTTCAAAGGTGAGCCTGAGATGAAAGCCATGCGCATGATGGGATATGATGCCGCTATCATGGGGAACCATGATTTTGACGCGGGTATGGATAATTTTGTGTACCAGTTGACCTCGCATGGAAAGTTTCCAATCATTATGTGCAATTATGGTTTCGAAGGCACGCCAATGCAAAATTTGTATGCACCATATAAAATTTTCAACAAGGGGAAACTGAAAATTGGCATCACGGGAGTTGGCATTGAATTAGAGGGATTGGTTCCTTCATCTCTTTTTGGAAACACCATTTACCGTGATCCTATATCCGCTGCAAACCTTGCTGCATATGAACTCAAAAAGAAAGGTTGTGATATGATCATATGTGTTTCACATCTGGGAGATCGTTACGCAGACAATAAAGTAAGCGATGAAATATTGGCAAAAGAGTCTGAAAATATCGATTTGATCATCGGTGGACATACACACCGTTTCTTTGAGCAACCGCGAGAATATACCAATAAATTTGGTAAAAAAATAATTGTAAATCAGGTGGGTTGGGGTGGACTCAGATTGGGCCGCCTAGATTACGAATTTTCACGTGGAGGAACAAAAAAATTAGAAAAAAATCAATCGATTTTGGTTGAGAAAAATATTGTGGAATAAAAAATTTTTTTTTCTCGAAACTGAATATATATTCGCCATCTGACTCGATTTTATCAGTTGTGAAATTGAACATGTGTTGAAAGGATAAAATTGGTTCAAGACCCAGACCCGAAATAATCAACAACATACGTGCTGTTTGGAAGAGTGAGGATGAATGCAGTAACAATTGTCACTGTCGTAAGTCTCGCGATATGATGTTTCAGAGGTCCCGTTATTAACCCAAAAATCTAAACCTCGTTAGGACTGATGGAAAAACCTTTTGAAAAAGTTTGGAGCAATTGTTTGGCGATCATAAAGGATATTGTAGAGTGGCAACATTTCAAAACATGGTTTGAACCCATCAAACCGGTTGCATTAAAAGGCAACATTCTTACCATTCAAGTACCTAGTCAGTTTTTTTACGAGTACATCGAGGAGCATTATATCAACCTGCTTGCCAAAACACTGAAGCGTGAACTTGGCAAAGATGCTCAATTGGAATACAGAATCATGGTGGACAGTGGAAACGGAAATGCAAAGCCGCTTACCATGGATGTGCCCGGACAAAATTTCAAGAGTTTTTCCAACAATGAAATGGATTTTCCCCTGGTGGTCAATAACCATGTCAGAAATCCATTTGTGATACCTGGTTTGAAAAAGATGCAGATCGACTCTCAGTTGAACCCCACCTATACATTTGAAGCATTTGTAGAGGGTGACTGCAACAGGGTAGCCAGACGTGCAGGGAAGACGGTAGCTGAGAAGCCTGGGGCAACCTCATTCAATCCCTTGGTTGTATACGGAGGTGTAGGATTGGGTAAAACCCATCTGGTACAATCTATCGGAAACGAAGTAAAACGCCTGCATCCCAACAAGGTAGTATTGTATGTGAGCTCTGAAAAATTTATCAATCAGTTTCAGGACCATAGCAGAAACAATGCGATCAATGATTTCATTCATTTTTATCAATTGATAGACGTTTTGATCATTGATGATGTGCAGTTTTTCAACAGAGCAGAAAAAACCCAAGATGCGTTTTTTGCTATTTTCAATCATTTGCATCAATCTGGCAAGCAGTTGATATTGAGCTCCGATAAACCTCCCAAGGATTTGGAAGGCATGCAAGAAAGATTGTTGAGCCGTTTCAGATGGGGATTGAGTGCGGACTTACAGGTTCCTGATTATGAGACAAGAATTGAGATCCTGGAGAAGAAGATGAAAAACAACGGCTTGGACCTTCCCAAGGATGTTGTGAAATACATCGCTTACAATATTCAGAACAATGTGAGGGAACTTGAAGGCGCATTGATTTCTTTGTTGGCTCAATCATCGCTCAACAAAAGAGAAATTGACCTCGATCTTGCCAAAAAGGTACTGCGCAATTTCATCAAAACATCTTCCAAAGAAATCACCATCGATACCATCCAAAAAATGGTTTGTGAATTCTTTGACCTGCCATACGATCGCCTCCTGCAAAAGACCAGAAAAAGAGAGATCGTGCAAGCGCGTCAAATCACCATGTATTTGGCCAAGATATTTACCAAGAATTCACTGAAAACAATTGGCGAACATTTTGGAGGAAGAGATCATACAACTGTCATCCATTCTTGCCAAACCGTCAAAGATCTGATGGATACGGACAACATGTTCCGTGAAAGCGTCATGGAATTGCAGCAAAAGGTTCAGCTTGCTGCTATGTAATTGCCTTTTATCTTTTGCGGATTGCATTGTCTTTAGTAATTTTGCCCTCCCTGAAACAGTAGGTTTCAGACGGTGGGGTGGATGAGTGGCTGAAATCAGTAGTTTGCTAAACTGCCGTACGGGTAACTCTGTACCGCGGGTTCGAATCCCGCCCCCACCGCAGTTTGAACATATTCGGGGCGTAGCGTAGCCCGGTTATCGCGCCTGGTTTGGGACCAGGAGGTCGCAAGTTCGAATCTTGCCGCCCCGACTTAAAGCCACTCATTGAGTGGCTTTTGTATTTAGCAGTATACCCGCTCCTTCTTTCAAAGTTTATACTTACATTCAAAAAAAATATTTATGACCAAAAGATGGCTGTTTTTCATGTCTGCACTCATATGCGTGCTTCTCACATTGGCACAAGAAAAAGTTGATCAAAACATGGTCAACAAAATCAGAGAAGAGGCTTTGAATAAATCAAGGGTGATGGACATCGCCTTGCATCTAACTGATCTGAATGGTAATAGGTTGGCCAATTCACCGGGATATAAAAGAGCAGCTGGTTATGCAGTAGATTTTTTGAAATCTATCGGCCTTGACAACGCCCACCAAGAGGCATGGGGCGAGTTTGGAAAAGGATGGGAATTGGAAAAAGCCTATTTCGCAATGACTGCACCATACTACAAACCTATACTGGCATATCCCAAGACCTGGACTGTTGGAACAAAGGGACTCAAAAATGCGGAAGTGATGGTCATTGAAATGAAGGACTCCCTTGCTCTCATGAATTACAAAGGAAAGTTGAAAGGCAAAATTTTATTGCCCGATATGAACTATAATTACGTGCACAGCTTCAAAGCAGATGCTGAAAGATACTCAGATGAAGATCTTAAGAAGATGGCAGATGCTGCACCTGGTCGTCAGCAGAGAGATACAGCACAAATGAGAAGAATACGAGAGCAAATGCAACGTGCCATGGCCCCTCAACGCATGTTGAACATTCTGAAGAACATGGCCAAAGAAGAGGGAGCAGTAGCAATCCTCAGTTCATCGCTTCGCAACCATGATGGAACCATCTTTGCGCAGGGTGGTGGATCATACAAGGCTACAGATCCTGATAATTTTCTAGACCTTGTCATCGGGGTGGAAGATTACAATACAATGCTCAGAATTTCAAAAAATGGCATGAGTGTTAAGGCGGATGCAGATGTGAAAACCAAGTTTTACAACGATGACTTAAATGGATACAATGTCATCGCTGAAATTCCCGGTACCGATCCATCATTGAAGGATGAAGTGGTGATGATAGGTGCACACCTTGATTCCTGGCAAACAGGTACTGGTGCAACAGACAACGCTTCAGGATCTTCTGTAATGTTGGAAGTAATGCGCATTTTAAAATCACTCAATATCCAGCCACGCCGCACCATTCGAATTGGATTGTGGAGTGCAGAAGAGCAGGGCTTGTTGGGATCCAGGGCCTACGTTGCCAAAACATTTGGGGGGAATGCGGCCAATCCCAAAACTGCTGCACATGAAAAATTCTCTTCTTATTTCAACATCGACAACGGAACAGGAAAGGTTCGTGGTATTTATTTGCAGGGCAACGAAGCTTGCAATGATATTTTCACCGCCTGGTTGGAACCTTTTAAGGACCTAGGTGCAACAACAGTAACCATTAATAATACGGGCGGTACAGATCACCAATCATTTGATGGAGTTGGTTTGCCTGGATTTCAGTTTATACAGGATGAGATTGAATATGATACAAGAACACACCATAGCAACATGGACGTATACGATCATTTGATTGAAAATGATTTGAAACAGATTGCTGCTGTTGTTTGTTCTTTCGCTTATCATGCTGCACAGCGTGATCAGAAAATTCCAAGAAAAAAATAAAGCATATGAAACAAATATTCATCCTGCTCGGGTTAGCAACCATGCTCATTGGATGCAATCAGTCAGCGCAGATCAGCTTGTCCGATTACTTTGCCAGACATGATTCCGGAATGCAAACCGGTAATGAAAAAATCATCCAAATTGAAAGTCTAGGTAAAAAATTCAATATCTGGACCAAACGCTTTGGCAACAACCCAAAGACCAAGATCCTTCTTTTGAATGGAGGTCCGGGCGGCACACACGCCTATTTTCAGTGTTTCGAAAATTTTCTTCCGCAAGAAGGCATTGAATTTATTTACTATGATCAACTGGGGTGCGGATATTCTGATAATCCAAATGATACCGCCTACTGGGACTTGGATCGATTCGTGGAAGAGGTGGAGCAGGTAAGGGTAGCGTTGGGACTCAACAAAGATAATTTCTATTTATTGGGACACTCTTGGGGTGGAATTCTTGCCATGCAGTATTCTCTGAAGTATCAGCAAAATTTAAAAGGACTGATCATTTCCAACATGATGTCAAGCTGTCCTGATTATGATAAGTATGCTGATGAAGTATTGGCAAAACAAATGGATAAAACAGTGCTTGATTCGATTCGAGCAATGGAAGCACGAAATGATTTTGCAAATCCACAATACATGGGATTATTGATTCCCAACTTTTACGAAAAACACATGCTGCGCAAACCATATGCTGAATGGCCCGCATTGGTGCAGAGAGCATTTGCCAGCATGAATCAGTCGCTTTATGTAACCATGCAGGGACCGAGTGAATTTGGCATTTCAGGTCGATTGAACAACTGGGATGTAAGCAAAGAGCTTCCCAAAATTGAAGTACCAACACTTGTTATCGGAGCGGAACATGACACCATGGATCCCACTCACATGAAGTGGATGTCCACACAGGTTAAAAATGGAATCTACACGTATTGTCCCAACGGCGGTCACATGGCCATGTATGATGACCAGGAGAATTATTTCAGGGGGTTGATTGATTTTGTAAAAAAAGTTGAAAATAAATAAGTCCACATGAAAAATTTAGTACCCTTTCTTTTATTGTTCATACTCGGAAATGGACATGCACAAACACTTCCACAGCCATTGCAACTTCCCAACGGATGGAAAATCAGTCCAGTTGGCA
>Ga0209358_10001583_pt1 | contig 17896 bp, 15 predicted proteins | sample LauGreFa1BDMLBSN_2_FD_187574 | JGI IMG/M metagenome (GOLD analysis project Ga0209358, IMG submission 187574) | Freshwater lake microbial communities from Lake Michigan, USA - Fa13.BD.MLB.SN (SPAdes) (version 2) | ecosystem: Environmental > Aquatic > Freshwater > Lake | place: Lake Michigan, USA... | reverse complement strand
CAGGATGTCGCCGTCCGGCGGTTCTACCTTGACGATGTCGGCGCCGAGATCGCCCAGCAGTTGTGTGGCAAAAGGGCCCAGCACGACCGAGCTCAGGTCGAGGATGCGTACGCCGTCCAAAGGTTGAGTCACTGCATTGCTCCTGTTGATGTTCTTGAGGATTCTTGAAGGGTTATTCGGGAATGATGTTAGCCGCTTTCGCCAGCTGCGCCCATTTTTCCAGTTCGCTTTTCTGGAATTTGCCCAGTTCGGCGGGTTTCATCGGATCGACCTGGATGCCGAGCATGGCAAAACGCTCGCGCACATCGCTGCGGGCGAGGATTTTTTCGGCTTCGGAAGACAGGCGGTCAACGATGGGCTGCGGTGTGCCGGCGGGCGCGAACATCGCGAACCATGCGATCAGTTCAAAGTCTTTCACCGTTTCGGCGATGGCCTGCACATCAGGCAGCAGCGGATCGCGTTTGCGCGACGTCACGCCCAGCCCTCGCAGTTTTCCGGATTTGACCTGCGGCGCGCCGTTGACCATGTCGGCGTAGACCATGTTGATCTGGCCGCTGATGACGTCGGTCAGTGCTGGCGGGATGCTTTTGTATGGCACATGGGTCAGTTCGATCCCCGCCATCTGCTGCAGCATGAAAATCGGCACCAGGCTGCCGGCGCTGCCGGACCCGGCTGTGAGTTTGCCCGGCTGCTTTTTCGCCAGCGCAATCAGCTCCGCCATGTTCTTGGCCTGCAGCGAAGGGCTGGTCACCAGTACGAAGGCGATAGTGCCGACACGGGCGATGGGCGCAAAGTCCTTCACCGGGTCGTAATTGATTTTTTTCATCAGGCTGGGTGCGGCGGCGCTCGGCGTGTTGGTGCTGATCAGCACGGTGTAGCCGTCCTTCGGTGATTTCGCCGCGAGCTCGGCGCCGATGGTGCCATTTGCTCCAGCCCGATTATCGACGACGATGGGCTGGCCCAGTGCTTCCGACAGATTCTGTCCGACCGTACGTGCAACCACATCGGTGGCGCTGCCCGCGGTAAACGGCACGATAAATCGCACCGGCCGGTTGGGATATTTTTCAGTGGTCGCAGCCTGCGCACTGGCGGCTGCGATGCAGGCTGCAAGGCCCAGTGTCGCGATGGTTTTCACGGCGATCGGTATCCCTTTGATCAGGCCAGCACGCCGGTCAGCCAGCGGCCGATGTCGGCGACTTCTTCAAGGCAGACCGAGTGCTGCATCGGGTATTCCTGCCATTCCAGCGCATATCCCGCCTGCTGCAACAGGTCGCGCGAACCGCGGCCCATGGCATAGGGCACTACCGGATCCTGGGTGCCGTGAGCCATGAATACCGGCGTCTTTGCATTGGCCGGTGAGGCTTCTCTGGCGAAACTCTCGGCCAGCGGCAGATAGGTCGACAGCGCCATCACGCCGGCAAGTGTTTCGGGATATCGCAGTCCGGTATGCAGGGCAATCGCGCCGCCCTGTGAAAAGCCGGCGAGCACGATTTTGGAGGCGGCGATGCCGCGGCCGTTTTCGCGTGCGATCAGCTGGCCGATCTGCGCCTGCGATTCGCGCACGCCTTTTTCATCGGCCTTGCGCGTGTTGCCTTCGAGGTCACCGAAGGAAATGTCGTACCAGGCGCGCATCACGTAGCCATTGTTGATGGTCACCGGCCGCGTCGGCGCATGCGGAAAAATGAAACGGATGCCGGGTGCGCCGCTGAGGTCGATCTCGTTGACGATGGGCACGAAGTCGTTGCCGTCGGCGCCGAGGCCGTGCATCCAGATCACCGCCGTCGTCGGATTCGGCGCGGTTTCGAGTTCGATGGTTTCAAGCAATGCGGTCATGGGGTTTCCGTCAGTACTGCGCAGGCAGGTTCAGGGTTCAGGATTGTTTGGGGCGGATCGCCGATTTCGGCCGGAAGGCCTTGCACACGGTGTCATGGGTTTCGATATACGGCCCGCCGATCAGATCAATGCAGTAGGGCACTGCCGCAAAAATACCGTGCACCAGCGGCTTGCCGGATTCGTCCTTCAGACCTTCGAGCGTTTCCTTGATTGCTTTCGGCTGACCCGGCAGGTTGATGATCAAGGTTTTCTTGCGAATAACCGCGACCTGCCGCGACAGGATCGCCGTCGGCACGAACTTGAGGCTGACCTGACGCATCTGTTCGCCGAATCCCGGCATTTCCTTGTCACCGACAGCCAGCGTGGCTTCCGGTGTGACATCGCGCAATGCCGGACCGGTGCCGCCGGTGGTCAGCACCAGATGGCAACCTTCCTGGTCGACCAGTTCTTTGAGAGTGACTTCGATTACCGGACGCTCGTCGGGAATCAGCCGGGTGACGGTGCGCCATTGCGGGGCGCTGATCGCCAGTTTGAACCAGTCTTCCAGCGCGGGGATGCCTTCGTCCTTGTAGACGCCCTGCGAAGCACGGTCGCTGATCGAGACCAGACCGATGATGAGTTGTTCTGCGGAATTCGACATGACGCGGATTATATCGGGGCCGGCCTTAGGGGCCTCACTCGGCCGGGGTTTCGGTTTCGGTTTCGGCTGAACGGTTCCGTGACTCGACCAGACCGCGGATCATCTGGAACAGTGCGCGGAAGTGTTTGGGTGGCTTGGCGCGGGCACGTTCTTCCGCAGTATTGCGGATCAGCGTGCGCAGCTGCTGGCTGTCGGCTTCGGGATAGGCGGCGATGAACTCCGACACCGACTGCGGCTCGGCGAGCAGGCGCTCGCGCCAGCGTTCGATGTGATGCAACTGCGCGGTCTGTTCGGCGGATACCGACAGAAAGCCGTCGAGCTTGCTGCGAATCGTTGCCGGATCGTCGATCTGGCGCATCAGCTTGCCGATGTACTGCACCTGCCGGCGCCGCGCCTCGTTGTGTTTCATGGCGCGGGCTTCCCGCACGGCATCGCGCAGACTTTCCGGCAGATCAATGGTCGCCAGCTGCTGTTCGTTGAGCTCGGTCAGCTCGGCGCCGATGGCCTGCAGCGCGTCCATGTCGCGTTTGCGCTGGCTCTTGCTGGGCAGATCGTCGTATTCGGGAGTGTCATCCATGGGAAAAACAGGGTGAAATCGCAGGTGATCGCAGGAAATGGCTGAATTTGAAGCTGTTATGATAACGCCCTTTCCTGCAGGGCCGACCCCTGCATTTCGCAAAAATCATGGCATCCAATCCGTTTTCCTATACCGACGACACGCTCAAACAGCTGGTGACCGACGCGCTGGCCCATGCCAAAACCCGCGGCGCGACTGCTGCGGACGCCGAAGTCAGCGAAGGCTTCGGCCAAACCGTCACCGTGCGCCAGCGCGAAGTCGAAACCATTGAATACAACCGCGACAAGGGCATAGGCGTCACCGTCTACATCGGCAAGCAGCGCGGCCACGCCTCCAGCTCGGATCTGTCGCCGCAGGCGCTGCGCGACACCGTTGATGCCGCGCTGGCGATTGCGCGCTACACCGCGACCGACGACTGCGCCGGCCTCGCTGATCCGGACCGCCTCGCGCGCGAATTTCCCGACCTCGACCTGATCCATCCCTGGGACATGCCGGTCGAACGCGCCATCGAAATGGCGCAGGCCTGCGAAGCCGCGGGCTTTGCAGTCGACAAGAAAGTCAGCAATTCCGAAGGCGCTACGGTATCGACGCAGCAGTCGCATTTCATTTACGGCAACACCAACGGCTTTCTTGCCGGTTACCCGAGTTCGCGCCACAGCATCTGGTGCGCGCTGATCGCCGGCAAGGGCGATGGCATGCAGCGCGACGACTGGTATGAAACCGTACGCGACCCTGCCGATCTGCCGGCCCCGGAATTCATCGGACGCAAGGCCGGCGAACGCGCCATCGCGCGTCTGAAGGCGCGCAAAGTGCCGACCGAGCAGGTGCCGGTGCTGTATGAATCCGGCGTCGCAGCGAGTCTGATGGGGCATTTTGTGTCGGCGGTATCGGGCGGCAGCCTGTATCGCAAGTCCTCCTTCCTGCTCGACAGTCTCGGCAAGCCGGTGTTTTCGCCGATCGTACAGATGACCGACCTGCCGCTGATTCCGAAAGGGCTCGCCAGCGGTGCATTCGATGAAGAAGGTGTCGCGACGCAGGCGCGTGACATCGTCAAGGACGGCGTGGTGCAGGGCTATTTCCTCGCCAGTTATTCGGCGCGCAAGCTCGGCATGCAGACCACCGGCAATGCCGGCGGCAACCACAACCTGATGATGAAAGACACCGGCGAAGACTTTGCGGCGCTGTTGAAAAAGATGGGCCGCGGTTTGCTGGTGACTGAACTGATGGGGCAGGGTGTGAATCCTGTCACCGGCGATTATTCACGCGGCGCCGCCGGCTTCTGGGTGGAGAACGGTGCGATTGCCTATCCGGTGCAGGAAATCACCATCGCCGGTAATCTGAAAACCATGTTCAAAAATATCGTGGCCATCGGCAACGATGTGTCGCGGCGCAGTTCGCGGCAGTGCGGTTCGGTGCTGGTCGAGGGCATGACTCTCGCGGGCACTTGAGATAGACATTAAAAAACAAATAGTTACAGGTATTACGGAGGGGTTGTCATGCAACGTCGTTCATTCCTGAAAAAGGCCGGTCTCGGTCTCGCTGCGGGCACGGTGGCAGCGCCGGCGATTGTTCACGCTCAGCCGGTGATCCAGTGGCGGCTCGCTTCCAGCTTCCCGAAAACCCTCGACACGCTGTACGGCGCCGCCGACATCCTGTCGAAACGGGTATCGGAGGGCACGGATGGCAAATTCCAGATCCGCGTATTCGCTGCCGGTGAAATCGTTCCCGGCCTGCAGGTGCTCGACGCCGTGCAGAACGGCACGGTGCAGTGCGGACACACCGCGCCTTATTACTACATCGGCAAGGACCCGGCATTTGCCTTTGCCACGGCGTTGCCTTTCGGACTCAACGCGCGCCAGCAGAACGCGTGGATGTATTACGGCGGCGGCATGCAGGCAGTGGCCGACCTGTTCAAGGATTACGGCTGTATCCAGTTTCCCACCGGCAACACCGGCGTGCAGATGGGTGGCTGGTACCGCAAGGAAATCAAAACGCTGGCCGATCTCAAAGGCCTGAAAATGCGCGTCAGCGGACTCGCCGGGCAGGTGCTCGGCAAACTCGGCGTGGTTGGCCAGCAGATCGCCGGCGGCGAAATTTATCAGGCACTGGAACGCGGCACGATTGATGCCGCGGAGTGGGTCGGCCCCTACGATGACGAAAAAATCGGTATCCAGAAAGTCGCCAGGTATTACTACTACCCCGGCTGGTGGGAGGGCGGGCCGCAGTTGTCCACGGTGGTGAATCTGAAGGAATGGGAGTCGCTGCCCAAGGCCTACAAGTCGATATTCGAATCAGCCTGCGCTGAAGCCAATGTGCACATGCTGGCGAGTTACGACGCGAAAAACCCGCAGGCGCTGAAGCGTCTGGTCGGCGGCGGTGCGCAACTGCGCCAGTTTTCCAAGCCGATCATGGAAGCTGCGCAGAAGGCTGCCTTCGAGATCTACGACGAAGCTTCTGAAAAAAGCCCGCACTTCAAGCGCATCTATAGTCAGTGGCTCAAGTTTCGCGCCGATCAGTTCCTGTGGTTCCGTGTCGCCGAAATGGGTTACGACAATTTCACCTTCAACAGCGCCGCACGGCCTGCCGCGAAATAAAACGGTTCGGTCGTGCATTTGCTGATGGAGTAATTCCCTGTCGCTGACGGGAAGACGTTTTTTGTACTGCCGGTGAACTGTACGTGCCGGTTTCAGTCACACTGGCAGTGCGTTGATCCCAACACGCACAAGTCCACATTTCAATATTCAAGCAGAGCCGTGTAATTCCTTGCGTCCCATCTACCTGACTCTGGCGCTGACGTTTTTCAATTTCACCGGCAACAATTCGATGCGGGTGCTGTTGACGCTGTACGCATTGCACCTCGGTGCATCGGCGAGCGAGGTCGGCATCATCGGCGGTCTGCTGTTTCTGTTTCCGGTGCTGCTGTCCTGGTTTGTCGGCGGTCTCGCCGACCGCAAAGCCGCACGCAAGCTGCTTCTGTTCGCCGCGACCTGCGCCGCGGCATCGCTGCTGCTGATGTATTTTTTTCCGTCGCTGCCGGTGTTTTACGCCGCCGCCGCATTGAACGGCCTCGCGCTGTCGTTTTTCCATGTCACTTTGCAGAACCTGATCGGCAATCTCAGCAAACCGGAAGAGCGCGCACGCAATTTCGCCAACTTCAGCATGATCGGCGCGACCACCAGCTTTTTCGGGCCGCTGCTGGCAGGGCTGTCGATTGACCACTTCGGTTACGGCTGGGCCTGTCTGGCCACCGCGTCGCTGTCGCTGGTGGTGATCTCGCTGGTGCTGTGGCAGGGGCGTCACCTGCCGCCCGCACGTGGCCGCGCCAAGGCCGGGGCGGCGCCGCGCACGCTGATCGACAGGGGTATGGTGGTGATGCTCATCACCGGTGGCCTGGTACAACTCGGTTACGACCTGTTCCAGTTCTATGTGCCGATCCACGGTCACGAAATCGGCCTCTCCGCCTCGGCGATCGGCGGCGTGCTGGCGACACTGGCGATCGCAGCCTTCATTGTGCGCAACTTCCTGGCCAAGCTGTCCGAACGGTATCCCGGCGAAAAACTGCTGATGTGGGTATTCCTAACCGGTGCGCTCGGTTTTGCGCTGGTGCCGTTCACCAGCAACGCCTATGTGCTGGGTGCCGTCGCCTTTCTGTTCGGCCTCGGCATGGGCATCGGCATCCCGCTGACCGTGATCCTGATGTTCGCCAATTCCTCCGATGGCCGCTCCGGGCAGATGCTGGGCATACGTCTCACAGTCAACAACACCGTGCGTATGAGCGGGCCGATGGCTTTCGGCGCCATCGGCGTAGCTGTGGGGGTCTCGGGGGTGTTCTGGATACTGGCGGGGGTGATGCTGGGTGGTGGGGCTTTGGCTTTGACGCAGAAATTCAAAAACAAAGCATAGTTGTCATTCAGTACTTCGGGCGGTATGGTTCATACGGCATCAGATTGTTAGAAATTTAAATCAACAACAACGCCGTTTCAGAGGAGCTGTATTCCATGAACCACGCCAACCCCAAGCGCAGCGGTGAGCTCGCCCGCAATGTCGAAATCGCGCTGCGCTTCAAGCAGAAGCAAGGCACGCCGGAAATGCCGCAGGTCGAGAAAGAGGTCATGGCGCCGAACTACGACCGGGTGCGCGGCGGAAATCTGCATCTTGCCGGCAATGCGCGGGATCAGGGTTGGCCGCATCCGGCGCTGTATTTGCGTGCGGCGTTTCCGGATCGTGTCGACGTCATTGAGCAGGTGATCGCCGACGGCGACCGGGTCGGGCTGCTGTTCCGTGTCACCGGCACCCACACCGGCAATTTTTTCGGCATTCCGGAGACCGGTAAAAAAATCGATGTCTATGAAGTCGCGCTGATCCGCATCGTCAACGGCCAGATGGTCGAAGGCTGGTTCATGATGGATGAGGCAGAGCTGCTGCGCCAGCTTGGCGCCAAACTACCGCCGCGTGCCGACGGCAAACTGGTCGCGCCGGCACTGCCGCAGACTGATGATGCCGCGACCTTCATCAAAAGGCTGGAGGCGCAGCCGGCCACGACCGCGCTGGCGCGCAATAAGCTGACGGCGGCGCGCACGCGGCTGTCGACGCAGACCAAGGAGGGCTTGGCTGCCAATCATCACAATCTTCGTTTCGGCTTCCGGAACACTCGGGAATTCAGCAAGGCGCACGGCTACGGTGAAATGAATCTGAACGCGGCCTTTGCCGAACGGCGTTACGGACTGGATGTGCTGCTGGCCGAGGGCAATCAGGTCTGGGTGCGTTTCAACGTTAACGGCACACACACCGGACCCTTCTGCGGCATTGCGCCGACCGGTGCGCAGATGGGTGTCAATGCAGTGGCCATTCTCAATTTCGATGACAGCGGCGAGATCGTCAGCAGTTGGACCTTTGCCGACGAGCTGGGCGTACTGCTGCAACTCGGGCGTCCGGATCTGCTGCTTGGTTGATGTTTCGGTACTACGGGGTAGCGTTATAAGCATATGTTTTTAAAAGAAAATCGGTGATATACTGGATTCATCTCCGATTTGATTCCGCGGACCGACTGCGGTCCGTTCATCATGGCCAAACGCAGCAAATCCAAAGCCGGCCCAGCCCAACCCGTTGAATCGATCCAAGCCGCGCCGCCCGCTTCTGGCAGGACTGACGTCCGGGCGCCGACTTCGGTGGAGATCTGGGATACCTATCAGGCTGCGCTGATGGCGCAGCGCAGCGGCGATCTGGAGGCTGCGCGCGCAGGCTATATCAAGGTACTTGCCGAGCAGCCGGAAGATTTTGATGTGCTGCACATGCTGGGAGTTCTTGAAACCCAGCGCAAGAACATGCCCGAGGCCCTGCAGCGGCTGAACCAGGCGCTGCAGCTCGACCCGGACAATCCCGCCGTACACAACAACCTCGGTGTTGCGTTGTGCGGCATGGGGCGTCATGCCGATGGGTTGGCGGAAATGCAGCGTGCGCTGGCGCTGGATCCGGAATTCGCTGACGCCTGCTGCAATATCGGGCGCGCGTTGTGCGATACCGGCAAGGCGCCGGATTCGCTGCCGTATTTTGATCGCGCGGTGACGCTGGAGCCCGAGATTGCGGAAATACAGTTCCAGCGTGCGACGGTGCTGGACAAGCTGCAGCACCGTGACGCTGCGCTGGCGGCTTATGACCGTGTGGTAGAGCTCAACCCCGGTCATGCCGAGGCGCATTGCAAACGCGGCCATCTGCTGTCACATGCCAAACGTTTCAAGGATTCGCTGATCAGCTACGAGCGGGCGATTGCCGCGAATCCGCAGTATGCCGAAGCGCATTGCAACCGCGGTAACGTGCTGCGTCTGCTGGGCCATCTGCCGGAAGCGCTGGTCAGCCTCGACCGCGCGGTTGAACTGCAGGCTGAAATCGCCCCGGCCCATCGCATCCGCGGTCTGGTGTTGACGGGACTCGGGCGCCATCAGGAGGCGCTTGACTGCTTTGACAAGGCGCTGTCCCTGCAACCGCAGTTTGCCGATGCGATCAATGACCGCGGCAACACTTTGCGTTTGCTCGGCCGTTATGACGAAGCGCTGCGTGAACAGGACCGGGCGATCGGTCTGATGCCTTCGGGTTCCGGTGCCCACGCCAACCGTGCCGTGGCGCTGATGGATCTCGGGCGTCCGGAAGAGGCGCTGGTTTCGATCAATCTGGCGATCAAGCATGCGCCGCAGAACGCCGAGTTCTGGAACCTGCACGGCAACGTGCTGCAGGCGCTGAACCGTCATGCCGAGTCGGTGGCCTCGTATACCCGCGCGCTGGAACTGCAGCCGGGTTTCGGTCAGCCTGAATTCAATATCAGCATGTGCGCGCTGATCCGCGGTGAATTCGGCCGGGGCTGGCCGTTATACGAGGCGCGCTGGCGTACCGGCCAGCGTCTGGGATGGATCAAGTTCCGCCGGCCGCAGTGGAAGGGCGAAAAAACCGATGGCAAGCTGCTGGTGTGGGGTGAGCAGGGTATCGGCGACCAGATTTTCCATTTGGGCATGCTCGATTCGCTGTTCAAGCGCATCAGTCACCAGCAGACCACGCTGGCGATCACGCCGCGCCTGCTGCCGCTGGTGCAGCGCAGTTTCCCCGGGATCTCCTTTGTGCCGCTGGCCAGAGCAACACGCGTGGCTTGCGATGTGCAGATTCCGCTGGGCAGCATCGGCGGTCTGGTGCGGCGCTCATGGCACGACTTTCCGGCGCAGCGAAAATCCTATCTGATCGCTGATGAGGCGCGCGTCGAGGCCTTGCGCAAGCGCCTCGACCGCGGCGACGGCAAACTGGTGGTCGGACTGTCCTGGCTCAGCCGCGCCGAGCGCTACGGCGAACTGAAAAGTGTCGGACTGAAAGATTTGCAGCCACTGCTGCAATTGCCCGGCGTGCGTTTCGTTGATCTGCAATATGGCGACACCGAAGCCGAGCGGGACGCGATCCGTAAAAGCACCGGTGTTGAAATCGAACACCTGCCCGATGTCGATGCTTTCGATGACATGGATGGCCTTGCCGCGCTGATCCGCGCCTGCGATCTGGTGGTGACCACCAGCAATACCACCGCCCATCTTGCCGGCGCCGTCGGCGCGCCGACGCTGCTGATGCTGCCTTTCGCCAGCGGCCGGCACTGGTATTGGCATGAAGAACGCGAGGACAGTCCCTGGTATCCGTCGATGCGGCTGTTCCGGCAGGGCAAGGTAGGCGACTGGAGTGACATCATCATCCGGGTGCGGGATGTGCTGGTTTCCGGAATGACCAAAGCTTCATGAAACAAAAGCCGGGTAAGCGTCAGGTGAGCGTTGTTATCGCCAAGCCCGCTGCCACGGCGAACGATGCCTTGTACCGGGAAGGCGTCGCGGCACAGAAGCGGGGTGATTTGCGCGCCGCCGAAGAGAGTATTCAAAAGGTGCTTGCTGATCAGCCAACACATCTGAATGCGCTTCAGATGCTGGGCATCATCAATGCGCAGCGCGGACGCCCGGCTGAAGCGGAGCAGCTGTTCGCGCGTGCGCTGGCCGTGCAGCCGGACGATCCGAGCATTCATAACAATCGCGCCAACGTATTGTGCGTATTGCGGCGATACGAAGAAGCCGCGCAGCATTTCGAGCGAGCAATTGCGCTTAACCCGGTGTATCCCGATGCCCATGCCAATCTCGGCAAGGCGCTGTTGGACCAGGGGCAGACCGAGGCTGCGCTGCCGCGCTTTGATCGCGCGATCGAACTCAAGCCTGATTTCATCGAAGCCTTGTTTCAGCGCGGGCTGGTACTGGCCAAACTGGGGCGCGACGCCGAAGCACTGAAGTCCTTTGACCGCACTCTGAAACTCCGCCCGGGTCATGCCGACACGCACCTGAACCGCGGAAATCTGCTGCGGAAAGCGGGGAAGATCGAGCAGGCCCTGATCAGTTTTGAACGCGCGATTGCGGCCAATCCGGAATTTGCCGAGGCGCACTGCAATCGCGGCAATACCCTGCATGCGATGAAATTCCTTCCTGATGCGCTGGCCAGTCTGGACCGCGCCATTGCATTGAAGCCGGACATGGCTCTGGCTCATTGTTCGCACGGTGGCGTTCTGGCTGATATGGAACGGATGCAGGAGGCGATCGACGCCTTTGACCGCGCGATTGGGTTGCAGCCGGATCTTGCGGAAGCGCATGCCAATCGCGGGCTTGCATTGCGCGGGATCGGTCGTTTGCATGAAGCCATGGCCGCACTCGAACGTGCGATTGCGCTGCGTCCGGATTTCCCCGGTGCTCATGCCAACCGCGGCGTGACGCTGACAGATCTTGGTCGTTACGACGAGGCGATGGCTGCGCTGGACCGCGCGCTGGCGATCGACCCGGAACGCGCCGATTTTTACAACATCCGCGGCAATATCCTGCAGGGCGTCAACCGTCACGATGACGCCTTGCGCGAATACGCCAAGTCGCGGCAGCTCAAGCCGGATTTCGGTGAGGCCGAGTGGAACGAGAGTGTTTGCCACCTGCTCTACGGGGATTTCGACAAGGGGTGGCCATTGTTCGAGAGTCGCTGGCGCAACGGTCAGACCCTCGGTGATCTGAAGCTCACCCAGCCCCTGTGGAACGGCCTGCCGGTTCAGGGCAGCCTGCTGGTCTGGGGTGAGCAGGGCATCGGCGACCAGATTCATCATCTGGGTATGGTCGACGCGCTTGGCGGTCTCGCCAGCCAGGTCACTGTTGCGGTTAATGAACGTCTGCTGCCGCTGGTGTCACGCAGTTTTCCGGCGATGCGCGTGATACCGCTCAATGCCGCGGTTCGCGAGCACTGCTCGATGCAGACGCCTGCCGGCAGTCTGGGGCTTCATCTGCGGCGCAGCGCCGACGATTTCCCGGTGAACCGAAAGGCTTATCTGAAGGCAGAACCGGCGCGTGTCGCCAAGATGAAAAAATCCATTAATGCCGGCGAGCGGTTGGTCTGCGGGCTGTCATGGCGCAGCGCGGCTCCCAAGGTCGGCACTGCGAAAAGCATCGCACTGCGCGATCTCAGCCCTCTACTCGAACTGGAGGGCATTCAGTTTGTCGATCTGCAATACGGCGACACTGCGGCTGAACGTCAGGCGGTTCAGGCGGCCACCGGCGTTGAGGTACTGCATGTTGATACCGTCGACAATCGTCAGGATCTCGACGGTCTTGCTGCGCTGATCAGTGCCTGCGATGTTGTGGTGACGATCAGCAATACGACGGCCCATCTCGCCGGCGCCCTGGGCATACCAACGCTGCTGATGCTGCCCACCGGAGTGGCGCGCCACTGGTACTGGCATGAGGGGCGTGTCGATAGCCCCTGGTATCCCTCAATTAAAATATTCCGGCAGCGTGCGGTAGCTGACTGGAGCGGGGTTTTTGCCGAAGTCCGCGAAGAGCTGCAGGCATACAGTTCAAAACGTAAACACTGAATACCGGCTGTTACGGAATAACGTGGCGCGTCCCGCTGTTCAGAAACTGTTAGAGTCTGTTTTGCCGTTTTAAAAACAATCAAAATAATCCTTGAGGAGAATGTTCATGCGTCTGCGCCATCTGATGGGTATTGCCGCAGTGGCTGCCGTGCCGTTGACCGCAGCCTGGGTTTACGCCGCACCGTCCAGCCCCGACATGTCATTTTTCATTACCAGCACGGGTTCCGGCAAAGGTGCTGATCTTGGTGGTCTGGCCGGCGCTGACAAACACTGCCAGCAACTGGCTGAGGCGGCAGGTGCAGGCAAGAAACAGTGGCATGCCTATCTGAGTGCTACGCCTGAGAAAGGCGCTCCCGCCGTCAATGCGCGTGACCGTATCGGCAAAGGTCCCTGGTACAACGCCGAGGGCCGGTTGATTGCGCGCAATGTCGATGAATTGCACTCGATCAACGGTATCAACCGCCTGACCGCATTGACGGAGAAGGGTGCACGCGTCAACGGCCGGCTGGAAAATCCGAACACGCATGACATTCTCACCGGCTCGATGCCCGACGGCCGTCTGGCTGTCAGCAATACGGACACCACCTGCGGTAACTGGACCAAGAGCGGCGACGGCGCCGCCATGGTTGGCCACCATGACCGATTCGGTCTGCGTGACGATGAGCCGGCACGTTCATGGAACTCTTCGCATCCTTCGCGCGGCTGCAGCCAGGATAACCTGAAGTCTTCCGGCGGCGCTGGCCTTGTGTATTGTTTTGCAGCGAATACCAAATAAGAAAACCGTAACAGGCCCGCCTCACGGCGGGCTTTGATTGTTTGTTCGTGTGGCTGAGATCCGGAGGAGGAGCGATGCCCGTGAAACCGTTGCGCGTGTGCTGCTGTGTACTTGCCTGCCTGTTACCCCTGTTCGTGCAGGCGCAGTCCTATCCCAACAAGCCGGTGCGCATGATTGCGCCCTATCCGCCGGGCGGTACCAGCGACGTGATGGCGCGGCTGGTTGCGCAGAAACTGTCGGATACGCTGGGCCGTCAGGTGATCGTCGACAACCGGCCCGGCGCAGCAGGCAATCTCGGTCATGAAATTGCCTCCCGCGCCCCCGCCGACGGTTACACGCTGCTGCTGACCAGCGGCGGTGCGATGGTCACCAATGTGTTTCTCTATAAGCGACTCGGTTTTGATCCGTTCAAGGATTTTGCGCCGGTGTCGATTGTCGCCACAGCGGCGCCGATGATGGTGATCAACCCGTCTGTCCCGGCGCGTACCGTGCAGGAGTTCGTTGCGCTGGCGAAAGCCAGACCCGGAGAATTCAATTTCGGTTCGGGCGGCGTCGGCACCACCTCACATATTGTCGGAGAAGTGTTCAAGGCAGCGACCGGCATCAACATCGTGCATGTGCCGTACAAAGGCGGCGGTCTCGCCGTGCTGGATGTGGTGGCCGGACAGATCCCGTTGTCCTTTGCCGACATGGTGCCTTCAGTGCCGCAGGTCAAGGCGGGGCGGCTGCGCGGGCTGGCGGTGACCACGCCGCAACGCGCGCCGGTATTGCCCGATGTGCCGACGATGGCCGAGGCCGGTGTTGATGCCCCGTTCCCCGGACAATGGTGGGCGGTGGTGGCACCGCGTCAGACGCCGCGCGCGGTGGTCCAGTTTCTCAATCAGCGCATCGGCGAATTCATGCGCACCCCGGAGATGCAGGAGCGCCTCGGCGCCATGGGCGCATTTCCGGCGCACACCACGCCGGAGCAGGTGACTGAGACGATGGAGCAGGGTACCCGGCAGATGGCCGCCGTGGTCAAGGCGGCGGGCATCAAGCCGGAGTAGGCCGATGGTCAGCGCGCGCCGGACCTTTTCTGTTCGGCGATGAAGGTGCGGATTTCAGTGACCAGCGCCGGACTGCTCTGAATGCCCGTTTTGCCGGTATGCGACACGCCGTCGAGCAACACCAGTTTCATGCCGGGACGGATGGTTTTGAGTTCCTGCATATCCTTCACTGTATGGTCCAGCGTGCCGACGATGCCCATGGTCGGGACTTTCACCGCCGCCATCTGCTCTGCGGTAACCGCCTGATCCTTGTAACCGCGTAGAGATGCCGCAGTTGCGAGCTGGTCGAAGGTCTTGTCGGCGCGGCAGGCGGCCATTCGCTGCTGGATTTCTTCTTCTGTAGGTTTCATGCCGGCGGGAGCCTGACGCATCAGCCGGCTGCGGCTGATGCAGTCGCGGGCGATTTCGGCGGCTTCGGTTTCGATGCGCGGGTTATTGGCTTCCTGCGGCGAGCGACCGGCGCCGGCGACCTGCACACCGGTCAGGAATCGTTCGGGATGCAGCGTCAGCAGTTGCGCGACGGTGCTGCTGCCCAGTGAAAAACCGATGATGTGGGCTTTTTCGATTTTCAGTGCATCCAGAATGCGCACCACGTCCAGCGCCTGCTGGCGACCGTAAGCCGAAGGTTCGCGCGGCGAATCGCTTTTACCGTGGCCACGGGCATCAAAGGCGATGACGCGGAAGTCTTTCGACAGATTGTCGACGACGCCGGGTGTGATCCAGCTTTCCAGTCGCGAGGTGCCGCCGTGAAGAAGTACGATGGCTTCGCCCTTGCCGGTGTCGATGTAGCGAATCTTCACGCCGCTGGCGTCGAGGTATTTGTCTTCGTAAGACGCGGCGGCAACAGTCGGTGCAACGGCCGTGCACAGCAGCAGTGCGGTGATGCGGATGAACGGGTTCATGGTCCTCTTCCTTTTTGGCGGATGTATTGTTGTATTTGTTTTATCAGGATTCGATGGCGAATTTCTTCAGCAGCACCGGGTCGGGATCGACGCCGAGCCCGGGGCCTTGTGGAATCGCAAAGCAGCCGTTTTTCGGATTGATCGCGTCGCCCAGCGGATTTTCGGCGAAATCACAGTAGAAGCGCTCGACCCAGGGTTGCTGCGCCTGCGCGGCGCAGACATGGATAGAGGCCAGCAGGCCGGGACCAAAATAGGCTGAATGTGGCACCACGCGCACGCCATGCGCTTCGCCCAGCGCAAAAACCTTCATCATTTCGGTGACGCCGCCGACTTTGGTGACGCTGGGCTGCGCGACGTCGAGTGAGCCACGCTCAAACAAGCGATGGAATTCATTGACGGTGCCGACGTTTTCACCGGCGGCAACGGGGATGCCACCCTCGGCACGCACCCGCGCGAGACCTTCGTGGTCTTCCGGCGGCCATACCGGTTCTTCCAGGAATTCGAGATCCAGTTCTTGCAACTGATTGGCCATCGCCACGGCCTGCAGCGGCGTCCACGGCGTGCTGCAGTCCACCATCAGCGGGATGCCCTCGCCGCAGGCGCGGCGCGCAGCGCGGATGATGGCGGGATCGATTTCATGGATCTTGATCAGTTCATAGCCGCGGCCGAGCGCTTCGGCAATGCGTGGCTCCAGTGCCGACGCCTTGCCGTAACGCAGCAGGCTGGCATAGGCGGGCAGTTCGGTGCGGGGGCTGCCGCCGAGCAACTGATACAACGGCCGATTGGCAATCTTGCCGGCGATGTCCCACAGCGCGATATCGATAGCGGACATACCGTACATTGCCGGTCCGCTGCGGCCTGCGCCGTGCAGCGTGTGTGCCAGATCATGCATCAGTGCACTGATTGCCGTCGGGTCGCGGCCGATGCACAGCGGTGTAATCATGCGGTCGATCGCGGTGCGCGTCACCGGCCACACGCGGTGCCCGAAAGCTTCACCCCAGCCGCTGATGCCGGCATCGGTATCGACGCGCACCAGCAGCGTTTCAATCGCGGTGCGCGGACGGCCGCCTACCATTGGTGTGTCACCGGCAATGAGCATCGGCATCGAAGTAACGAAGGTGGTGATAGCAGTGATTTTCATGGGCTGTCCGTTCTGGATCGGGAGGGCGATGATTGTAGCCCCTCGCCATGCGCGACGGCCCTGGCCGGCCCAGGGTGCGACGGGCAACCTGATTTCCTGCAGTAAATAACTGTTTTTGTTGAATAAACAGCTGACCAAGGTGTGCGGGGGCGATAACAGTCCCCATGATAAAATTCGCCCCTCTGTCTGCAACCCTTCCGGAACGCTGATCGCCATGTCCATTTTCGCCAATCGTCTACAGACCATCGACCCCGAAATCCATCAAGCGATCGAGCAGGAGGCGCAGCGCCAGGAAGATCACATTGAACTGATCGCTTCCGAAAACTACGCCAGCCCAGCCGTACTTGCGGCTCAAGGCTCGGTGCTGACGAACAAATACGCCGAGGGTTATCCCGGCAAGCGTTATTACGGCGGTTGCGAGTTTGTTGATATCGCTGAAAAACTGGCGATTGAGCGTGCCAAGGAGCTGTTCAAGGCCGGTTATGCCAACGTGCAACCGCACTCTGGCGCACAGGCGAATGCGGCCGTGTTCCTCGCCACACTGAAGCCGGGCGACAGCATCCTCGGCATGCGCCTCTCCGACGGCGGCCATCTGACCCATGGCTCCAAGGTGAATATCAGCGGCAAGTACTACAACGCTTCGAGCTACGGTTTGAATCCCCAGACGCAGGCGATTGATTACGACGAAGTTGCCGAACTGGCGAAAATCAACAAGCCGAAACTGATTGTTGCCGGCGCATCAGCCTATTCGCTGGTGATCGACTGGAAAAAATTCCGCGAAATCGCCGACAGCGTTGGCGCGCTGCTGATGGCTGACATGGCGCATTACGCTGGTCTCGTTGCCGCGGGCCTGTATCCGAGCCCGGTGGGTATTGCCGATTTTGTTACTACGACCACGCACAAGACGTTGCGCGGCCCGCGTGGCGGCCTGATTCTGTCGAGCGCCGAGCACGAAAAAATCCTCAACTCGGCGGTGTTCCCCGGTTCGCAAGGCGGCCCGCTGATGCACGTGATTGCCGCCAAGGCAGTTGCGCTGAAAGAGGCGATGACCAAGGACTTCCGCGATTACCAGCAGCAGGTGCTGGACAACGCGCGGGTGATGGCGAAGGTGATGCAGGAGCGCGGCTACCGGATTGTTTCCGGCCGTACCGATTGCCACCTGTTCCTGCTCGATCTGCGCGAGAAGCCGGTGACCGGTCTTGAAGCCGAACAGGCGCTGGGCCGTGCCAACATCACGGTCAACAAGAACTCGGTGCCAAACGACACGCGTACCCCGACTGTCACCAGCGGCGTGCGCATCGGCTCGCCGGCGATGACGACCCGCGGTTTCCGCGAGATCGAAGCCGAGAGGCTTGGTCACCTCATTGCGGATATCCTTGATGCGCCGCAGGACGAAGCGGTCAACAACAAAGTCCGCGCCGCCGTCAAAGAGTTGTGCGACAAATATCCCGTTTACCGCAAATCGTAATCCGCAAACACCGCCGCCATGAAGTGTCCTTTCTGCAAATCGGATGAGACCCAGGTCATCGACTCGCGCGTCAGCGACGATGGCGATAGCATCCGCCGGCGCCGC
>Ga0209358_10001579_pt1 | contig 17919 bp, 19 predicted proteins | sample LauGreFa1BDMLBSN_2_FD_187574 | JGI IMG/M metagenome (GOLD analysis project Ga0209358, IMG submission 187574) | Freshwater lake microbial communities from Lake Michigan, USA - Fa13.BD.MLB.SN (SPAdes) (version 2) | ecosystem: Environmental > Aquatic > Freshwater > Lake | place: Lake Michigan, USA... | reverse complement strand
GAGAACTGTGTCGAGGCTGAGTAGTCAATGTTGATGGTCAAAGCACCTTTACCACCCGCCAGATACACAGTTTCCAACTGAGTACCTTCTACAGGTGACACCAAGTTACCGCCGGTGTCAAAGGTCAGCTCGCCTTTGTCTAAGAATACTGGAGACCATTTGGGCAGTTTGTCAAAGCCGTCACTGCTGGTTGTTTCATTACCATCGCCATCGATGTACTTTAATTGATCAATGCCATTGACCCTGTCAACGTGTTGCATTGGCTTAATCCATGTAGAGGTGCTACCACGACCCGCCTCAACATTAGACAATCCCCAGGGTCCTTCGGCAGATACCTTGATAAATGAGGAGGAACCGGTTGTACCGCTGACAAATTTAAATACTTTTTTGTCTGGATCGAATGTTACTTTTACGCCATTGATTTCACGGGGCGTGATTCCATCCGACCTTACTTCGACCATGTTGTTAATTCTGTTTTGAAGTGCAGCAGTGAAGTCATCAATTGAGTAATCATCTGCAGGCAATGTAAAGGTTTCTTTAATACCATCAACTGTGACGATGAATTTATTGTTTGCCGCATCAACTTTAAAATTTGTTGCAGTGTTGATAGAGGGCGGGCTTCCTAACGCAATTGCTGGCTCCGAAACAATACCTCGGGTCGCTATGCCTAATGGCTTTTCTTCGGGAGTGAAAAGGTGTTCAACCTCAGGTGGGGTAACTCCTTCCTTGTATGTTGTACCCATACCGAGCTTACTTGCTGCTTCAGTAGAAATGTCAGTTACCGAAACGCTAGAAGTGTCACCTGTCGTGCCAGACCTGATGGCGAATTTTTTATTAACAGCGTCAAACACAACTGACATTCCAAATCTAGGTTCGCCTGTCTTAATATTGGGCGCCGTACCAGTAGTTCTTGATACTCCAAAACCTTTAATTAATTGATTGGTCATTTCCTCAGCAATTAAATCACCGGTAATTTTGTCAGTAGAGGTTCCGTAGGTTTTTAATGCTTCTAAGGAAATTTCAACGGGTACATTGCTTTGGTCAATATCAACAGACATGAGTGGGCCTGTTAGCAGTGCAGTAATGTCAGCTCTATCCATACCCCCAATCCAATCATATTGACCCGCCCCTATACCCTCAGGGATTTTTACGCCACTAACTTCGGCAGGCTCAGAAACTTTTTTATTGGTTAATTCGTCCAATGAGAAAAGTTGTGTTTTGTCAGTAGTTAACTCGTCTTTTACTTCGCTGTATGGCGCAGTTCTTCCGTATTGGTCTACGTATATTTTTTCATTGTTCGCATCTGTAGATTGGACCAAGGAAGCATTAACTTGATCCTCTCCCACAAATACATATGTTTGCCATTTGTTGAAAGGTACGTTTTGATTCGCATTGGCTGTTTTGACGTAGTAGATAGTTGCCAAATAGCCATTACCACCGTTGTCATAAACGGTAAAGGCCGTTGATTTGTTGTAGGTTGCTGGGTTTGTTCTATTGAAAGAGTCAGTAATAACCTGGGCGTCAGCTGGGAAGTTCAAGCCAAGTGAAACAAGAGAAGTTTGCTTAGCATCTCCTGATGTTTTCTGTGGAATGGTTAGCACCACACGTTCATTCACGTTAGCAGAACCAGTCGAGTCAACTGTCGCTGCCATCAAGCGTTGTCCAGAAGAATTCACCACGTTGAACTGTTCGTTCAACAAGAAAGATCCATTTCGTGTAAACACTTCCTGCAAACCATCTGCTGAGCGGAGTGGGAAGAAGCCGTCACCGGTTACCGCCAAGTCCAGAGCATTGGATGAGAATGAAATATTACCTTGTCCAAATTCCTGAGACACTTGTTTCAGTGACACACCCTGACCGACGGTAGACGATGATTTTTGCAGTGGTGATGTCGCAAAAATGTCGCCGAAGTCGGCACGTGATCTTTTGAAACCGGTGGTACCCACGTTGGAGATGTTGTTAGAGGTCACGCCCAACATGGCGGTAGCGGCGTTCAAGCCGGTCAGCGAGGTATAGAAAGACATTTTTGAATGCTCCTTATGGAATTAACTGGATGAATCTGCTGAGGATTTGCTGGGTTTGGCTTAACTGCCAATTCGCTGCACGTCTGTAAGCTTCACGCTCTTGCCGCCTGCAACTTCCAACATGATTGATTTGTCGATGGCCTGGTTCACGCCCGTCACGGTGGACAGCACATTGACGGAAGGCGTGGTGGTTTTGCCTTGGCTAACCACGGTGGCTTTGAAGAAGTAGTTGCCATCGGGCACGCGGTTGCCGGCATCGCCTGATCCATCCCACACCCAAGGCATATCGCCCATTTTTTGCGCGCCCATCACTTGAGTGGCTACCAATTGGCCTTTGTCGTTGTAGACCTGGAGCTTCACACCTTCTGCACCATTCGGTAAGGTGATAAAACCTTGCGCAGGCTTGTCGCCTTGTATGACGGCAGGCGCATCAGGGACCGCGACAGTTTTGCCAATCATGTTCGTGCTGCTCATCATGCGCTCACCGGCCATACTGTTAACGTATGTCTTTAAGGTCTGATCCATGCTGGTGGTTGCCTCAAGTTGCGAGAACTGCGCAAGCTGGGCTACGAAGGCTTCATTTTTGACGGGGTCCAAGGGATCCTGGCATTTCAATTGCGTGGTGAAAAGCGTGAGGAAATCTTTTTGCCCCATGCTGCTACTTTCTTTGGCTGCCAGTGCTTCATTGGCAGCATCGGCCGTGGTTTTAAGACCTGCAGGGGCGTTGATTTTTTTATTAGCAGTTTGTGCGGCTGCAGTCAAACTGTTGTTGGTGCTCAATGACATCATGGTGTGTATTTCCTAAAACTTATTTAGCCTTTAATCATGTCTACGGTGCGCATCATGAGTTGGCGCGTGGTATTGACCACCTCCACGTTGTTTTGGTAGGAGCGGGAAGCCGCCATCATCTCTACCATCTCGGTCATTTCGTTCACATTGGACAAATAGATGTAACCATCTTTGTCAGCCAAAGGGTTACCTGGCTCTGACATTTTTCGAATGGGTGAAGGGTCGTCAATTAGCTTTTCAACTTTGATGCCACCAGCGTTGGAATCACCCATTTGGTCGGCCAAAATAGATTTGAAAACTGCGCGCTTTGCACGGAAAGCGCCATCTTCAGAACCCGCAACTGTGGCCGCATTGGCCAAGTTGGAGGCCGTGGTGTTCATGCGGGTGGTTTGCGCATTGAGCGCAGAACCTGCAACGCTAAAAATGTCTTCTAAGGCCATGATCAATCTCCTCGCAATGCTTTGCGAATGCCGCCAATGCGGTTTTCTAATATGTTCAAAGTAGCTTGATAGTCAGCAGCTGCCTGACCAAACTTGGCTTGTTCAACGTTCATCTCAACGGTATTACCGTCAAAGGATGTGTCAAATGGAATGCGGTACATCTCGCCGTCGGGGCTGCCAGACTCTGTAAGGGGCACATGGCCTTTGTTCGTAATGCTGAGGTTGCTTGAATGCGCGGCTTGAAGCACGCTTTTAAAGTCAACGTCTTTGGCCTTGAAATTGGGCGTGTCGGAATTGGCAATGTTCAAGCCAAGCAATTCCATGCGACGGCTGCGCACGCTAAGGGCTTGTGCATGCACCCCTAGAGCTTTGTCGATCATGTTCATGTGTCGTCCTTCCTTGCTTAAAAACCATTGCCGTTTTATCGACAGATCGTGGACTCAAGTCCGCTTAAGTGAAGTCGATTGCAAGTCTCATGCCATGCGTCACTTGCCGTTTTGAAAGGGATTTTTGACACGGAAGTTGTCATATCGACAAGGCTAGAGGCGCATGGGGCCGCAGCAAAAAAAAAGAGCGGCAAGACCTTGCCGCTTCAATTGCCGATGGCTGTTTGGCCTATCGCCTTTTGCTTATCGCTTCCAAACGCGTGAAGGATCGTTGGCCTCGTACTCAGCCGTCTTTTGCGTTTGAATTCTGTTGCGCGGTGAATTGTTGTTGGTGTTCAAACGGTCGACCGCGTTTTGCATCAAGCCTTGAATGATGGAGTTGCGCGTGATGGGCGCCTGAGAGTCATTGCCCTCATACAGTTTGAGTGCTTGCTTGCCTGGAATGCCCAAAGGCGCTTCCGATCGTGTTTCGTTGCGTGCTGCGGGCTGCAGCACTGCCAAATAAAGTTCATCCAAAGGCACGGCGCCAGCTTTCGGTAGACCCACGTTTTCAAAGTAGGCGTCCACCAGGTGCAGTTGCTGATAAACGCTCAAATTCAAAATGGCTTTGGGTTTTTCGCCAAAACCAACGCCAGCTGCGCCGCGAGCGGGGCCATCGCAAAACTGAATGATGCCGTGGCATCGTTGGTTGGTAGCTTGCGGGTTCATGCCATCGCTTTCCATGAGCGTCAGGCGTGCAAAATCGTCAGGTGAAAACTTGTGTTTGTTGGCCACTTGCAAAATTTTGTTAAAAACATCTTGCTTTTCGTTGCCAGGAATAAAACCTCTGGCCACGGCTCGATCTAATGTTTGGGCCAACACAGGGTGCTGAGAGACAGCGGGTGTTCGGGCCGCTTGTGGCCGTGGTGCTTGAATACTCTTGTTAGCTTGCAAGGCTTGGGCCGCTGGAACAAGGCTGGGCGCAGGGTTGGTTTTATTAGGGGTGCTGGTATTGGCATTGTTTTTAGCCAGTGCTGCATTCAGGTTGGGCAGATCCTGGATCATTGCGCCCAGCTTGTCTGTTTGCAAAGTGCGACCTGTGGCAATTTGATTGGGGTTGGTAATGCCGTTGTGGGCTGCAAGCGACATGGCCAGCCGATATTCTTGTGATCCAGAAAGGGTAATGCCCTTGGCCTTGGCTTCATCGCGCACAATGCCGATGAGCGTGTCGCCCGATTTGGTAATCCTTGTGGCAGGTAATTCTGCCGATTTGGTTTTTTCTAAAACAGTGGCAAAGTCGGTACCTGAAGGGCCGGACGATGCTGCAGAAGTATCGCTCGATGTGGCTGGCACAATGGGCGTAAAACTCGTGTTGTGAATTGCGTTATCAATTTTCATGTCAGCACTGTGTTGCGAGTTGGTAAAACCCAAAGCCTTTGAGCTCGTGGCATCTTTATTGCAATAGCTCCGTTATGTCTAATATGAGTGTCAAAACTTCAACACCCGCCCTCAAGGGGATGCAAATACTGTGCCTAACCATGGCGACATGGTTCATGGGTTGGGGTGTCGGCTTTGCGCAAACCAGTCCGCAAATGGGTTCACAAGCTTCACTGTTCAATCAGGTGAAGTCTTGGATGGCCGAAACCCACAAAGTTAAAAGCGAAGAAGTGACCATCGCGCCGCTTGACCCGCGGGTTCAGATTCAGGCTTGCAGCAAATCATTGACGGTAGACCATCCTTTTTCATCCAAAGATACAGTTCGGGTGAGATGTGTCGATCCTGCATGGCAGGTGTATTTGCAAGTCAGCATGCCGGTGCCGCCACCAGTGGCAATGCCCAATTCAACCGCCTCTAATTCGGGTAAACCCTTAATTTCTGGGGCTTCCAATGCACCTGCAGCAGCAGCCCCAATTGTTAAAACCGTGGTGGTGCCCAAAAGGTTAATTCAGCGAGGCACGGTCATTGAAGCAGAAATGCTTGAAGAGGTTAGCAAAACGGGTGGAAATGTAGACAATAGTATGCTTCAGAGTATCAAAGATGCTCTGGCAGCCGAGGCAGTGAGAGATTTGTCAGCGGGCCAAGCTTTGAGAAGTTCGGACATTCGCCGGGCCATCTTGGTGAAGCAGGGCCAACTGGTCACCATGAATGTGGGTGAAAAGTCTGGTTTTTTAATCACTGTGAGGGTAGAAGCTTTGCAAGACGGTCGCATGGGCGAGCAAGTGAGGCTTAAAAATACAGAGTCTGGACGCCAGATTTCTGGTGTGGTGGTGGGTCCCAACCTTGTAAGGGGCCTGCAGTGAATGGTTTTTTGAATTAATTGCAACTTTTTTAACAATTTCCCTCAAGTTCTAAAATAAGCTGACGATACTGAGCATGTCCAGCCTTCTAAAGTTGGACATCCTAGAAAAGAAAGAGAGCCTGCCATGACCGATCCAGTTTCAAACCTTGGAAGACGAGCCCAGTCGGACCCGTCCGTGCGCAGCGCTATGGAAAAAACAGACCGCAAATCGGCTAAACCCGAAACGGCGGCCGATGCAAGCCCTGCTAAGCCAGCAGTTGGTTCTGATGCAGTTCAATTAAGCAATGTCACGGCCAGAGCCATGGCCGAGCCAGATTTTGACCGCGTCAAAGTTGAATCAATCAAGAGAGCGATTCAGGATGGGCAGTATCCGCTCAACCCACGCCGCATTGCTGAAAGTTTCCAAGCGCTAGAGCAAATGATCAGTGAGTGAGTCTGTACTTTCATTAGCATCCCAGCTGTCAAAGCTCTTGTTGTTGGAGTTTGAAGCTCTGAAAGTACAAGACTTGGACCGCTTTGAGTCCCTGCAACCCGGCAAAAATGATTTGTTGGCGGGTCTGGCAAAGCTTTGCCCATCCGCAGAGGACCTTCAAAATTTACCCGAACACAAAGAATTGCGCGAACTCTTAATCGAGAGTCGTGATTTGCACCGTCGCAATGCGGTGTTGATCGAAAGAAAGCTCGACACCATTCGGGGCACACTTCACAGTTTACATACGGGTGAAAATGGCAGCCCTGTTGAAGTTTATGACCGTTTGGGTCAGGTGGCGCGGTTTAGCAAAGGCCGCGGCTACCAAGAAATTTGATTCAAGCCGCTTGATCTTTTTCATCGCCTGGGCGCATGTCCTTCAGCCAATAGACCCAAGACAACACCACAGCAACCGCCGTGTAAAGCTCACGCGGTATTTCTTCGTCCACATTCAAGCGACTTAGAAGTGCCAAGAGTTGGGGATCTTCAGAAATAAAAACGCCTTGCTTGCGCGCCTCTTCAATCATGCGCCAAGCCAAATCTTCTTCGCCCTTGGCGGTGACCACCGGTACAGGGTTTTTGCCGTAAGCCAGAGCCACAGCTTTGCGTGTGAAGGTGCTCATGCTGAAACATCCACCACTAAACCACGGCCAGATGGCGTCCAAACTGCAGCCTCATTGGGACGAGCACCTTGTATGACTTGAAAGCTTTTCATCGTCAGACCGGCGCTGCTTAATTCTTGCCCCAAAAGACTAGAACGTGCGCGTGCTTGCGACACCACATGAGGGTCTTCAGACCACATGGTCATGTCGACCTGCTCGGAATTGGCCAACTGAGTTTTCAGCCAAACGGGGCCTAGCGCTTCACTCTTTGAATGCACGTTGATGACCAACAAAGGCGACTCACCCTCTTGCTTCGAGCCCCGTCTGATGGTGAGCTCAACGGGGTTGGCATCTGCAAAAGGCAGTGTCATGTTGAACAGAACTTCTTGTTGGGCTTGTGCTTGAACTGCTTGTACTTGGCTGGCTTCTAAATCGTCTACTGCACGCTGCAGTCTGGAAACGATGCCCATCGTTTCTGGGTTGTCGCCATCGTTTGATTGAATGGCATTGAGGTTGGAGGTGTTGATGGCATCAATCAGGCGACGCAACATTTGTTTGGGATCTTGTGCCGCCATGGGCAGGCCTCTAGACAACCAAACTTCTGAGCCCATGGCGCCCATCATGGCTTGTTTGAGAGCAGTTGGTGTGAGTTGCGACATGCTCAGTTGCAAGCTGCGCCACTGTGCAAACAAGTCGGGCCTGGGCACGGTCTGAAGAAGGGCATCTAAGGTGCCGGGTTTGTAAAGCTGCGACAGCTCAATAGCACCCGTGGGCCGGTATAGTAAATTGGCAATGCGAGACACCACAGGCGCTAGGCTGGGCTCCGTCATCACGGACGGTGCTGCGAGTCTTAGTGCCGTACTTGCTGCTTGAGGGTTCGCGGGTGGCGGCACCGGTTGTAAATTCCATTGCCCTTCTGCTTTGTTTTGAACCCTTAGCCACATCGATTCACCAGGCGCTGCCAATGCAGAAGCAGGCGCATCAATCATGCGGCCTTGCAGTAAAAGCTTTGGCTGATCACCATGCAACCTCACCAGGGCTTGCACAATTTGGCCATCTTTCAGGCCCAGAGCTTCAGCAATGCTGGCTTGAAAAGTCAGCAGTTTGCCTTCTAAATAAATTGGGTTAATGCGGTTGGGCGCAACCAGCGCCTCCGCCCCAGTTATCACGGGAAGCGGACCCAGTGCCTGCGAGAAGAAGGGTCGCTGGACTGAGAGCCGTATTGATTTGCCTCGGGTGGAGGGGCAACCGCCAAGGGTGGTGGCGCAGGCGCATAAGGCGCCAAAGTTTCAACAATCAATTGTGTGTGATTGGGAATATTCAATGTGGCACCACGTTTGATGCTTTGATTGGTTTTGCCGTTGAGCAATTTTGGATTAGCGCTTACAAGTGCCTTATTCAAAATGGAAGACTGCAAGGGACTGCTTGGGTAGACTTCTTTAATTAAGCCATCTAGTGTGATGGATTTTTTGGCTGTGTAGGTGGGCGCACCAGATACATAGTTTGCAGGGGCAGCAGATTTTGACGAAGCAGGGGTTGTAGGCGCAGCAGCACTTGCTGACGCATCTGAAGGGGAGGCCGCTTTGGCCGTTGGCAATGCGGAAAACAAACATGCCATGAATAAAAAAGAGGCGCACATTTCCATACCATGCTTGAGATATGTTTGTTTTGATGTGCTTGTGTGCTTCGTATTCATGAAATTTCCAAACAAATTAGCGAGGCGCAAAACGCCCCTTGGCTGCAGGTAACACGGCAGGATCTTTAAGCAGGGTTTCGGTTGGCCATGCACGCCACTGAACCTCAGCCGATTGTGCGGAGCCAGCCACAATTGTCAAGACCGAATGGTAGGGTGACACGCTGTCAACTTTGGCCAATAACATTTTCGAGGCGCCGTCTTGGCCGACCAATTGGCTTGGAAATTTGGCAGGATCTGCCACCAGCCATTCATCGCCTTTGCGAACACCTGATTCGCTGCCTGCATTGATTCGAATAAATTCTGGTTTGACTTCAGTCACTGTGGGGGTAATGCCTTCGCAAGCCACCAATTGACCAATAGATGACTTCCATTGTTCAAATTGCTGAGCCAACAGGGCATGACTTTCTGCACTTAACTTGGCAGCTTTCCACTTGTCTACTTCCAACTCCAAGTTGAGCGTCACCATTTCTTGGAAAACACCCTTTTGGCCTTCACGCGGACTGACTTGCAGTAATAAATTGACGGCCATGCCAGGGCCTTTTGCACCATTCAAACCTTCTAGGCCTGGCGCTGGCAACATTTCAGTTTTCATGGCAAAGCGAGCATGCCAAGGCATCTGTTCAGGCTTGTTGCTGGTCAGCATGCGCTCATATGAAGTCATGGTGTTGGCCATGCTGGGCTGCGTATCGTTTACTGTCATGCGCCAATTTTGCGCAACACCCTGCGGATTGCTAGAAGTTAAGTGCTCATCCATCAACTTGTAAACAGCTCCCGACAGTGCATCAGGATTGCTGCTGTCCACCCAAACATCTACCCCCATCATGTGCCGCAAGCCAGCCTTCAACTGCTTCCCACAAACTGGAGCAGGAGCATTTTTATTGGGGTCAGATGACAATTGATTTGAGTTTTCAGAAATCAGCGTTTTATTCTGCTCTGACCCCAATTGTTTTAATTGGAATGCGGAGGTAAAGCTTTGCCAGACTGATTTAAGGCCTTGGCGGGTTTGTTGTTTGAGTGATGTGGCGGGCTCTTCTATTTGAAGCTGGGCTTTGGGTTGACCGGCTTCGTCACGGTTGTAGGAGAGGACGCGCAGGCTGTTCACTTGCATGCCGTTTTTGAAGCTGCTGGTTTCGCGCAGGCTGCCGTTGTTGTCTAACCAACTGGTGCTCAATACCTTGGTGGGAGTTTGCAAGGATGCTTCTACCAAGCTGTGGCGAATGGCATCTAAGCGCTCCTGCGCAGTCAGTGGTGCGCTAGATTGAGGGCCATCTTTTTTAGCAGGTGCAGGTAAATTTTGAGCCCAGCTGCTTGCAGCTGTAAGCGACAAAATACTTAAGCACAAACAGAGGCTGCGCAACTTGAACATGATCAACGACCTTTAACGGCCACTTGGCCTAAGAACAACAGGCGCAAGTCTTGGACAACTTCTTTGTCCAATGACAAAGTGGTTTCGTAAGTGTCTTCACCAACCGGTGTAATGCTGACCAACTGAGCGCCGTAAATCACGCCTTCAACTTTGGTTCGGAAGGTGTCGTTCACCATCACCATGTCGGCCACTGTGGATGATGCGTCCAATTGCTGACCGTAAACTTGTTCTGTGAGTGTGCGAAACGCGTCCAACTTGGAAGCGCGAATGGCCATCAAACGTTGTTGAGCAGGGTTCCTTGAATTCTGAACGCTGATCACCGCGTAGCCTGTGGCCGTCAAAGTTTCGCGCTTTTCCACCAAAGGCGCGGCCAAATTGGTACTTTTAGAAGGTGCAGGCATGCTCAAGTTGATGGACTTACAACCTGTCAAAGCAAGCATGACCAAAGCGAGGCACGTGGCGGGCAAAAAATGGAAGCGTTTCATGGGTTCATCCTTCTAGGTAAGGGGACACTGAAGTCCTACACCCTCTGATTCGGCATCAAGGGGTGTTTCTTGAGGCAATTGCACAACGCAAATGGCCAAATGACAGACTTCTTTTTAAACACCCTTGACGGTTTTCCGACATTTCAGGTTAAATCTGTTAAAACTGGATACACAAGTGTATTGATCCAATGGCCGCCAAACAAGTTCTTCACCCCTTCATTGGTTCCAGCGCAAGTGCTGAAGCCCTTAGAACCCTCATTGCGCGTGTGGCGTCTTCTACAGCCACGGCCTTGATCACGGGTGAAAGTGGCACGGGCAAGGAATTGGTGGCCAGAGCGTTGCACGATCAATCTGACCGCAGTCAGGCCAACTTTGTGCCCATCAATTGCGCCGCAATTCCGACAGGCTTGGTTGAAAGTGAATTGTTTGGACACCGCAAAGGCTCTTTCACAGGTGCCATGACCGATCGCATCGGCCGTTTTGAGTTGGCCAACGGCGGCACCATCTTTTTAGACGAAATTGGCGACTTGTCCTTGGACATGCAAGTCAAATTGCTTCGCGTGCTGCAAGAGCGAAGTGTCGATCCTGTGGGCGGTACCAAGTCAGTTCCTGTGGACGTCCGGGTGGTGGCCGCAACGCACAGAGATTTAGAGCAAGAAATTGTGGCGGGACGATTTCGGGAAGACTTGTACTACCGCTTGAATGTGTTGCCACTGAACACGCCAGCCTTGCGCCAGCGCAGCCAAGATGTACCTGTGTTGCTGGCGCATTTTGCATCGCACTTTGCGCAAAAAGGGCAAACGCCGATTACTTTTGCGGCCGATTTTTTAGGCGCATTGCAAGACTACGCTTGGCCAGGCAATGTGAGGGAGTTGTCTAATTTGGTCGATCGATTTAGCACCTTGTTCAGCGGACAGCAACTTAAAATGAACACGGTGCCGCCATCTTTGTTGCCCAGAGGTTTGCAATTGATTCAAGCAGAGCGGTTGGCGACTTCACCTTCAGACAACACCGACCTCCCTGTTGTGGCGGGTGCGATGTCCATTGAAAACCACAGCGCCAATGCAGATGTGATGAACCCATTTGCCAACCCTGCGCCAGACCAGCCGCTAGATGCGCACAATGAAGTTGAGCACATCATTATGTTGGCACAAGGACTTCCCAGTTTGCCGCCCGAAGGCCTGTCATTGAAGGACCGCTTGGCCGACATTGAACGCGACCTGATTGTTCAAGCCCTGCAACGTACCGATGGCAACGTGTCTCAAACCGCCAGGCTTTTAAATTTACAGCGCACCACCTTGATTGAAAAACTCAACAAGTACGATTTGCGCCAAGGCACTATCTTGAACAACAGCTAAACACAATTGGCGCGCAAAGAAGCTGCGCCAATTGATCAGGGCTTGACACTCAAAACGCCGCTACTGCCCGCAGGCGTTGTGTCCGTACTTTGTGGCCTAGGGTACTGAACCATTCGCTCCCTTTGCCGTGCTGCAGCTGCCGCCGCAGCATTGGCTTGCGCTGTTTGTTGGGCTGCCAAGTTGGCAGCTTGTGCAGCGGCCGAATTGGCTTGGGTGCTGGCTTGCAGCTCAAGTGCTTGTCTTTCTCTTTGGATGCGTGCCAAGCTTTCCATTTCGCGCTTGAGAGCATTGCTGTCGGTCATGGAGCCTTGGACATTCTTCATGATGTTTGACAACGCATTGATGGCATTGGCTTGTGATTGAAGTCGGCCGTCGAGCGACTGTACTTGCTTGGCCAAAATTTGATTTTTAGCATCTAGCTGTTTGGCAGTTTCTTCGGGAACACCTTGTGCGCTCTTAATGGATTCACCAATTTTGTTTTCCAATTTAACTTGCGCATCGGCAATACCTTCTTGCTTGCCCACCATCTCTTGCAAAGCTTCATTGACTGAGCCGACCAACTCCATGGAGGCATCAAGTTCTACCACGCGTTTGCCTACAGCAGAGACCATGGTGTCCAATTGATTGATTCTGGATTTGAGGCTAATGGACATGCCCGCAAAAACCATGCTCGCAATGAGCATCAAGCCGCCAGCAACGCCAAAAATAATGAGTGTGTGCTTGCGCTGCTTTTTTTGTGCATCCTCTAACTTCACGATGACACTTCTCATGTGCTCGCCAGCGTGCGTGGCCAGATTGGCTGAGCGCGTGGCCAACTCAGCAGAATCAAGGGCCAGCATTTTGATGCCCTCTAATTCTTCCTCGTGAGACTGGGTCAGTGGCGCTGGCGTGGCTGGAGCAGCATCAGTGTGTGCGTGATGATCAGACGTCCCCGTTGTGGGTTCTGTGTGCTCAGGTGCTTTTGGTTTTTTATCGGTGCTCATGGCATTTGCCTTTCAGTGTGCTGTTCGTTGAGTGAATGCTCAAGGAGCAGACTCAAGTTTGTCTAGTGCGCTGCGCAAGTTGTCATTTTCAATTTTCAAATGAACCACACGCGCTGGAAAATCCATTTCAGGTTCTGCTTGTTCGGGAACGGCTGCTTTTGCAATAGCACTCGATTCGGTAGATGCCTCTGCCGACTGTTGTGCTGCAGCTTCATTGGAAGTTGCCGCAGTTTCACTTGCAGAGGTTGCAGGTCGAACAGCTGCCAAGGGATCTGAACTTGCCAATGCAGCGGCTGTGTTGGTTCGAACGCCTTCTTTTGGAGCGCGTAAGTCCATATCGGCCTTTGCATTCTCATTCGGCGCACGCAGGTCCTTGTATGCAGTGGCGGCTTCTTTGGGTGCTTTTAAATCACCATCAGGATCTACGCCTTCTTTGGGTACACGTAAATTGTTGTCAGCCTGTGCGGCTTCTTTGTCGGCCCGTAAATCTGTAGAGGGATCTACACCTGCTTTTTCGGCGCGTAAATCTGCAGAGGACTCTACGCCTCCTTTTTCGCCACGCAAATCTTTTGAAGGTTCTACGCCCAATTTCTCGGCTTTGAGGTCTTTGCCAGCGCTGAAACCCTCTTTGGTGCCTTTCAGTAAGTCATCTAAAGTGACTGCGGCTTTTTCTGCTCGCAAATCTTTGTCAGTTTTGACGCCTGCTTTTTCTGCCCTAAGATCATCATCGGATTGGGTGGCCTGATTTTCAACTTTGAGATTTTTTCTTTTCAGCAAGGCTTCCTTAGCCAAAGCAATTTCTTCATCCAGCGACAAAAGTGTTTTTTTACCCTTCAACTCTTCTTCGTCTTTGGTAATTTCGTTGCTCTCACCCGAGGCGTCATTCAGCACTTTCCGAATGGAGGCTTCTCCCACTTCCGCTTTTTTGCCCACAGCGTTGCTAGACCCCTCAGGAATAGAAACTCTGTGAGGTGAACTTGACTTGATAATTTCTGGATCGCTCATGGTCTTGTCCTAAGGTTTCGCAACGGGGGTTAACCGACTTTTTAAATTCCGCTCAGTACGCACCGTGCCGGGGCTTGGCAAAGTGCTAAGTTTGGTAAATTCTTCGGCTGACTGCAAGGCTTCAAACGGCCCTGAAGCCAAAACAAAAGAAGCCAAAGGCTCATTAGGCTTATATACCGGCACAACTCGGGAATACTTTAGCCCTGGGTAGGCTTTTTTAACTTGTTGGGCAATGGCAAAGCTTGTGTAGGCACCATGCAAAACCAGCCATTTTTTGGAGGGAAGTTGTTCTGCCCATTTTTTGCCCTCTATAGCTTCTTCAGGCAATTCCACCGAGGATTCGTCTATCTTGCTGGCCAGTGAGCGCGCCTCTTCAGGCAATTTTGGAGGCGAAGCCTCTTCGGTTTGCGCTGCCTGAGGTGGCTGAGCAGCTTGTGTGGGCTGTGTTGGCTCAGCCAAAGCCTCAGTGCGTTCAACGCCAAACTTAAGCCAAGCAAAAGCCTCAGGTTGCATCCAAGCCACAAAGACCGTGCTCCCCATGAGGATTGCCAGACCCGCCAACAAACCAACTGCCATTTTGGGCGTTGCCAATTTAAATTTCTTTTTTGCTTTTGTGACACCAGCAGATTTTGACTCTCTGACGGCGCGAAGTGCTGCAGGCACGTGCTCCATCAGCCTAAGTTGATCCAGCATAGGGCGCACATCTTCTTCTTGTCCTGCAGCGCGTGCGTGGTTCCAAAACGTTTGAGTTTGTGCAGAATCTGGAAGTGCAATGTTCCAACGCATTACTTTTTTGCCCAAGGCACTTAGGATGTTGGCGCTGGGTTCGTTGCCAGACATCCACAAAATCACCCGTACTTTAGAGCCGGGAAATTGCTGCAGTAACTGGCCTAACAATTCAATTTCATGTGGCGCCATGCTGTGCGCATTTTTAAGCACCCAAACTTTTCGAACATCACTCAAACTGCCGGCTTTTAAGGCTTCTTGCACCGACATTTCAGATACCAATTGATTGAAGTTTTCAATCAAGACATCTGCATCAGTCGGGCTGTAACTTTCTAGAGCTCCATTGGGCATGGCTTCGCGCAAATGGTTCAAGAATATTTGGCCGTAATAATTGAGCAATGCCGTTTGCGGACAATGCACTACCACGCACAGACCTTCGCGCGCAACCCCCGTCACGCAGGCTTGCATGCGCGCTTGGTCTAAGGGCTGAAAGAAAAGATCGGACATGGCAAAGATAGAGGCGGCTTAGGTTGATTGAACCTGTTTGCCATTGGCATCGAACTGCATCGATGGCGGAATTTTGGGGCTTGGCTTGCGCATGCGCTCCATACCCGGCCGCACGTCGGCCAAGCTAAACACATAGGCAATGACTTGAGCAACCGCCAAGTACAAGGCTTCAGGAATAGGGTGGTCTAGTTTGGTGGTGAAGTAAAGAGCACGGGCCAGAGGGGGCGCTGCAAAAATTTCAACACCGTGTTTTTCGGCTTCTTCGCGAATGCGCTGCGCCAAGAAGTCAGAACCCTTGGCCAGCAGCAGTGGTGCGCCGTCACCTGTCGGGTCGTAAGACAAGGCCACCGCAAAGTGCTCAGGGTTGGTAATCACCACGTCGGCATCTTTGACTTTCTGAAGCATTTTGGAGTTGGCCATTTCGCGCTGACGTTGGCGAATCTTGGCCTTGACTTCAGGCTGGCCTTCCATGTCCTTCATTTCGTCTTTCACTTCTTGCTTGGTCATGCGCATGCGCTTCATGAAAGCAAAGCGCTGGTAAGGTGCGTCTATGAGCGCAATGACCAACAGGCTCAATGACAACCACAAGGCCGATTCGGCAATCATGATGCCAGCATGTGCCAAGGCTGGCTCTAAACCCATTTGACCCAAGGCCATGAGTTGATCAAGCTGGCGACTGACCAAGACCCACAGCACAGTGGCCACCAGAGAAAATTTCAAAATAGCCTTGCCCAGTTCAACCAGAGCTTTGCTGCCAAACATGCGAGAAAAACCTTGCAAAGGGCTGAGCTTGCCAAAATTAGGCAGCACACTTTTCATGGAAAACAAATAGCCACCTGTGGCACCACTGGAAAGCACAGCCAGTATGGCCGTAGCCGCCAAAATGGGTACGATGAGCAAAAAGCTTTCGCCAATTTGAGATGCAAAGGTACTGGCCAGAAGTCCGGGGTTGTCTAATGTTTTGCGATCAAACTTAAAGCCCTGAGCAAACAAATTGGCCATTCGAGTCATCCATGCACTGCCAATAAAGTACATGACCATAATGGCGCCAATGGTGACTGCAGCAGCAGGCAGCTCTACAGAGCGCGCCACTTGTCCATCGTCGCGTGCATTGCGAAGTTTTCTGGCGGTGGCTTCTTCTGTGGGTTCTGAGCCGTTCTTTTCAGCCATGGTCTGTAGCCTCCATTAGGAAAGTCCGACCAAGGTTCGGACTTGAAAGAAACCTTGCATCCAAAGCCATTGAATGCGCGCGCCAATGCTGGGCAGGGCCAAAATTAAGATGCCAAAGCCCGCAAAAATCATGGCGGGAAAGCCCACCGAAAAAATGTTCAAACTGGGTGCTGCACGCGTGGCCACACCCAAGCCAATGTTGATGAACAACAAAGCCACCATGACGGGCAGGGCAGTGAGCAATGCGCCCAAAAACAGCATAGAACTCCATGCCACCAGTTGCCGCCAAGCCATGTCTCCCAACAGGTTGCCACCAATGGGCAAACTGGTAAAACTTTCCACGACCAAACTGAGCAGCATGCCATGGCCACCTAGCCCGACAAAGATCAGGGTGGCCAACACCAACAAAAATTGGCTGATAACGGGCACGTTGCCCATGTTGGGGTCAATCATGGTGGCCATAGACAAGCCAATGGCGTTGGCAATGGACATGCCCGCCACCACAATGGCCGCAGTGACCACTTGAAGCATGAGGCCCATGAGCAAGCCAATCATGAGTTGGTTGGCAACTTCTAGAAGTCCGGCTGCAGACAAAGGGTCAATTGTGGGCCAGGTGTGAAGCGGATAAACCAACCAAGTAATGGACATGGCCAACACAATACGGATGCGCAAATTAACTGCGCGCAATGAAAAAATGGGTGCAGCAATGAGCAGCGCAGAAATTCGCAGCATGGGCCAGATGAGCGAGTAAAAGCGCTCTAGCAATTCAACGGCTGCAACATCCATGGTGAACCGAAATTAAGTGAACAAACCAGGTATTCGCTGGAAAAGAGCGCGGGTGTAATCGACCAAGGTAGCCAGTTGCCACCCCCCCACCACAGCCAGCGTAATGGCCATAGCAGCCAGCTTTGGAATGAAACTTAATGTAGCTTCGTTAATGGACGTGGCAGCTTGTAGTACGCCAATGACCAAACCCACAAGCAGTGCTACACCTAACAGCGGTGCAGAAATTAAAACGGTCATCCAAAGGGCTTGTCTGCCCAAGTCAACAACAGAAGAGGTGTCCATGGTGGTGTTCCTGGTTAGGTCACAAAGCTTGCGGCCAAAGAGCCTAAGATGAGGCTCCATCCGTCTACCAAAACAAACAGCATCAGTTTGAAAGGCATCGAGATCATCATGGGCGACAACATCATCATACCCATGGACATCAGCACGCTAGACACAATCAAATCAATGACTACAAAGGGGATGTAAATCAAAAATCCGATGGTGAAGGCACTTTTTAATTCTGACGTGATAAAGGCCGGAACCAATGTTGAAAAAGGCACAGCCGCTGCATTCACTGGCGCGTCCTTGCGAGCCATTTGCATGAAGAGGCCAATGTCGTCTTCACGTGTTTGCTTCAACATGAAACTGCGCAGCGGTTCTTCAGCAGCCGCCAATGCTTTTTCAAAGGACATGCCGTTTTGCATGTAGGGCACCAAGGCGTTGTTGTAAATGTCGCCCAACACGGGCGACATGATGAACAAAGTGAGGAACAAAGCCAAGCCCACCAGCACGGTGTTGGGAGGTGTTTGTCCGGTACCCAGCGCTTGTCTTAGGATGGACAGCACAATGATGATTCGAACAAACGAG
>Ga0209358_10001576_pt1 | contig 17940 bp, 13 predicted proteins | sample LauGreFa1BDMLBSN_2_FD_187574 | JGI IMG/M metagenome (GOLD analysis project Ga0209358, IMG submission 187574) | Freshwater lake microbial communities from Lake Michigan, USA - Fa13.BD.MLB.SN (SPAdes) (version 2) | ecosystem: Environmental > Aquatic > Freshwater > Lake | place: Lake Michigan, USA... | reverse complement strand
TAAATCTAGCCTATGGTAATCTCTCATTCTGGCACCATTTCTAGTTCCATACACCAAAACTTCTTCGTAGATTATTTCGCCATTTGGCCCACTTCTTAAACCAGGCACAATTTTTTTACCTAAGGCCTCAGTAAAAGGTAAACCACTTTGAAAAACCCAATTTAAGGCTATAAAAAATTTATTATTTATTTGATATTGTACTAAAAAGTTTAACGAATGCGGACGATCAAAATCATAATTAAAAACAACTCCTTGATTTATATTGGCAAACTGCCTAGTGGAATTTGAAAAAGTATAAGCAACAAAACCTTTAAATTTACCTTGATTTTTTTTAAGCATTAACTCAATTCCTTTAGCCCATCCTTTGCCATTAGTTACTATTTTATCTTCCCAATTACCTTCCGTATATAAATTAACAAAGCCATCACGCATCATATTTAAATTATTCATTTCTTTATAATATCCTGTTACCGAAAAATTAAATATTTTATTTTTTAAATCGGCATCCCAACCTAAACTAAACTGCCGATTATTTGATGGCGAAATTTTATCATTGGATGTAAACCAAATTTGGTTATTTAATAAACTACCGGGGCTAAAAAGTAAATGAGTAAATTGATTCATTTTACTGTAATTAAAATTAAATTTATGATTACTATTTACAGCATATTTAACATTTAATCTGGGCTCAACATCAAAATAATTCATTGATTTGTTTACGTATAAAACACCACGTAAACCAAAATCTACAAATAACTTCTGAGCAAAATTCCACTTATTTTCAACATATAATGCATTATCGAAATTTTTATCAAATACCATTTTATAATTTTCTATTTCGTTAATTTTAAAATAATTAGGCTGAAAAATTAATACAGATGATTGTGCTCCAATATTTAAAAACCAATTATTAGCCAAATAATATTTTAAATTTAAACGATATGAAAAATCTTGCAACGAAGATTGATTGATTTGATTTAGTTTAAAAAAAGTGGTATCCTCATTAAAAACAAAAAAATTACCTAATTTAATTTGCTCGCTAGCCTTGTATTTAGTGTAGGATAGTTTATTTTCCATTACTAAATTTTTACGAATAATTTTTTTCCATGTGCCAGCAGTAAGTAAATTCCCCCAAGTGTTATTAACTTTTAAATTTGTTATCTCTATCCCATATCGATCATTTTTATAATTCATCCCTCCATTTAAAAAATCATTTCCGTAATACAAATTAAAGTAAAAGGTATTTTTATCGTTCAATTTGTAAGTTAATTTAGCGTTATGATCCTGAAAACCATAATACAAAAAAGCATCGCCATAAATTAATTTTGTACCTAAATACATTAAAGGATCAGTTAAAGTACGGCGCGAGTTTACAATAAAAGTTGTTTTTTTACTTAAAGGACCTTCAAATCCTAAAGATAAATCTGTTAAACCTATATGTATGTTTCCATTAACCTGATTTGCATTACCTTCTTTTTGATTAATGGACACAATTGAAGATAAACTTCCTCCAAAATTAGTAGGAAAATCTCCTTTATAAACATCAACGGTATTAATCATATCGGGATTAAAAACCGAAAAAATACCACCAAAATGATTTACATGTATCAATGGAAATTCATCTATCAAATATTTATTTTGTCCGGGCTCTCCACCTCTAACACTTAACATTGTGCTTCCTTCATTTAAAGGTTTTATTCCTGGTAAAGTTTGTAAAATTCTTCCTAAGTCGGCTTTAGCTCCAATAGCAGGCACATTGTTTAATTCCTCACCATTTAAGCTTACAATATTATTTATATTAAATTTATTTGTACTTATTAATATCTCTTTTAACTGCAAACTATTATCAATATACACCATTAAAAAAGTATCAACTTCTAAAGCTTGTAATATAGTGGATCTAAAATTTAAATCGTACACTAGTAATTTAGATAATGGATTTATTTTGATATTAAAATATCCCAAATTATTAGTGTAAACTGCCTGATTATTTAACGAATCTAAAATAACAGCGCCAATAACAGCCTCCTTTGTTAGCGCATCTTTAACATACCCCGAAACCGTAATTTTATTTTGAGCAAATATTACTGTGCATTTTAATAATAAAAACGCAAATAAAAAGTATATATTTTTCATTTATCGTAAAGGTATTGTATCGGAAAAAATACCATTGTATGCACCAAAAATGCCTAATCCATTTTGAATGTTGCTAAACAAGTTAAATGCCGGGCTGTTAATTATATTAGCTGTTTGGTTTTTATTTTGGCTATACAACGCAAAGGATTGTAAATATTTATAGTACGAAAAACTTATTCGTCTTAACTCCAACAAACAATTTAAGCAAAATACATCACTGTAAATCAGCTCGATTTCATACTCGTTAGTTTTTATTATTTCATTACTAAAAACAGCAATTTTAACACCTTCGTTTTGTATCACTGGTCCTGATAATTTTTCTAAATCTATTACCCTAATAATTCCCTCTTGTTTATCTACATCGTATAAAACAACTTGATAATAAGCAATAGTATCAGTTGGATTTTTAAATTTTAATTTTACAATAGGATAAGTAACTCCAGAGTATTCTACAAAACCTTTTTTTATAATTTCGAAATTGATAAGTTCGGATTCAAAGGGAACCTCAACCTCCGATATTAAGGTTTTATATGTTGGTATTTCAACTTCTATCTTATATTTATTTCCCTTTTCTACTATATTTTTTGATATATACTTTCCTTCTGCTACTAAATCTAAATCCTCCAAATACAGTCCATTTTTATATAATCGAATAATAGCATTATCAATAAAATTTACATTATTTTCATTTACACTTAATGAATTGCAAACCTGTACCAATGCTACTTCGTTTGCTTTTAAAATTGAATTAACAACTATTTTATCGTTAAAATCATCAAAGTCATCTTGTATAGTTTTTACACAAGAGGATAAAAAAATGAGTAAAAATATGTTTAAAAGTATAATCTTCAATTTTTAAAATTTATAATGTATCCCCAAATTATATGGTGTTTCGGGCGTATGTTTTTTGGTGGTTAAATAATAAACTTCCACAAAAACTCCCCATTTAGGTTTAAAATCGTAAGATATACCCGAACCAAAATGATATGCTAGTCTAGGATTTAGAATAAAATTTCGTTCTAAATCAAATCCATTTCCTCTTCCTTGGAAAAAAAAACTAACTAATCTTTGGGTAAAATAAATATCTAATTTTAATTTATCCTTATTTAAAAATTTTAATGGATGAAATTTAGTAGCGAATGTTGAATATGAAACAAGTTTATTTTCGTAATTACCTAATTCTAACCATGTATTATATTCGCTATTATAAACCATTCTGGTACTTTGCACAACTCTATTTAAACCCAAAGAAAAGTCTAAACTAACCGAAAAATACTTTTCAATCCTTCTCTCGATTCCTAATTTGAAAAATTTTGATTTTATAAATCCATTTTCTGTAAACATACCATCATTTTCTCTATAAAAGTAATGCGCATTCCCAGCACCTATTTGATCGTAACCAAAATAAATCTTCCATTGATTTGTTTTTATAGGGATTGAATCTGCATAGATATTTTGAATAAAAGTAAATAAAAACAAACTATAAATTAACTTTTTCATTTTCTAATTTTTAAATAAAATATACATTTTATTAATATAAATAGTTGTTTAATTTTTTTAGTTACAACTAGCAGTTGTTTGAGGTATTGAAGGAGTTTTAAAACTTACATTATAACTTTTAATAAATCGATTAAATGCGATACCAGAAATATCCCATTTATCAATTTCCCTTTCAATTAAATGTCCTGTTCCAGAGATTGTTCGTGTATATACATAATCTTCCCAATTATTACTATCTTTTCTAATACTAATAGTTAAATTAATATTTGCATTGGTTGTTCTACTTGCAGGAATCCAAATTCCCCAAGTTCTTACAGCATTTCTAATTTCACATTCCACATAAAAATACGAATCTTCAGGTAAAGTAACAGTACCATATTGGCTATTAACATCAAATTCTGGGTCAGTATGAAGTCTAGTAATCAAATATAACCTTGTTCTATTTTGAGTTCCACTTGTACTAATACCAGTTTTATAAATATATCTTCTTCCTAAACCACAGCCCAAAACATCTTCTGTATGATTAAAATAATAGTTCATAGTTTTATTTTCAAACGAATTAGAGTTGTATGAATCAAATACTTTAATGTCTTTATCGGAAATTTGATTGATAGATTGAACTTGGATGTTTTTTAATTTATTGTAATTTTTACAATTAGTGTAAACTTTACCATCCTCTAAAACTTTCAATACATTATCACCAATTTTAAACATTTTATTATTTTTGTTGGCAAAATAAATATTTGGATTATTTTCGTGCGAAGTAAACAATTCCTCTTCTCCATTAATGGAAATAATTTTTAGTAATTTATTTGAATTAACAAATGCTAAGATATCATCTTTTGAATGAAAACTTGTAGTATCTAAAAATACTTTTTGAATTTTAACAATCTCTGAGGCTAAAGTGTTATCATCTAAAACACTTTTATATAAATCGTTAAAGCTCATTGATTTATAATTAATTAATTTCTGTTGATAATCTTCAATATTCTCAAAAGTAATTAAATTTTCTTTATCATCAATATTTGATAATGTTTCTTTTTTACAAGAGAAAAATAATGTAGAAGCAAATGTAATTGCTAAATAAATTTTTTCATATTAATTTTTTTTATGATTTCACGCAAACTTCTAAAAAAAAAATGAATTGCAAAAAAATAGACATTCTTTTTTTTTAAAACCTTGTGTTAGGTATAGTATTAAAAAAAGTGTTAGCTATGATTTTAGAATAGGATAAAACTAAAATCAAAGTAATTCAATAAAAAATTAGAGTTTTTAAAAAATAACAAATTAAAATTCTATAATTAGAGAAGCTTTCTTTGTTTAAAGAATAATATAAAACTTCGATTTCAGCAAATTATTATTTTTAAACAATCAGTAAAATCGATTATTTAACTTTTTTAAAAAGGAACTGTCTCGGTTTAAGTAATATTAAAAGTGATAATAAAAACTCGTAAATATATTTTTTATGTTGAATTTTTATTACAAATTTTAGTATTTAGTACTTAATCTTTAAAAAGGATTAGTGGCATGAATGGTAATTTCGGGAATATAGCCTCTGTTATCCATTTCTACACAACTTAAAATGGCGTGTGCAATTTCTTGTCCGCGTAACTTATTGGCAACATCGGGTCGTTCTGTTCTATTGTTTTGTGCAAACGCTGTAGTAACTTCACTAGGATTTACCAAAACTACCCTAATGTTAAAAGGACGAAGCTCGGCTTGCCAACATTGTGTTAAACCTTTTAATGCAAATTTACTACTAGCATACACACTTCCATTTGCAAAACCTTTGCTAGCAGCAGTGCTGGCAATATTAAATATATCTCCCGATTTTTGGTTTTTAAAAATTTTAGCAGCTTTTTGCGCAACATAAGTAGCACCAAAAACATTTACTGCATAAATTTTATGCATATCTTCCATTTTAATATCAGTTAAGGTATCCCAACTATCTCCAATTCCTGCATTGTTTACCAAAACATCCAAGCCTTTCCAATTTTGTTCAATCCAATTAAATAAAGCATCTACCTCTTCAAAATTAGCTACATCACAAACCATAGGAATTGCGCCAATTTCTTGTGCAACTTTATTTAATTTATCGGTATCTCTACCCGTAATAATAACTTTTGCACCTTTTTGAATAGCAGCTAAGGCAGTAGCTTTTCCAATTCCAGAGCTTCCTCCGGTAACTAATATTTTTAAACCATTAATTTGCATTGATTATAAATTTTGGATTTTCAACTAAATTATTTGTTAAAGCAATTTGTAAAACTTCGCGAGCATCATTTACATATTTAAAGTTTAAACCTTTGATATAATCTGCACCAATTTTTTCTACATCATTTCGGTTTTCTTCACTTAAAATAATAGTTTGAATATTGGCACGTTTTGCCGCTAGTATTTTTTCTTTAATTCCACCCACAGGTAAAACTTTTCCACGTAAAGTTATTTCACCAGTCATAGCTAATTTATCCGCCACCTTTTTTTGAGTAAAAGCACTAGCTAAAGCGGTTAACATGGTAATGCCCGCCGACGGACCATCTTTAGGAACCGCACCTTGAGGAACATGAACGTGAACATCGGCATTATCAAAAGTTTCTGGGTTAATTCCGTATTCATCCGCATGTACTTTTAAATATTCTAAAGCCAATTGAGTACTTTCTTTCATCACATTCCCTAAATTTCCAGTTGTGGTTAATTTACCTTTTCCTTTAGATAAACTTACTTCTATAAATAAAATGTCGCCACCTACTGCAGTCCATGCCAAACCAGTAACCACACCTGCATAATCATTTCCTTGGTATTTATCCGAATTACGAGGAGCGCCTAAAACTTTTACCACGATATCTTGTGATATTTTCGGATCATTTTTACCTTCCATTACTAAAATTTTTGCTTGGTTACGCACAATTTTCGCAATAGCCTGATTTAAACCTCTCACACCACTTTCGCGAGTATAACCATCTACAATAAATTCTAATTCTTTTTTCCCAATTTTAAAATCGGATTTTTTTAAACCATGTTCCTCTAATAATTTAGGGATGAGGTGTTGTTTTCCAATTTCTACCTTTTCCTCCAAAGTATAACCAGTAACTTCAATAATTTCCATACGATCGCGCAAAGCAGGTTGTATGGTGCTTAATTCGTTACAAGTAGCAATAAAAAATACTTTCGATAAATCAAAATCATGCTCAACATAATTATCGTAAAAAGTGCTATTTTGCTCTGGATCCAAAGTTTCTAACAAAGCAGATGAAGGATCGCCGTGTGTATCACGATTTATTTTATCAATTTCATCTAACACAAAAACTGGATTAGCCGATTGTGCCTTTTTAAGGTTTTGTATAATCCTACCTGGCATAGCGCCGATATAGGTTTTTCGATGCCCTCTAATTTCTGCCTCATCTCTAACACCACCCAAACTCATACGCACATATTTTCGTCCGATAGCCTCTGCGATACTTTTCCCAAGCGAAGTTTTACCAACACCCGGAGGGCCATACAAACATAAAATAGGCGATTTCATGTTGTTTTTTAATTTTAAAACAGCTAAATGCTCCAAAATTCGCTCTTTAACATCCTCTAAACCAAAATGATCACGATCTAAAATCTTTTTAGCCTTTACCAAATCAAAAGTGTCATTTGTGTATTCATTCCATGGCAAATCCAACAATAACTCCAAATAATTCAAATAAACCGAAAATTCTGCAGCTTGCGGATTTAATCTTTCTAGCTTTTGTAGTTCTTTATTAAAATGGTTAGCTGTAGCCTCGCTCCATTTTTTTTCGGCAGCGCGATTTTTTAAATTGATAATTTCTTGAATATGACCACCATTACCTAATTCCTCCTGAATAGTTTTTAACTGTTGATTTAAAAAATATTCGCGTTGTTGGTTATCAATATCTGTTTTTACCTTACTTTGAATTTGATTTTTAAGCTCCAACATTTGTAGCTCTTTAGTTAAATGTCCTAAAACTTTTAATGCACGTTCTTCTATAAATCCATCTTCTAACAATAACTGTTTTTCGTTGGTTTCGATATTTAAATTTGAACCTACAAAATTGATTAAAAAAGCCTGGCTTTCGATGTTTTTTATTGCAAAAGAAGCTTCAGAGGGAATGTTTGGTGATTCTTTTATGATTTTTAATGCCAAATCTTTGATAGAAGACATTAAAGCATTGTAATTTTTGTTCTTTTTTGGTCGGTTTTCGGGCAAATGATCAACTTTTCCAATTAAATATGGAGTTTGTGTTACAATTTCTTTTATTTCGCAACGACGTTTTCCTTGAATAATTACCGTAGTATTACCATCAGGCATGCGTAAAACTTTTAATATATAACCAATAGTGCCTATTTTAAAAATATCATCAAAACCTGGGTCCTCAATTTTATCATCTTTTTGAGATACCACAGCAATTGTTTTGTTGCCTTTGTATGCTTTATTAATTAATTTAATACTTTTATCTCGCCCAACTGTAATTGGAATAACAACACCAGGGAACAATACTGTATTTTTTAAAGTTAACACAGGCATTTCCAAATTATTTTCGGAAATAAAATCGCCTTCTTCTTCCTCGTTAGTAATTAAAGGAATAAATTCTGTATCGTCCTCCATCATTTCGTCGGATAATAATTTTTTAAAATCAAAAGGTTCTATCATTTTTTCAACTGACAATTTTACATACTAGTATGCAAAATTTATAAATAAATTCATAATTTCTTTAATTCAATTCACAACAAATCACTTGTAAAAGCTAGTTTATTGCTTATCTAATTTTTCAATTTTTTCCAAAATTAAATTTGCTTCTGCAACTTTTGCATCTGCTTTTGTTCTATCAATCTTAGATAAATCAAACGATTCCTTCATTAATTTTTGATACTGCTCTTGTAATTTCTCTTTCTCTGATTTTCTCTTAAAAAACGAAAACATAACTTTTAGGCTTAAAAAATTTTGTTGCAGTATAGCATTGTGCGCTAATTGTTTTCAATAGCAGTGCCATATTGTTTTTTTGACAATATGACAGACTTAATATACAAAAGAGCAATTAAAAACACTTGTATTTCCTACTTGGTCCTTTGCTTCCACTTTTAAATCGTGTTTTTCTCCCGCGGGGATTTCACCATCAAAATAATGTGTTAAGGTTTTGTTTTTATACTCATACTCTAATAAAATCCATTTACCATTCACCCATGCATTATATTCTTTGATTCCCGATAAATTATCATCAATTTGTAAAACAAACTTACTTTTACCACTTAAATTACTTCCATTTTTAACATCAACACCAGTAATTAAGGGGCCTTTGGTATCCAAATGTAAAGTGAAATCGCCAAATAAATTAGTCATAAAAAACAAGCTATCCTTTTCAATATATGTAGGGATAATTTTTTTATGCTGATGTATATCTTTACGGATAACTACTATTTTATCTTTATTATTTTTAAGATATTCAGGGACTTTCATTCCAACTCTGTAAGGCAAATGTAGCGGGGTATAGGAATGATGAATTTTAAAAATTTTAGCTTTTTCATTTGCAGGATTGGGTATAATATTAAATTCAAACTCAATATCCTCATACAAAGCATAAGCTGGCATTTCAATATGTATAATACTGTCCTTGTATTTATTTTTTTTATCGTATTTAAAATACAGTTTAAAATGATCAGACAAACAAACAATTGGATAATCTGATTTCGCATAACTTTCTAATTTAAAAGTGATTACAGAAGTGTTTCCGTAAACATCCGCAATTGTATAGTGCACCTTTTTTTCTTCGTTTGTAGTGCAATTTAACTCACCATTATTTTTATGAAAAGGATAATTTTTTAGTTGATTGTTGGGTAAAATATAACTACGGTGTACCCATCTGCCATCACGTAATTTTCCTTCATAATCTGTATGTGCATTGATATATTTACTGTCCTCGAAAGGAATTTTATCGGCTGTAAACTGATAAATTTTTTGCTCATTAATTTCCATTTGTATATCATAAATTCCACATTTGTTTTGATTTCCGTTTAACATATCGTTGGTTTGTAAACCTAATCCTATTGTGCCATGTACTTTAGGAACAGAGGCGATTGTGTACATATTATCCCTGAAAATTGTTGGAAAATATTGAGGGGTATTTTTGTAATTAACAAATGATTGAGGGGTTAATGGGAAAATTTTTATACCTTGAATACTTGGTGGAATATCATCTTTTATAGCAAAGCCAAACAACAAAGGATTAATGGCAACTTCGGATTTTGTATCTCGAATTTCAAAGTGTAAATGGGGTCCGCCAGAACCTCCAGTATTACCCGAATAAGCTATTATTTCTCCTTTTTTTACAAAAATAACAGTGCTATCCAATGTTTCATCCAATGCATAACTTTGTTTTTGATACTGCTTTTGATGTGTAAATTGCTGAATCTTAGTTCCAAAACGTTCTAAATGTCCGTAAACACTTGTAAATCCATTAGGGTGATTAATATATAAAACTTTACCGTAACCATGCCACTGAATTTTAATTCGAGAAACATATCCATCTGCAACAGCAATTATAGGAATTCCAGTAACTCCTTTGGTTTTAATATCTATTCCTGCATGAAAATGATTGTTGCGCAATTCGGCAAAATTCCCCGATAAATTTAAAGGAATATCCATAGGAGGGCCAAAATAATTTTTTGGATATTCTTGCGCTAAAACCAATAACGGAAGTAAAAATAGTATATTAAAAAATAATTTCATAGCAGGCTAATTTAAAGCAAAATTATTTATTAAGCTGTTTGTTTAATTTTCCAATTGTTACAAAAACAGGATGATCCATGTCGTAACAAATTTTAAAGTCGTTTTCGGATTGAATTAACCATTTTTTAGCTTCATTTCTGTTTAAATCAAAATAAACACTTGCTAAGTACAATTTTAAATAACCAGAACGTTGTTTATCGTTTGGTGCTATATTTAGCTGTGAGTTTAAAATTTCAACAAATTTTTCATTTTCTTGATGAGTATCAAAAACACTTAAAATATCCTGAAACATAATTACATCCTTTATTTCTAAATTCAATAAATTTCCTGTGATTAATTCTACCTCTTTCCAGCGTTTTTTTTGGATAAAACAAACCAATAAATTTTGCATAACCTCTTTTTCTTCGGGCAAATAGCTATCGGATAATAAATAATAAACAATCGCCGAATCGATTTGATTTTTTTGTTGATACAAATTCCCAATTGTAAAAGCCATATTTGCTAAATGTTGTTTTTGCGAACTTGGAAAAGTTTCGAGTGTTTTTTTACTAAAATCTATAGCTTTTTCAAAATATTCTATATTGTTTTGGTTTTTTTGCGCAATTTCGCTGTACAAAACAGCTAATTGATGTAGTGAATTGATGTTTTTTGGATTAATTTCATTCGATTTTTCAAAATACTCTATTGATTTTGCAGTATTTCCATTAATCATCTCAAAAAACCCTAAACCATAATAACTTTTATCGCTGTATTTTTTTAATTCGTGCGCTTTTGTGTATTGCTTTTCAAACAATCGCACCAATTCTTGTCGGTTTACCAACCAGTTTTTTTTGTACAATAAAAAAACTTCAAAATAATAATTTCCTAAACAAATATATAAATCCCCATTTTTAGGATTGTTTTTTATTGCGTTATTCAAAATAGTATCTAAAGGAATATTAAAAAATTGAGCATTTTGAGGGTTCTCTTGATAGCGTTTTTGAATTAAATTTTCGTCTTTATTTAAATTATTAAAGCTAAATTCCTGATGGATTTTGCTTAATGTAAAATAAGTTAATATAAAATTGCTTGTAAAAATTAAATTTTCAGGCGTTTTAGGTAATTTTTGTATTTCGTTCCACGCGTATAAATATTGACTTTTATCTATCAGTTCTTCAATTTTTTTAAAATCTGAACCTACAATTTGAGAAGAAATCAATAAGAATAAAACTAAGGCTTTTAACATCTAATTTTTTTAAAAATTAATTTACAAATATACTGTTTTGTTAAACTTAAACATAGCTAATTTTTTGCTTAAAAAAATAAGTTTTCAACGTAATTTCTATAGCTAAATTTATATAAAACCAACTTATATACTTTTTACAAAATCTTAAGAAATATTAAGTTTAAAAAAAAATTAGCAACCAATTTAAAATATTACATTAACTTTGAATGTTTTTTTGCTTGTTTGCTTAGCTTATTTAAGCATTATTACATATAAAGAATGTAGTGGGGATAAATAAATTTTAAGATTTTGATTACCAATAAAATAAACGAATTACTAACTCTTAATGGAGATGAGCGGATTGCTTTAAATGGAGCGGGGTTAAATTATCAAAATTTACCACCAATTTCATTAACTCCTTATTTAAATAGAGGAACGTGTACTTGTTCTTTTAGTGATAATCAACAAATTAAAAATTTAGAATCTCAAATTACCACTTTACAATCAAATAATTTTCATCAAACTTTAAGTAAGCAATTAAAGCAAGTTTTAGATTTAGAGCAGGGTTATGAAATATACTTTGCCCCTTCTGGCACAGATTTATGTTACTATCCTATATTATTTAATTGTATTTTAAATGGTTACGATAAAAAATTATTAAATATAGTTACCAATATAGATGAGTTGGGTGGTGGTTTTCAAAAAGCATACGAAGGAAAATTGTTTTTTAATCAAAATGATTTAATACGAGAGTATGGAGTACCAGTAACCAATGATTTAAGCGAAAATATTATTACAAAATTTATATCATCCCGTACAGATTTGGGTGAAGTAAAAGCTAAAAACAACTTAATTGCTAATGAAATTAAGGAGAAATATCAAAATCATAACTTAATTGTTAATTTAAATATTTGTAGTAAATCTGGGATTGCAGATGATTTAGCAATTTTAGATGATTTACAATACTATAGTAATAAATTAGTAGTAGTTGATTGTTGCCAATTTAGAAATGACAGAGATTTACTGAACGATTTATTAGCAAAAAATTGTATGGTGATGATTACTGGGAGCAAGTTTTTTGGTGCTCCACCATTTTGCGCAGCTTTATTGGTTCCTCAAAATATTCAAAATCAGATAATCGAAAAAAGTAAAAATCATTTTATTCCTGATTTTTTTACTCGGATTTTTTCGAAAGAAATGTTTCCAGAAAACTTGCCTTTTCTTCAAAATCAATTTTATTCAATAAATTGTAATGGATTATATACACGTTGGAAAATTGCTTTAGAGGTTATGGAAAAGTTTTTTAAATTAGGAGATATTACTAACAAAGTAATAACTGAATGGAATAATACTGTTAGTGAATACCTCGAAAAAAACAATACTATTTTTGAAGTAATGCCCGTTTGTATTAGAAATTTTAATTCGATAGTTTCCTTCCGAATAAAATCCCCTTACACAAATGAATATTATACTAAAGAATTGCTGAGTGAAATTCGTAATTATTTAGTTTTAGAAGACACATTATACAACAATCAAAAAGTAAAAATTTCTATTGGTCAGCCTGTTGAATTTGAAAATGGTGCTTTTTTAAGAGTTGCAATTGGCGCTAAAAACATCATTGACATTTTAGATAATGAAGATTCCTTTGATGCTGATATTTTTATCTTGCAGCAAATAAAAAATAAAGTTTATCAATTACAGTAATGTATAGTTCTGCCGAAGTTTTAGAATACGCCTTACAGCATAATTTTATAGATTCGGAAGAGGATAGATTAATTTATTTATATAATCTTGATTTTTTATTACAAAAATATCAACTAATAAAAAATTCGTTTCCAAAAAATTCATCACATACAATTCCTGTAAAAACAGCTCCATTATTAGGGTTGTTGAAATTTGCGGTTCAAAACGGCATGGGTTTAGAGTGTGCTTCAGAAATAGAATTTGAGATGGCTTTACAAGCTAAAGCCAAAACAATAGTAATAAATGCGCCTTTAAAAACACCTCGTTTAATTAAATTGTTAGATAATTGTAATCAACAAATTCATATTAATGTTAACGATTTAAGAGAGTTAGATAAATTTAAAAATGTTTACCAAAAACATTTTATATCGATTAGAATTAATCCGTTGGTGGATATTCAAACAGCTAATTATTTACAAACAGCCAATCAGTTTTCTAAATTCGGTCACTTAATTTCTAAGGAAGAAGAAATTTTTTCGTATATCCAAAAATATCCTTTTGTTAAAGGTTTACATGTGCATACTGGTTCCAATTTTACAGATTTTACTCCAACAATTTTAGGAATTGAAAAAGTTTATCATTTAGCCGAAAAAATAAATAACACATATTCTAATCAAATTTTAAGCATTAACATTGGTGGTGGTTTGTCGGCAAGTTGCGATTTATCTTTGTTTGCCAAAGAATTATTTGCTAAAATCCCTGATTTAGAAAAGTCAAAATACCATCTGTTAACAGAGTATGGCAGATTTGTTTACCAAAATGCAGCTTTTGCGGCGTCGATTGTTGAAATCATTAAAGATCAGATAGATAAAGATTTAATTCTTTGCCATTTTGGCGGACAAGCTTTTGTGCGGGAAATTTATACCAATGATAAATATCAAGGAGAAATTACTGTGTTACAGCAACAAAAAAACAAGAATATTAAAAAATACGCTATTGCTGGTCCTTTGTGTTATGGAGGAGATTTTTTAGTAAATCAAATTAATTTGCCTAAAGTACAAGAAAACGATTGGATTATTTTACAAAATGTTGGTGGAAATTCACTAGGATTATTCTCTAAACATTGTTCGCAAGCTTTTCCTAAAGTTTTAGCTTATCAAATTGTTAATAACCAAATACAAATCTCAATTTTAAAACAAAAAGAACAATCTCAAGATGTAATCCATTTTTGGGGGTAAAAAAATGGTGAATTTTTAATATAATATGAAATGAGCCATGCACCAAACGTGCACAAACACGAATGAAGATAACATGGCGAATAGCATATGACAATTAAAAAATAAAAAACACATATGAAACAAGTGTATATTGAAGATCAATCCTTTGAAAAAGTAAATTTTAAGAATAATATTTTTGAAAAAGGTGAATACGAAAATTGCAGTTTTTTAAATTGTGATTTTTCTGATATTGATTTGTCGGATTGTAAGTTTTCGGATTGTATATTTACAAACTGTAATTTAAGTTTAGTTAAACTAATCAAAACAGCATTTCGTGAGATTAAATTTAAAGATTGTAAAATGCTGGGCTTGAGTTTTGATAATTGCAATCAAATTGGACTATCGTTTAACTTTGACAATTGTATTTTAAATCATTCCTCATTTTATAAATTAAAAATAACAAAAACAATTTTCAAAAATACAAAATTGCATGATACTGATTTTACCGAATGTGACTTAACATATTCGGGATTTTATAATTGCGATTTATTAGGCGCTACTTTCGATAATACTATCATCGAAAAAGTTGATTTTAGAACTTCATTTAATTATTCAATAAACCCAGAAATAAACCGAATAAAAAAATCAAAATTTTCCGTTTCTGGTATTTCAGGCCTTCTAAATAAATATGAAATTATCATTGAATAATTTATAGATTTAAATTTAGAAATGTTATAATAATTAAGGATTTATTACCAAAACTAATTCATAAACTGAAAGCAGATTTTTAAAAATTGGTTATATTCAGGATTCTTCATTTATTAAATCCAATCAAGTTTATAAAAAAGAATTTGCGAAAATTATTAAGGATAAATATTAATAGAACTATCAATACTTATCTGCCGAATTTTTTCGTGTTGAAGGTGGTAATTCTTTAGCTAACAACTTAGCAACTACAGGGAAATATTCTTTTTTAAGGATGTACATATCGTTTAAAGTGTTTGGAAAATTAACTTGCACAACACCTTCGTTTAAATAATTTCCTTTATTATCAATTAAACAATAATGTACTTTTATAAATCTAATATATTCGTTATTGATAAAAGCAATTGGATCCGAAATATCATTTTCAATATCTAATTCGGTAACAAATAAAAACACATCAGCGCCGTATTTTTGATTTAAATAACTTAAAATATCTGGTTTAACCAATACAACTTTTGCATACTTCGGTATAATAACACGCTTTGATTTTACTTGTCCGTCCTCAATTTTAGTGGTTTTTTCGCTTTTTTGTTTTTTGTTTTTTTGTTTATTTTCCTCTTCTGGTTCTGGAAGAGGAGTAAAAGCATAAGAGATTGAAGCGTATGTTTTGTATAAATCCTTTAAACTATCGGCGTTGTGTAAAAGTGATAAAGTACGATGATGATATAAAAATTCGTTTTGAATTTCGGAAATCAAACCATATCTAAAAAAATTCACAATTTCGGTATGAGATTTATTAGATGTTTCGGCAAAGTTTTTTTGTATTCCACATAAATATCTATTTTGCTCAAAAGGAACAATTAAAACTTTGTTATAGGCTTTTATAGTATCTCGTTGTGATATGACAGTCTGGCTCTTCAGAAAATTAATCTGAAAAGTAAGTGATAAAAAAAATACAATAAAATACCTATTCATCTATTTTAAATAATTGTACTAAGATAACGTGTAGTTTACGAATTAACAAATTTATAACAATTAGTTTTTGTAAATTATTTCAACTTTTTTAGCATTAAAAGGAATGTTAAATTGATAATGATTTTCTGTTTCTTCAAAAACAATATTTTGTTTACCTATTTTAATCATTTTAATTTCTTTTTCTTTCAATAACAAAATGGTTAAATCATGGTTAAACATTTGTGTGTTTAAAGTACTTACTGTTTTAAATTGAGTGGATGAATTAGAATTTTTTATAATTTCAATTTTAGTATTATTTTTTTGTTGATGATATTGAGTTGCTTTTGCCATTGTGGTTATCCATAATTTATTTTGGTGTGCTTTTACAGTATCTAAAATTTCATTTAAATATTTTTCGGGAATTGGATCCCAGCCAGCTGGATTATTTTCGTTTTCTACAGAATGAATCATAAAAGTTAATAAACCACCACCTTTTGTTACATAATCCAACCAATTGCCAACTTTTTTAGGTGTTACAACACGCCAAATTCTTACGGTTTCTAGTTTGTAATAATCATTAGCTTGCTTTATAAAATTATAAATTAAACTATTTTCATTTGGTGCATTAATTCCTCGGGCATTTATATGATACATCTTTAAAAAATGCATCAAATCGTTGTTTTTAACCCCCATTGGAAAAGAAAAACTTAAACAAGGATTACCAGGTATGGAATCCATTAAAATTTTGCGTGCACTTAAAATTTCATTTTTTGCTTCCTCAAATCCAATTGCAGTTAAATCGGGATGTGTTACAGTGTGATTGGCTATTTCGCATCCATTTGCGAAAGCTTTACGCATCATTACAAATGCATTTTTTTGATATTTTGTGTTTTTAATGGTTACAAAAAATGTAGCAGGAAGTTGGTGATTTTGAAGTTGGTCCACAACTATATTTGCATGACTTGGTAACCAGTCATCAAAACTAAGAACTACTGCTCCGCTTTTGTTTTGATACCAATTGGCAATACTTAAATTTTGTGACTGTATTTTGCTGTATAATCCAGAAAACACACAAATTAAAGCGCTAAATATAAAGTTGCTATTCATTTTAAAAACGTAAGTTACATTCCATTTAAAGTTAAAGTATTATTTCGATTTTTAGATGTTTTAAGTAGAGACAAATCTAGGACAAATACATCAATTTGTTAATAACTTATTAATTGTAATCTTTTTGAAATTAGAAACGTTAGTATATTTTTGCATCAATTTTTGTAATTAAATATGAGAACTTTACTCTTTACTATACTAATTTTTAAAACATTAACCTCTTTCGGACTAGTTATAGAAAGAAGTGTTTTTCCTTCAGAGGCTTCTGTAATCCAAGATATACATATAAAAATAACATTTAAAGATGTTAAATCTAGTGGTTATGCAAAAATAGTTGAAAATTTACCTGCTGGATTTAAAGCTGAAGTTAAAGAAACTATGGGTGGTGTGGTGATGTCGGACGAGGGTAAATTAAGAATTGTTTGGTTATCATTACCTCAAACCAATAATTTTGAAATAAGCTATAAACTTATCAACACAAATCAAATTAGCGGAAAATTTAGTGTAGACGGAAAATTTAATTATATCGAAAACGAAGATCGCAAAACACAGGGTATAGAAAAATCAAATTTTAAAATTAATCCGGTAAAAAATAAATCTGAAGAAGTTAAAGAAGAGCTTTTGACAAGTGATTTAAAAACTAAAGAGACTTTAAAAGAAACAAAGGCAAATGCAAACTTTACTAATAATAATGATGAAATAGT
>Ga0209358_10001575_pt1 | contig 17942 bp, 15 predicted proteins | sample LauGreFa1BDMLBSN_2_FD_187574 | JGI IMG/M metagenome (GOLD analysis project Ga0209358, IMG submission 187574) | Freshwater lake microbial communities from Lake Michigan, USA - Fa13.BD.MLB.SN (SPAdes) (version 2) | ecosystem: Environmental > Aquatic > Freshwater > Lake | place: Lake Michigan, USA... | reverse complement strand
CTTATTATTAGAGAAAATATAGGTGGTAATAGATATTTATCATTTTACACTTCAACAAAAACAAGATATTTTGAAGGAAATATTTTAAATGCTAATAGCTATTCAGAAAAAAGTAATATTTATGAAGGCCAATGTATTTGGTATCATAAAAATGGAAATACTATGGCTATTAGAAATTTCGATTTTAATGGTAAAGAAATGGGCGTTTCTATATACTATTTCGAAAATGGAACCAAACAAAAAGAAGTTGATTTTAACAAAGATATAAATAGCAATAAATCTGATTTTGATACAAATGGAGGGTCTGCAAAAGTTTTTGAAGATAATTTCAATAGCAGCACCAACAATTGGTATTTAACCAAAAATGAAATTGGAGAAGTAGTAATACAAGATAATAAATTAACTATTAGCGCTTTAACTTCAAAAGGAAATTCCAGATATATTAACTTCCCAATTCAATCCGAAAATTACACTATTGAATTAGGAGTAAATACAGCTGATTTAAACAATGGAAAAGTTGGTTTAATTTACGGATTTCAAAACTGGGACAATTACAATTACTTTTTAGTTTCAAATTTTGGATTTTATATTGGAAATGTTACCGAAGGAGTAAGTTATAGCTCAATAGACGGGATGTTTTGTGCTAGTTTAAATAAAAATGGCAACAATGTTTTAAAAATTGAATCGGACGGTGAAAAGGATTTGTATTATGTGAACGGCGAACTTATTTTTAAAACCAATGCTAAAGATTTAATTGGTAACAATGTAGGTTTTGCCTTAAGTGGTTTTTCTAAAGCACATATAACTAGTTTAAAAATTAAAGACATTAACCCCGAAAATTCTGCCAATGCTCCCAAAATTAGAGATGTAAAATCTAGTGGATCAGGTATAGTATTAACTTCAGATGGATATCTTGTTACCAATTACCATGTAGTTGCAGATGCAAAACAAATTTTTGTAGATATAACCAATGAGGATAATATTAAAAGTTACAAGGCTAAAGTTATACAAAAAGATGAAATAAATGATTTGGCAATTCTTAAAATTGAGGACGATGGCTTCTCTCCTACTTTAAAAATTGAGTACTCTTTTTCAAACATAGGAACAGTTGATGTTGGTGCACAAGTTTACACTATTGGTTATCCATTAGCATTAAATGGCTTAGGAACTAGTGCTAAATTTGTAGACGGAAGAATTAGCTCTAAAACAGGTTATAGAAATGCAGTAAATAGTTATCAAACTTCTATCCCTGTTCAGCCTGGAAACAGCGGAGGTCCATTATTTGATAAAAACGGCGATTTAGTTGGTATTATGGTAGCAACTGTTCAAAATACCGATAATGTATCTTACGCCATTAAACTTAGTTATTTAAACAATTTAATTGATGTTTTACCCGAGAAAATATTAATTCCTAATAACCAAAATTTAAAATATGTAAGTTTGGAAAATCAAATCAAAAATTTAAGTAAAAATGTTGTATTAATTAAATGTAAATAAATGCGTGTTTTATTAATATTTCTTTTAGTTAGTATTGTAAATTTAAGCATCGCTCAAATTAACGAAGATGAATTTACGCCTAAATCAGGTTCAATTTTTAACTTAGAAAAAAACAAAGTTCAAAAAACTGGATACGATGGGTATAATCATGCTATTAAATGGAGTCCTTTTATAATTTTTAGAGGATTACTTGGTTTTGATTACGAAAAAAGAATATTAAATAATGTATCTTTTCAATTTGGAAGTGGCTTAGATTTATTTGAAGATATTTTAGCAGTTTACTCTGCAGGATATTTATTATCTAATAATTCAAGTTATTTTGATTTAAATGATCTTATATTTGAAACTCAAAAAAAATCTCCTTTATCATTTTATTTTAATCCATCAGTTTCATTTTTTTATGAAAGTATATGGTCTTATAACGAATCATTTATAAAATTAGATTACAAGTATAGAGGTAAAACATATTTATATAATTACAATGAAAGTGATTTATATCCTTCAGAAGTTTTTGATATAAGATTAAATCAACACAGTTTTAATTTAATTAATGGATTACATTTTAATGCAGGTAACAATGTAAAAGCTATTAATGAGTTGTATTGGGGATTAGGGATAAATATTTTTAGAAATTCAGATCTACAATTAATTGAGGTGGAGGAAAATGGATTTATAGTAAATAAATTAGGTGTAAGCGAAAATAAATCTACAAATATAGGATTGTCCTTTTTACTAGGTTATACTTTTGGAATAGGTTGGTAAATAAATTAAATAACAAGTAAAATAATTAAAACATGAAAAACCATTTATTAATCACCATTTTATTATTAACCATTCAGTACAAAGTTTTTTCTCAGAATTTAACCTTAAAGTGGTCTGATAAAATAGAGTATAGCAACAAAAAAGATGGTTTTTTTAACCAAATGATTGGAGAAAATTCCAGTTATATTTATGCAACATATACAAATACAGGTGGTTCTTATGGAGTTGAAAAATTATCACTTGTAGCATTTGATAAAAATTCAAACAAAATCGTAAAACAAAAAAGAGTTTTTGGTTTTAAAGAATTACAACAACAAGATAAAGAATATAATAATTTAGAATTTTATCAAACTTTAGTGTTCGAAAAAGTAATTTTTATATTTTGGACTAAAAAACTAAAAGATAAAGAAGAATTATTCATTCAATCTTTTGATAATGAACTTACTGAAATGCAAAAACTCAAAAAAGTTCACGAAATCAGATTTGATAAAAAATTAGATAGATTTCCTGAATTTTTTGTTGAAGGGAATCCCGATATTGCAGAAGGAAGAATTTTAATTGGTACTGAAAATGGAGGAAATGAAGGAGATGTTTTAAAATTCGATTATAAAATTTTAGATCCAAATTTTTCGATTGTTCAAAGCAATAGTGTTCCTTTAAAGTTTATTACTATTACAAAAGCTGGTTTTTTTAACAGTAGAGATAAAGGATTATCCTCTTCATATACCCTAGGTGATGATGGAAATATACATTTATATTCTGTAGTACAATACACTGGAAAAATTGATAAGAAGTCAAAAAAAGAAGAAGATACAGAAGATAAAAGAACACAAATTTTCCATTCGGTTATAAAAGCTGAAAACGGCGATATGATTTCTAAGGAAATATTATTCGAAAACAAAAATCTTTTTAGTGTTCACAAAACAATTCACGATAAAAAAATTGTTTTAAATGGATTTTATTCGGATAAAGATAAAGATCCTTATGGAAGAAGTATCAATGGTATTTTTTATGCCGAATTGGATAACAACTACAATATAATAAATTCCAAATTTAATTTATTTAAAAAAGAATTTATGGATGAGGTATTTAAAAATGAAGATGATAGCGAAAGATATGGGAACGATGGAAGTGGCTGTTGTTTAATTGGAGGAAAAAGTAATAAAATTTTAAATGAAACAAAGGATGAAAGATTACCTAACGACTATCAGATTAAAAGTATTATCACCAATACGAAAGGCGAAACTTTTTTATTTTGTGTTAGGGTAAATAAATGGTATACTGAACATTGTTCAACAGATGCAAAAGGAAATAGAACTTGTACAACTACCTATCATAACAGTCAACACAATATCACTATTTTTAAACTAACAGCTAATGGAGAATTAATTTGGGGTAAAAATTTATATAGATACGTTAGATATAGTGGTGGTTCTGTAGTTTGGAGTTATGATGATTTTAATGTTATTGGAAGATCTGATGGTTTTTATATGATATACGAAAACAGAAGTGTTAAAAACGACAAAGGAAAAAAGAAAGCTAAAAAAAGAGACAACAAATTTCCTTTTGAGTATGCATATATCGATGCTGAAAATGGTAATTTCCAACGTAAATTTTACCAAGTAAATAGTGATGATGTTCCCAGAAAAGAAAGGAAAATTGTAAATCCATTAAATATACATACTATGAATGGAAAGTTTTATGTTGAACATACCAAATACAAACGAAAATTTTACGCTTATATTTGTTGTGTAATACCTTCTATTTATTATGGAAATGACCATAGAACGGGCTTTGGACATATTGGCGAAATTAAACCCGTAGAATAATAAATTAAAGAGGCTTCAAAAGCCTCTTTTGTATTTTAATAGTATTTAAATGAAAATTTACTTTATTTTAATCTTGTATTTTTTTGGATTTTTTTGTTATTCTCAGTCTCAAAACGTTAACGATTTAATAACTAAAAAAATAAGTGCTAACCACCCTCCTGTTCATAAACATTACAGAAGTGTTATGCAGCCTAAAAAAAATACATTGCAACACATAAATCCTTTCAACTATATTTCAATTGGTTTAATGTTTACTTATCAAAGAGTTATAACTCAACAACTAAATGGTAGTTGTGCATACGAAAATAGTTGTTCTCAATTTACCAAAAAAGCAATAAATTATTACGGATTGGTAAAAGGAAGTTTAATTGGTTTAAACCAATTACAAACCTGTTACCCAACAAGTTATTTGGATTATCCGGATCATAAAATAAATCACAATTTAAAAATAAAAAATCCAATTCCAGTTTTAAATGAAGATTAAAAAAATAATTATTTTACTCATATTTCCTGCATTTTCATTTGCTCAAGTTAATACAGAATTTATTCATCATTTAGTATCTAAAAAACTACATCAGGAACATTACATTTATTTAAATAAATTAAATCAAACCATTCCTTTAAATGATACAGTACAATTAGAATGGCTAAAATGGGCAATATTTTACAAAGATTATAATCAATTTGAATCTTTGTATTTTTCCTATCAAAACAATTCATTAATTAAAAAAGATAGCTGTTTATTGTTAAATGCATCTATTTTAGCTTTAAAACAAAAACCATTGCAAATAAATAAATGGTTTGCGCAAACCGAAATAAGTAATAATTCAACAAAAATTAATCAGCTTTTTACGCTTTATAATTTATCCGAAAATATTCAAAATTATAAACCTAGCGAACACCATTTTATTTCAGAAAACCTACATTATTATTTTAACGAATATCAAAAATATTACACCAAAAAACCTATGGTAGCAGCTATGTTATCTACTGTAATACCTGGATCAGGAAAATTATATAACGGAAGAAAAAAAGGTTTTTTCCCATCTTTTTTAATGAATACTATTTTAGGAACTTTTGCTTACGAAGCAATTGATAAAAATGGAATTAACAATGCTTACAGTATATTTTCGCTCGGTATATTTTCGGTATTTTATTTTAGTAATATTTATGGTTCTTATCACGAAACCAAAGTAATTAAACAAGAAAAAAAAGAAGAATTATTATACAATGTATCGAATCATTATTATACTCCTTGTTTGTACAAATAGTATTTTTGCTCAAAATAAAGATTTAAAAGATTTATTATTTTGGGAATATAAAATATTTGAAAATCCTGAACATAAGGATTCTGTTTTGTTGTACCAATTCAACAAAATAAACATCTATATTGCTAACCAAAATTACAATCAGGATTTAATTAACGAGTTTAAAGGAATTAACTGGATGGAAATTAAAGATTCGGTTACAAAATTTAAATACCTTAAAAACTTAGCAATAATAAGCTTTTTAAATAACGAATCTGATTATGCTTATTATTATTTTAATCAATACATTAATTTAAGTAAAGACACAAGCTTATTAAATCAAATACATTTAACCATTTTTTCATCTCAGCAAGATTCTTCAATTTTTTATCAAAATTTAAACAAACTCAACTTTAAAGATTCTTTAATATGGAAAAAATTTGAAAATTTATATTTAATTTATCATCAAAAATACGATTACAAAAAAAAATATTTAATTGCTAGTTACATTCTACCCGGTTTAGGAACAGCATTATTAGGTGATATTTTTAATGGTTTAGGTTCCTTAACTTTTAACACATTATCTATTTACTCCACGTATTTATTAAGTGTACAGCATTTATATATAGGTGCTGTTGGATGGGGAATTTTACTTATTCCAAGATTTTACGGTGGTAATATTGAACTCACTCAAAAAACTATTAACGATAATTTTAAAAAACGACTTCATAAAATGAGTTTAGAAAATAAAAAATTTATAGATGAATTGCTTATAGAGTTCCCCATTGAACTAAATTTATTTTAACTTCACAACCCAGCTATTTAGAACGATTTTAAATAACGGATTTTATTATTAAACAAGCTTAAAATTAAATTTTGGAAGTTTTTTTACCAATATTTTGTTAATTTTGGGAAATTCTATTTTTAAACCTTAAAACCATATTACGATGGCTTTTGATTTTGATATGATTAAAAAAGTTTATGCAGCTTATCCAGAGCGCGTAAACGCAGCAAGAAAAGCGGTTGGTAAACCTTTAACGCTTACAGAAAAAATATTATATGCGCACTTGTGGCAGGGTAATGCTACCGAATCGTACAAGAGAGGTGCTAGTTATGTAGATTTTGCACCCGACCGTATTGCTTGTCAGGATGCAACTGCTCAAATGGCTTTATTACAGTTTATGCAAGCTGGTAAATCTAAAGTTGCAGTTCCAACTACAGTTCATGCAGATCACTTAATTCAAGCTAAAGAAGGTGCGGATAAAGATTTAAGTAGCTCAAAAGTAACTAACGAAGAAGTTTTTGATTTTTTAGCTTCTATCTCTAATAAATACGGTATAGGTTTTTGGAAACCGGGTGCTGGTATTATTCACCAAGTAGTTTTAGAAAATTATGCATTCCCTGGTGGTATGATGATTGGAACCGACTCTCACACAGTGAATGCTGGTGGTTTAGGTATGATTGCTGTTGGTGTTGGTGGTGCTGATGCTGTAGATGTTATGGCTGGTATGGCTTGGGAATTAAAATTCCCTAAATTAATTGGTGTTAAGTTAACTGGTAAATTAAACGGTTGGACTTCCCCTAAGGATGTGATTTTAAAAGTAGCTGGTATTTTAACTGTAAAAGGTGGTACTGGTGCTGTAGTAGAATATTTTGGTGAGGGTGCTATTGCAATGAGCTGTACTGGTAAGGGTACTATTTGTAACATGGGTGCTGAGATTGGTGCTACTACTTCTACTTTTGGTTACGATGAATCTATGGAGCGTTACTTACGTTCTACAGGAAGAAATGATGTTGCGGATGAAGCAAACAAAATTAAAGAGCATTTAACTGCAGACCCTGAGGTTTATGCTAATCCAGAACAATATTTTGATCAATTAATCGAAATCGATTTAAATACTTTAGAGCCACATATCAATGGTCCATTTACTCCAGATTTAGCTACTCCTGTATCTAAAATTGGTGAATTGGCTAAACAAAACGGTTGGCCTTTAGATGTTGAATGGGGTTTAATTGGTTCGTGTACAAACTCTTCTTATGAGGATTTAGCTCGTGCAGCTTCTATTGCTCAACAAGCTATCGACAAAAAAATTAAGAAAAAAGCTCAATTTGGTATCAACCCAGGTTCGGAGCAAGTAAGATACACTGCGGATAGAGATGGTTTATTAGGTATTTTCGAAAACTTAGATGCTACTTTATTTACAAATGCTTGTGGTCCTTGTATTGGTCAGTGGGCACGTGAAGGCGCAGAAAATCATAAAACAAACACTATCGTTCACTCTTTTAACCGTAACTTCGCAAAAAGAGCAGATGGTAACCCTAACACACACGCGTTTGTAGCTTCTCCTGAAATCGTTGCTGCTTATGCAATTTCTGGTAGATTAGATTTTAATCCATTAACAGATACTTTATTAACTGAAGATGGTAAACAAGTAAAATTAGATGAACCAACTGGTGACGAATTACCAGCAAAAGGTTTTGCAGTTGAAGACAATGGTTACCAAGCTCCTGCAGAAGATGGTAGCTCTGTTGAAGTTGTAGTTAAACCTACTTCTGATCGTTTACAATTATTAGCTCCTTTCCAACCTTGGGATCACCAAGAAATTAAAGGAATGAAGTTATTAATTAAAGCTAAAGGTAAATGTACTACCGACCATATTTCGATGGCTGGTCCTTGGTTAAAATATCGTGGTCATTTAGATAACATTTCTAACAACTGTTTAATTGGTGCTGTAAACTTTTTTAATGAAAAAACAGATACAGTTAAAAATCAATTAACTGGAGAATATGGTCCAGTTCCTGCAACTGCTAGAGCTTATAAAGCAGCTGGTGTTCCTTCAATCGTTGTTGGTGATGAAAACTACGGCGAAGGTTCTTCAAGAGAGCATGCAGCAATGGAGCCTCGTCATTTAGGTGTTCGTATTGTATTGGTTAAATCTTTTGCGCGTATCCACGAAACTAACCTTAAAAAACAAGGTATGTTAGGTTTAACATTTGCTAACCCTGCAGATTATGATAAAATCCAAGAAAATGATACTATCGACACATTGGATTTAACTCAGTTTGCACCAGGTAAAGCAATAACTTTACAGTTAACACATGCAGATGGATCTAAGGATTCTATCGTTTGTAACCATACTTATAACGCTCAACAAATTGAGTGGTTTGTAGCTGGTTCTGCATTAAATTTAATTAAAACTAAAGCTGCTGCAAACGCATAATAGTTTTTAAATAATAGTATAAAAAGGCTAACCAAATTGGTTAGCCTTTTTTATGCAATATATATTGGTTTTTACAAAGGGAATAACGAATTTTGTGCTGTTATGAGTAGAATGCAAAAAAAAAGTTTACAATGTGAAGATTTTATAAAACAATTACCTGTTTTATCGCAACATTTTACGGATATTGTATTGTTACACTCTACCCAGTACACTCAAAAATATCAGTTAATAATTGGACTAGGCGCAAAAGAAAAAGTTTTTTTACACCCAAACACCACTCGTCCTCAAGATTTTTTTGAAACCATACAACAAGGTTTCTGGATGGGGTTTTTATCCTATGATATTAAAAATATTTTTGAAAAACTCAGTTCTAAAAATCCCAACCGTCACAACAGCCCATTGGCCGCTTTTATCCGCCCAGAAATATTGATTAAAATTGATTATCAAGGCAACATCACATGGGAATGTACAACTCAACAAAAGCAAAAAATTTTAACCCTTTTAAATATAAAATTTAACGCTACACCAATATTTCCTCCACCCCAAATTCAACAAAATTTAAGCAAGGAGGAGTACATTCAAAATATTCACAAAATTCAAAATCATATCCGCCGTGGAGATATTTTTGAAATGAATTATTGCATGGAGTTTTTTGCGGAAAATTGTGAAGTCGAACCCGAACTATTGTATCAACAATTAACACAACTCTCTCCTAACCCATTTTGTGCATTTGTAAAAATAAACGACTGGTATGTGATTAGTTCAAGTCCCGAAAGATTTTTATCTAAAAACAAACAATACATTTTGGCTCAACCCATAAAAGGAACTAGTGCCAGAAGTATGGATAAAAACTTGGATAATTTAAACAAACACAATTTAAAAAACAGCAAAAAAGAACAATCCGAAAATGTGATGATTGTGGATTTAGTGCGAAACGATTTAAGTAAAATTGCATTAAAAGGAAGCGTTAAGGTTAAAGAGCTTTTTGGTATATATTCCTTCCCTACTGTACACCAAATGATATCTAGCATAGAGTGCGAAACTAAAACACACGATTTATACACTATTTTAAAAGCAAATTTCCCTATGGGAAGTATGACTGGTGCACCCAAGGTAAAGGCTATGGAATTGGCAGAGCATTTTGAAACTTTTAGCAGAGGAATTTATTCGGGCAGTGTAGGTTATATTGACAACGATAATAGTTGTTTTGATTTTAATGTAGTTATTCGTTCGATTATTTATAATTCAAAACTTAAAAATTTATCTTTTCCTGTTGGAAGTGCCATTACTTATTATGCTGATGCAGAACAAGAATATGAAGAATGCTGGTTAAAAGCTAAAGCAATTTTACAACTATTAAAAAACTAAAAAATGATTTATACGATATCTACCCCTCAACCTCAATCACATTTTATCAATATTAAAGTAGAAATTGATACCTTTAAACAATCCGAAATAAATGTACAATTACCAGCTTGGCGCCCTGGTAGATATGAGCTTGGAAATTTTGCTAAAAATGTGCGAAATTTTAAAGTTTTAAACGAGAAAAATTCGGAATTAGAATTTTATAAAATCACTAAAGATTGCTGGAAAATTAATTGCTCCAATTCGCAAAAAATAATAATTCAGTATCAATACTTTGCAAATATTTTAAATGCAGGTTCTAGCTTTTTAAATAATGAAATTTTGTACGTAAATCCAGTAAATTGCTTAATTTATGTGCCCGAAAACATGGAGCAGGAACACTTTTTATTTATTCAAAATCAAGAAAATAAAAAAAATATAGTTCCTTTAGCAAGTTATAAAAATGGATATCAAGCTAAAAATTATCATCAATTAGCCGATTCACCTTTTGTGTTTTCTAATCATTTACAAAAACAACAATTTACTGTAAATAATTATACTTTTAATATTTGGATAGAGGGCGAATGTAAACCTAATTGGGATAAAATTTTAAACGATTTCACAAAATTCACTCAAGTTTTGGTTGATCAAATGGGAAATTTACCTGTTTCCGAGTATCATTTTATCATTTTTATGTTACCTTACCCTGCGTATCATGGTGTAGAGCATTTAAACAATACAATAATTACTTTAGGACCAGGTTATGCTTTAATGAACGATAAAATGTACAATAATTTATTAGGCATATCCTCTCACGAGTTATTTCATAGTTGGAATGTGAAATTTATTCGTTCGGCAGATTTATTACCTTACAATTATGCGCACGAAAATTACTCCAATATGGGTTATTTATGCGAAGGTATTACTACTTATGTGGGAGATTTAGCTTTAATTAAAGGGAAATGTATCGACGAAAAAGAATTTTTACGTTTAATGAATGTAAATTTCCAAAAACATATGCATAACGATGGTAGATTTTCTTTATCGGTTAAAGATGCCTCAACGGATACTTGGTTAGATGGTTATGAAAAAGGAATTTCTAACCGCAAAACCTCAATTTATACCGAAGGTGCTTTACTTGCAATGTGCTTGGATATTGCGATAATGGAATATTCTGAAGGAAAAAATAACATTTTAAGTTTAATGAAAATTTTTAATCTTCAATATGCCCATAAAAATATAGGAATAACTAATGAAATTTTTACTTCCGAAGCTGATAAATTATCAGGAAATCAATGGAGTACTTTAATCTCTAAATATCTATCGTCCGCAACAGATTATTCACCTTTAATCACTCAATATTTACAAAAAGTTGGATTAAGTGTAAATACCGAAAAAAACCCCAATCTACTTGCTAGCAATTTTGGATGTTTAGTAGACAATTTAACTAATAAGGTACAGGGTGTAGCCTTAAATTCTCCTGCCGAAAATATTGGTTTAGGTTTCGGTTCAGAAATTAAATCAATTCACAATATTCCAACCCTTAATGATACAAACGAATGGGTGAATTATTTTAATCAGGACGAAATTGAAATTGAATTTACAGATGCTTTAGCTTTACGTAAAGCTAAATTACTATCTAATTCAAAAAGCTATTTCCCCATTGTAAAGCTTGAAATCAACAATAAAAACGAGTTATACCACTTTTGGATAAATTAATATAACAATGCAATTAATTGATACACACGCACATTTATATCAAGAAGAGTTTAACACCGACATTGATTTAATTTTAGAAAATTGTAAAAAAAATGGAGTTGAGCAAATTTTAATTCCTAATGTTGATGCCCAAAGTTGGCCTCAAATGATACAATTAAATCAAAAATATCCTCAACAAACTAAAATGATGCTGGGCATACACCCATGTTATGTTCAAGCAGATTACAGCGATTTATTAACCCAAATGAAAGCCAACTTTACTCATCAAAACTATATTGCGATAGGGGAAATTGGAATTGATTTATATTGGGATAAAAGTACTTTACAAATTCAGCAAGATGCTTTTGTTGAACAAATTCGATGGGCAAAAGAAGTGAAATTACCCATTGTTATTCATGCGCGTGAATCTTTTAATGAAATTTTTGAAATTTTAGATCAAGAAATTAACCAAGATTTAAAAGGCGTTTTTCATTGTTTTACAGGCGGTGAAACCGAGCGTGATAAAATTTTAACCTACCCCAATTTTTATTTTGGAATTGGCGGAGTATTAACTTACAAAAAAAGTAATTTACCAACAGTAATTCCAAAAATTCCAAACGAATTATTAGTACTAGAAACCGATGCGCCTTATTTGAGTCCGGTTCCGCATCGTGGAAAAAGAAACGAACCTAACCATCTACTCCACACTGCTCAAAAATTGGCCGAAATTAAAAATTTATCTCTGCAAGAAATAGCAAAAATCACCACACAAAATGCCCAAAAGTTATTTGGAATTTAATTTTTACACCGAATAAAGATTAAAATAAGCTTTTAATTAACGAAACTCTTAAAAACTTTTTAATCTAAATTTCTACAAGTTATTTTAATGTCGCAAGCTCCTTAAAATATGCTACCGAATTTTCAATCGGCATTAACCATTGTAAATTTTAAAATTCGTTAAGCTCATTTTAAAATATAATTGGTAATACAAGAAAAATCATACTTTCTAGTGATAAATATCACCTTCAATATATAAATCATATTTTACATTTGTGATAAATAATTTTTGTTTTATCTAAAATTTTAAGTCATGAAAAAAAATATGGGAACAATGGATAAAATTATCCGTTTTGCATTAGCAATTTTAATAGCAATTTTATATTTTACCAATACCATTGAAGGAACATTAGGAATAATTATGTTGGTTTTAGCAGGTGTTTTTGTATTAACCAGTTTTGTAAGTTTTTGTCCGTTATATGCCCCATTTGGCATAAATACATGCTCTAAAAAATAAGTTTTAAAGGCTGTTTATAGTGAGCAGCCTTTTTAGTTTGCTTGTATTTGTAAGAATATTGAATACATCTTACAATTGTATCAGTATTACTTATATATTAATCAATATTATAAGAGAGCATTCCTATTAAAATGATTTTTTATAATTAAATTTGTTGCAAACTAAATTATATATATATATATGAGTGCTAGAAGTATTCCTGTAACAGTTTATGCAGAAATGACACCCAATCCGGATGTTATGAAATTTGTAACCAATAAAATTATTAACCCTGGAGCACCTCTTGATTTTTCATCCAGCGCACCAGTAAAAGGCGCACCCATTGCAGGAGCATTATTAAATTTCCCATTTATTGATAATGTTTTTATCGCAAACAATTATATATCAGTAACTAAAAATGATAAAATTGATTGGGATATGGTGGTTATGGAAACCAGAGAATTTATTCTAAATTATATACAAACTGGAAAAGAAATTATTCAACAAGAAGCCCTTCAACCTCATGCAATCAAAGAAAATCAATTGCACGAAAAAAAGGGAGAAGCTGTACAATACAATATTTCTACAAGCGAATTAGATGATAAAATAATCGAAGCATTAAACGAATACATTCGTCCGGCTGTGGAATCGGATGGAGGTTCGATAGATTTTGTGAATTTTAAAGAAGGAAAAGTTACTGTTGCACTTCGCGGTGCTTGCTCTGGCTGTCCGTCCTCAACCGTTACATTAAAACAAGGAATTCAAAGTTTATTAACGCGAATGTTTCCAGAAGTTACTTCAGTTGAATCCTTAGCGCATTAAAAATCAAATAAATAAAAAAATCCTCCAATTGGAGGATTTTTTTATTTATAATACAAACAGATTAATTTTTAAAAACCAAATTTTAACCAACATTTTACAGGAATTTATACACATTTCTTCGGAAATCAAATTTACTTTTATAAATTCGTAATTCTCAAAATTTATATATACACATTTATGTTTAATTTCCAATTTAATCTTATATACCTTACACTATTTTTCACCTCACTAATTTATGCACAAAATCCTGAAAACCGTCCATTTGCTGATGGTGTAGCAGGTGTAGTTGGGAACAAAATTATTTTAAAAAGTGAAGTAGAATTTCAAAAAACGCAAATGCTACAACAAGGAATCCCAGAAAACAGTGAATTATACTGTATGGTTTGGCAAGATTTATTATTCAACAGCTTGTTAATGCACCGTGCTCAAATAGATAGCGTTGAAGTTACAAACAACGAAATTGAACAAGAAATTGATAGAAGATTACAGTATTTTATGATGCAAATGCGTGGTAGCGAGGAAGAATTTAAAAAGAATTTCGGTAAAACGGTTTTGGAATTTAAAGATGAAATCAGACCATTGGTAAAAAACAATATTTTAGCCCGAAAAATGAGAAATGAAATTACCGAAAAAACAGATGTAACACCAAAAGAAGTAAGAGCATTTTTCCAAAGTATCCCTAAAGATTCACTTCCTGTAATTGAAGAAGAATATAAAATCGCTCAAATTGTTATTAAACCTAAAGCGAATGACTCCGAAAAAATAAGAACTGAAAGAAAATTAAGAGAAATTAGAGAACAAATTGTTAAAGACGGAAAAGATTTTGGATTAATGGCTTTGGTTCACTCTCAAGACCCTGGCTCATCAAGAGAAAGAGGCGAAATTGGATTTATAACTCGCGAACAATTGGTGCCAGAATTTTCGGCAGTTGCATTTAATTTACAACCTGGCGAAATTTCAGATATTGTTGAAACTGATTTTGGTTTTCATATTATCCAAATGATTGAAAGAAAAGGAAATATGGTTAATGTGCGACATATTTTACGTATTCCTGAGATATTTGAAGTAGATATGCAAAACGCAAAGTATTTAGCAGATAGTTTATATAGAGCTGCAACTAATAACCCATCTAGCTTTAAAAAATTAGCTACAAAATTTTCGGATGATGAAAATACAAAATTAAATGGAGGTAGATTAAGTAATCCGCAAAGTGGCGACGAATATTTAACTCTATTGCAAATGGGTGAAGAATATGCTGAAGTAATTAAAAAATTAAGAAAAGGTGAAATAAGCAAACCAGTTTTGGAACGCAAAAGAGATGGTTCGCAAGTTTATAAAATGTTATATTTAGAGGATAAAATTGAAGAACACATAGCAAATTTTGATCAAGATTATAATTTCATAAAAAAAGCTGCACTAGAAGACAAAAAAGATAAAGTAATTGAAAAATGGATTCATACCAGAATTAAAGATTCATACATTCGCATTCCATCTAACTACAGATATTGTAAAGATTTAAATGTTTGGTACCAACAATCTAAAAACTAAATAAATCTTTTTATGCAAAATAATCCTCAAGGTATTGAGCTTTTAAATGAGTTAGCTCAAAGTAATTTACAACTAAAAAAAGAAATTGAGAAAGTTATTGTTGGACAAAAAGATGTAATTAATCAAATATTAATATCAATTTTTTCCAACGGACATGCGCTATTGGTTGGTGTTCCAGGATTAGCAAAAACATTATTGGTAAACACAATTAGTGAAACGTTGGGTTTAAGTTTTAATCGCATACAATTTACCCCAGATTTAATGCCAAGTGATATTATTGGTAGCGAAATTTTCTCAGAAAAAAATCAGTTTGAATTTATAAAAGGTCCAGTTTTTACCCAAGTTTTATTGGCCGACGAAATAAATAGGACTCCACCTAAAACTCAAGCCGCTTTATTAGAAAGTATGCAAGAAAAAAAGGTAAGTTATGCTGGTAAAAATCATGTTTTACCACAACCGTTTTTTGTTTTAGCAACTCAAAACCCTGTAGAACAAGAAGGTACATACCCTTTACCGGAAGCACAATTGGACAGATTTATGTTTAATATTTGGGTAGATTACCCCAGTTTTGAGGAAGAAATTGCTATTGTAAACCAAACTACAACCAATTATAAATACAAAGCAGAAACTGTATTAAATGCCGAAAAAATATTAGCTTATCAAAGTGTTATAAGAGAATTACCTGTTTCCAAAGCTGTAACAGAATACGCTGTAAAACTTTGTGCTTCTACTCGACCAAATACTACTCATAGCTCTGCTATTACTCAAAAATATTTAAATTGGGGCGCAGGACCACGCGCATCACAATATTTAATTATTGGCGCTAAAACACACGCGGCATTAAATGGCAAATTTTCGCCAGATATTGAAGATGTAAAAGCTGTAGCACTTCCAGTTTTACGTCACCGATTAATTAAAAACTACCATGCAGATGCCGATGGATTAAGTATGGATGATATTATTAAAAAATTATTATAAAACAATATGAGTCATAAAATTGCCCCTTCCCTGCTTGCAGCAGATTTTGGAAACTTACAAAGAGATATCGAAATGGTAAACCAAAGTTCTGCCGATTGGTTTCATTTAGATATCATGGATGGTGTTTTTGTTCCCAATATAAGTTACGGAATGCCCGTAATGGAAGCTATACAAAAACATGCTAACTTGCCTTTAGATGTTCATTTAATGATTGTTGAGCCTGATAAATACATCTCTATTTTTAAAAATTTAGGAGCAAAAGTTTTAACCGTGCATTACGAAGTTTGCAAACACTTACACCGAACAATTTATGCGATAAAAGAAGAAGGAATGTTAGCTGGTGTAGCATTAAATCCTCATACTCCTGTATCGGTTTTAAAAGATGTTATTAACGATATTGATTTGGTTTTAATCATGAGTGTAAATCCTGGTTTTGGCGGACAAAAATTCATATCCAATACGATAAAAAAAGTTCAAGAAGCCAGAGAAATGATTGCAAATAGCGGATCGCGTGCATTAATTGAAGTTGATGGCGGTGTTGGCTTACAAAATTATGTGGATTTAGTAAAATCTGGCGCCGATGTTTTGGTAGCAGGCAGTAGTGTTTTTAGTGCTCCAAATCCTATTGAGGCTATTAAAAAACTAAAAACTCTGTAAAAATGATAGTAGTAAGTTGGATTTGGAAAATTTGGTTCCTCATCTACATGTTTATTTCTACTATACTATTTTATCCATTTTTATGGATAAGTATTGTAGCATTAAAAAACTATCCACTTACCTTTAAAATTTATCGTATTTGGGGTAGTAGCATTTGCTTTTTTTTAGGGATTTATCCAATTGTGGAAGGTATAGAAAACTTACCCAAAAAAAATGGCTATATTTTAGTTGCCAATCACAGTTCACAATTAGATATTATTGTACCCTATGCATTACTAAAAAATCACTTTGCATTTTTAGCCAAAAAGGAATTGGAAAAATTGCCTTTATTTAATATCAACTTTAAAGGAATGAATGTTACTGTAGACCGTAAAAGCATGGTTTCGGGCATTGAATCTTTAAGTGCTTGTGCAAATAAACTGGATAATAATATTAATTTGTTAATATTCCCTGAGGGCACAAAAAACAAAACCGCACCACAATTGGCAGCTTTTAAAAACGGACCATTTAAACTATCTGTACATAAAAACACACCTATTATACCAATGGTTTTTTTGCATAATTACAAAAGATTTCCAGCAGATTTTTCTAAAGGAAAAGCTAGTCCGGGTATAAGTAAACTTGTAATTTTGCCACCAATTTATCCTCAAAACAAAGGAGAAAAAACAGTAGAGGAATTAAAAAAAGAATGTTTTGATGTTATAAACAATTACATTTTACAACAAAAATTATCGTAAATTTAACCTTAGTTGTAAAAATCAAAGCAACCAAAACACAAAGAAACGTTATAGGTACGAAATCAATTTCATTTGAAATCAGAAGCAGAAATTTTACAAGGCTGTAGAGACGGCAATAGGAAACACCAACAAATGCTGTACGAACAAATGTATAGTAAAATGATGGTGGTTTGTTTGCGTTATGCCAAAAATGAAAATGATGCGTTGGATGCTTTTCAAGATGCTTTTATAAAGGTATTTAATAAGTTAGATCAGTTTGATGGAGAAGGCTCCTTAGAGGCTTGGATTAAACGAATTATGGTAAATACAAGTATTGATCATTTACGAAA